>Ga0172367_10007091_pt1 | contig 12944 bp, 14 predicted proteins | sample Lak10m_FD_114542 | JGI IMG/M metagenome (GOLD analysis project Ga0172367, IMG submission 114542) | Freshwater microbial communities from Kabuno Bay, South-Kivu, Congo - kab_022012_10m | ecosystem: Environmental > Aquatic > Freshwater > Lake | place: Democratic Republic of the Congo: South-Kivu...
CTTGGGAAGATGAGAAGATTTCTCCTCGCTGCGCTCGTCGAAATGACAAATTGGTACCGCGCTGGTCGAAATGACAAATTGGGGCAAAGCAGAACGCGAGCAATTCCGAATTTGGAATTGCTGAATTGTTTCCAGCAATTTTCATTATGTCGTTGCGAGCGTTCTTTGCGAAGCAATCTCCCCGCCAAAACAGGGGATTGCTTCGCTCGCGGGTACGCTCGCTCGCAATGACATTCTCATATTGAGAATTGCTAAATTGTTTCCCACAACATCAGGCCGTCATTCTGGCGCTGATATTCGCGGATGCGCTGGCGCATATCATTTTCATCTTCAAACAGACTGGAAAGTTGTGATGGATAGGCGGCGATAGCCTCCTGCCAGGCGGCTAACCCGGCAGGAGAGATGAAAAAATTTTTCGCTGTCAGTTTATGGACGGCTTCGGGCAGCTCGAGCGGGCTGCGCAGCAGGTAGGGAATGTCGGCGTAGTACCACAGCGGACGGTTGAGTTTTTCTACGGCGGCGCGGGTGAGCAGATGGTCTACATGCCCGCCCAGCCCCAGCGGACAGACCAGGGTGTCGTAATTGGTCAGGCGTTCTGCCAGGAGAGCGGCCAGGTTTCCTACCAATGCGCTTTCGGCGGGGTGCGGAGCAGTGAAAATTTCATCGGGGTAAAGCCAGTTGCCTTCGGGACCGATGCGGTAAATGCAATCGGGGATGGGAAAATGCTGAATGGCTGCTCCCAGACGGCGGGCGGCGTTCTGGTCTTCGGCGCGGCGTAAAACCAGCGTTTCCTGCGGGCTGCCGCTTTGCCAGCGGGTGTGCATTTCCTGGGCCTGGGGCGAAAGCGTTCCGCTGGGCGGGTCGCCCGCGCACACGCTCCAAATTTCGACAGCGATGCCGGTGCGGGCCTGTTCCCAAATCAGCCCGCCGCAGGAAAGGGCGGCGTCATCCAGGTGGGGAGAAATGTAAATCCAGCGCATATCAGAAGCATAGTCGGGTTTGGCGTTGGGACGCATGGCAGTTCCGTGATAATTCAATCGGAGGCTTCTTCGGCGGAGAAAATGGTCTCGGCCAATTGGCTGAGGCTTTCGGCTTCTTGAGGGCTGACGCTTGTGCTTTGCCAGTACAGCTGCAGGGCTTCCCGCGCAGGCAAAGCTGCCAGGGTGGTATCGGCGGCCAGGCGGGTGCGGCTGTTTAGCTGCGGGCGTCTCAGCAGTTCAAAATCCAGCGCTGGGCGCATGGCTTCGCGCAGGCTGGCTTCGTCAATGGCGCTGTCCAACTCGCGGGGATATTCGACTACCAGGCGCACAATCGCTCCTTCGGCTTGCTGCGGGCTGGGCAGGGCCGCCAGTAGTTGGGCGGTCAGATTTTCGGAGGATTGCAGGCTGACATAACAATCCAAAAACGGGCGGGTATCCAGTTTGCGCCAATCTACGCTGGCGCGGCCCCGTTCCACCTCGGCCACGATGAAGAATTTATCATCACCAGCTTCGCCAAAATCTACGCGCTCGATTGAGCCGGGGTAGATGACGGGCGGGTGCTGATTCTCGTTGAGATTTTGCGGTTTGTGAATGTGACCCAGGGCGACGTAATCCAGGCGGGGGTCTTTTAGCAGGGAAGGCGAAAGCGTCAGGTCGTTGCCCAGCATCACCAGGCGCTCGCCGCCAAATTTTGCTCCCTGAACGGAGACGTGAGCCGTCAGCAGCAGCGGCAGGGAAGGGTCGGCCTGTTCGATGAAGGCCTGCGTTTGGCGGGTGAGAATTTCTTCCAGGGTTTGAAAAACTTGCGGCGCGGTGTTTTCTTCCTGCCCGGCCTGAAAAGCCATCAGCCCGGAGCGAGGCGCCCAGGGCAGACCAATCACCTGGGCGGGCAGCCCGCCTAAATCTTGCGGGCCGAGAAAGACGGGGCGGTCAATGACGCGCACATTCGGCACGGAAAGGGTGTCGAATTCCTGCAAGGTGTGGGCCCGGCCAATCGAAGGAGAGATGTCGTGGTTGCCGACCAGCAGCAGGGTGCGGATGCCCGCCTGCGACAGGCGCATGATGCGCCGTCCCCACTCGCGTTGGAAGGTGGGCGCGGGGCTGCGGTCTTTGTAGGCGTCCCCGGCAAACAGTACCAGGTCTACCCGCTCGCGGATGGCGGTCTCGACAATCGTATCCAGCGACTTAAGAAAATCTAGCACGCGCACGGGCAGGCCGCTGGCCGGGTCGTGGCGGCCATAGTTTGCCATGTCTATGTGCGCATCGGCAAAGTGGAGCAGTTTCATGGTTGTAAACCCCATTCTTGCAGGCGCTGCAGGCCGGGAGCGAAATGCGGGTTGAGACGCACGCTTTCCCGCATGTCGGCCTGGGCGGCGGCCAGGTCGCCCAGGGCCCATTCGGCCATGCCGCGCCAGTACAGGCTTTCTTCCAGGGTGGGGCCGGTGGAAGGGGTGGAAAGGGTGACGTTAGCCAGCGCAACTACATCGGCGTAGCGCCCGGTGTAAAAATAAGCCCAATACGGGCCGGTTTGATACCAGACCATGCGCCAGGGACGATAGTTTTCATCCTGCGGCAGGCTGGCGTACAGGCGGAAGGCTTCATCGTAGGCGGGAGCGGCCAGGTCATATTGTTGTAATTGAACCAGGCTGGTGCCTTTGTTGAACCAGGCAAAAAACAGGTCAATTTTTTGGGTGGAGAGAATGTCGGCTTCGGCAGTTTCCAGCGCGCGCTGATTGGCCCAGGCGGGGTCGTTCCAGCTGCCTAAAACTGCTTCCAGCTCGGCGGCGCGTTCGGGCGGGTAGACCAACAGGAGAAGGTAGTTAAAGGAACGCCAACCAGACAGAAAATCGGCGTATTTCACCTGTTCGTCTTTGCGCGGCTTTTGGGTGTCGAGATAGTAGGCATCCTGCACAATGAAAACGCCGCTGGTTTCATCGTAGCCGGTGACGAAGAGATAGTGTCCCATCCAGGTGCGTTTTCCCTGGGTGTCAAATTCGTAGTACCCTTTTTCGATGATAGCGGGAAAACCTGCCGCCAGCAGGCGTTTGAGCAGGGTCATATCTCCGCCGAAGCGGGCCAGGGCGGCGAACTCCGTCTCATCGTTGACGAAATCCACCAGCTCGTAGGGCATTACATTTAAATCTAACCGCCCGCGCGCGATGAAGTCTTTCTTTGGGTCGTTGAACCCGGGTTTGATGACCTGGGCCACCTGGTCGCGCAAATCGAGCGTGCTGCCGGGCAGGCCTTTCCAGCCCCAGAATTTGAGCGCCATGACCAAATTGGCGGGGCCGCAGTAGTTCCAGCGGTTTTTCTGGTCGGTGTAGACTTTTGCGCCGCGCAAATCAGTTCGGGGCGGCACAGGCGGCAGGGTGGCGGTGGGCGGGGCCAGCGTGGGGAGAATTGTGGGCTGGGCCGAAATCTGCGGCGAAGGAGCGGCGGTGCGATGAATGACCGGAGTGGGCAGCCCGGAAGGGAGAAAAACCGCTTCCTGCGGCGGGTTCAGTTTCTGACGCGCCCAGGCCAGGGCCGATTCCAGCCGCCAGCCTAATTTTTCCTGCACAACCGGCAGATTCCAGGCCAGGGCCAGCGCCAGGAACAGGGCCAGGGTGACGAAAAGGATGCGCCAAACACGGGAAGACATGCGCGAGATTATAATCGAAGGCTGCGCGGGCTTTTTTTGCCCTGCAGCCATTCCGCTCGCCAACAAAAGCCGCAAATGTACGAGCAAGCGGTTTGCCGCCTGATAAGATTATTGAACGACAAGGCTATGGAAAAATTTTTTATTATCTCTCTGGGCGCTGTTTTAGGCGCCAATGCCCGCTATTGGCTGGCAGGTTGGGCCGCCCAAAAATGGGGCGCGGCTTTTCCTTATGGCACGCTGTTTATCAATCTGACCGGCAGTTTTTTGCTGGGGTTGTTCGTTACTCTCATCACCGAGCGCTTCATTATCAACCCCAACTGGAGACTGTTGATTGCGATTGGTTTTCTGGGTTCTTACACCACTTTCTCCACCTACACTTACGAGAGTATCAATCTCCTTCTCAGCGGGCAGGTTTGGCAGGGGCTGACCAACTTGTTCGGCAGCGCTCTTTTGGGCGCGGCAGCCGTCACAGCCGGAATCTGGCTGGGACGGGCCATCTAGCAAAGGATAGGTTCTATGGTCAAAAAACTTCTTCAAGCGGCGCAGCGGCTGACAATTTACATTGGCGAAAGCGACCGCTGGCGCGGCAAACCGCTCTACGCGGCCATTTTGGAAACACTGAAGGTTGAAAAAATGGCCGGAGCAACCGTGCTGCGCGGCGTGGCAGGCTTTGGAGCGCATTCCAACATCCATACCGCGGCTGTTTTGCGCCTGTCGGAAGACCTGCCGCTGGTGATTCAGGTGATTGACGCGCCGGAAAAAATTCAACGGGTTATCGAATTGGTCAGCCCGATGGTCAGCGAAGGACTGATTACCCTGGAAGATGTTCAGGTGTTGCGCTACACTCACCGTCACCTGAACCCGCTGCCAGTGGAAAAAATGGTCAGCGAAGTGATGACCCGCGAGGTGGTCACACTCTCGGCAGATGATTCAGTGGCGCAAGCCTGGCTGAAAATGCTGGATACGCTCATCAAAGCCATGCCTGTGGTGGACGCCCAGGGCAGGGTGATTGGAATGCTGACCGATGAAGATTTGTTGGAAAGGGCCGGGGCGCAGCAGCGCCTGGCTGTCGCTCAACGTTTTGGCGCAGATATTCTGCAGGAAGAGCTGGCCCGTCTCCGCCAGTCTGCGCTGACGGTCGCCGATGTGATGACGCGGCCAGTCATCACCACCCAGGCCACCGATTCGCTGGGTGTGGCGGCGGCGCGGATGGCAAAGGCCGGCATCAAGCGTCTGCCTGTGGTGGACGAAAACGGTAAACTGCTTGGAATCCTTTCGCGGGTGGATATTCTGCGCCTGGCCGCGCACAAGGAAGCCAGAAAAGTGACTGCGCCGCTTGGCGCCGCAAAAAACCTGAGACAGGTGATGACGGCTTCCATTCCCTCGGTGCGCTTTGATGATGACCTGGCTGAAGTGGTGGAAGCCCTGCTGGAAGGCGGCTCGCACCGCGTCATTGTTCTGAATGAAGCGGATAAGGCAGTTGGGCTGATTAGCGATGCGGATGTGGTCGGGCGGCTGCAGCCGGTGGAGCAGCGCGGAGCGCTGGCTGCGCTGATGAGAAAAACCCCCGCGCCTGCCAGCGATGTGACCGCCGAAAAAATAATGTCTCCCGGCTTGCTCACGGCTTCCCCTGAAACTTCTGTGGTGGATGCCGTGCGCATGGTGCTGGCCGCCAAACGTAAATGGCTGGTGGTAGTGGATGAAAACGAACATCCGCTGGGCCTGGTGGACCGTCATTTGCTGCTGCGGGCGCTTACGGCTGGCTAATCCCACTTTCTCCCCGGTTTCTCTAGAAAAAACACGCCGCGCCCGTTAAAAAACGGGCGCGGCAGCCAGAGCCACCAAAGAGGCTCGAACTCTTGACCTGACGATTACGAATCGTCTGCTCTACCAACTGAGCTATGGTGGCGTTTAGCGGGCGCGATTATAAGAGATTTTAAGCCTTTGCGCAAGAAAAAAGAAAAAGCGACTCGAACTGCCCTCACACCCTTATCGTTTCGGGCAGCAGCGAGCAACCTCGCCATAGGCGGGACGAATTTCACGTCAGCGCTGGCGAAGATTTCTCAGTCGCTGCCGCTCCTTCGGAATGACAGGGACTCAGCCGCTCCTGCCCGCCGCCCTCAGGCCGTGAACTCGCGCTACGCTGCGCAAACCTTCGGAGCATTTTGCCTGAGAAATGCCCCGCCAGGCTGAGCAGGCTGAGCCGTTACACTGAAGGTATAATTTCTTTCTCATCTATTCATCAAGGAGATTCCTATGCCTGACCCTCGTGTGACCAAATTGGCGCAAGTGCTGGTAAATTACTCCCTGCAGATTAAGCCCGGCCAGCAAGTGCTGATGCGCACCAACCCCCTGGCCGATGAACTAAACCTGGCCTGTTACCAGGAAGCCATCAAAGCTGGGGCGCACGTTTTTGTGCTAAACGGCATTCCAGGAGCGCAGGAAACTTTCTTCAAGCACGCTTCAGATGAGCAGCTGGAATTTATCTCACCGGTGACCAAACTGGTGTACGAAACTTTCGATGCAATGCTGATTATCGGCGCCGAATTTAACACCCGCGCCCTCTCCGGGGTGGACCCACAGCGCATTGCTCGCAGCCGCAAAGCGATGGCGCCACTCAGTAAAATTTACATGGAGCGCAGCGCCCGCGGCTCACTCAACTGGGTGCTGACAGAGTTCCCCACCCAGGCCAGCGCCCAGGAAGCCGACATGAGCCTGGCCGATTACACCGAATTCGTCTACGGCGCGGGAATGCTCAACGAAGCCGACCCGGTAGCCTTTTGGCAAGCCGAAGGCGCAAAACAGCGCAAACTCATCGCCTGGCTGGCGGGCCGCAAACAAGCCGTTCTCAAAGGCGAGAACATTGACCTGACGCTTTCTGTGCAAGGCCGCTCCTTCATTGAATGCTCCGGGCGGGTCAACTTCCCCGATGGTGAAATTTTCACCGGCCCGGTCGAAGATTCCGTCAACGGCTGGGTACGCTTCAAATACCCGGCCATTTATTCCGGCCAGGAAGTGACCGACATCGAACTGTGGTTTGAAAACGGCAAAGTCGTCAAAGAAAAGGCCAGCAAAAACCAGCAATTGCTCACCGCGCTGCTCAACACCGACGCTGGTTCGCGCCACTTGGGCGAATGGGGCATTGGCACCAACTACGGCATTCAGCGCTTCACCAAAAACATGCTCTTTGATGAAAAAATTGGCGGGACCATTCACCTGGCTGTTGGCGCGGGCTACCCCGAAAGCGGCGCCAAAAACGAAAGCGGCGTGCACTGGGACATGCTGTGCGATATGCACGACGCCGAAATCACCCTGGATGGCGACCTGTTTTACAAAAACGGTCAGCCGGTTGTATAGCGAGCCAGCTTATGTATATTTTTGTGCGCTTCGCCGCCATTCTCACCCTGATACTCGCCGTCAGCCTGATGCTGGCCGGTCTTGGAATTTTCATCTACGGGCTGGCGCAAAACGCCGTGCTGACTGCCTGGCTCAACGCCGCCCTGCTGACAGGTTCCCCCTTCCGCCTGGCCGATTCGCGCTTTTGGGCCTCCCTGGCCGGGCTGGGAATTTTTCTCTCCGGCGTTGGGCTGGCCGCTCAGGGACAGCTGATGCTGGTCTTTGTGGATATCGCCACTAACAGCCGCGAAACCAATCAAATTCTGCGCAGTTTTCGCCCGCGGGAGCCACAAGCGTGACGAAGCGGAATCTTTTGGGGCCAGCGGCAGCGCTGGCCTTGGCAATTCTCCTCCTGGCCGGAATGACCCTTCCAGGCCTGAACCGCCCACCAGCCGCCGCCAATTCCACTTTTGGCGCACAAACCGAACGCGCCCGCGTGCTCCAAATTCTCTCCGAAGAACCGGTGGAAATTGAGGGAGAACAGCAAACCTCGCAGCGAGTGCGGGCAGAAATTCTCAGCGGCGAATATGCCGGAGTTCCCATCGAACTTGACTATGGCCGCTACCGCGCAGCCCCGGCCAACACCCTGCTCAAAGCGGGAGATGAAATTTACCTCACCCTGGGCCGCAGCCCAGATGGCGTGCTGCAGGCTTTTTATGTAGATATTGTGCGCCAACCCGCGCTGCTGCTTTTGCTGAGCGTATTCATCGCTGCCACCTTGCTTCTGGCGGGTTGGAAAGGCCTGCGCAGCCTGCTGGCTTTGCTGGTCAGCCTGGCGGTGATTGTGGGCTACGTTTTGCCGCGCATTTTGGCCGGAGAAGACCCGGTGCAGGTGAGCGTGCTGGGTTCCATTTTTCTGCTGGGAATTTCGCTCTATTTCACCTACGGCTGGGGGCTAAAAACGCACGCTTCGGTGTTGAGCATGGCGCTGGTGCTGCTGCTGACGGGCGGCCTGGCAACCCTGTTTCTCTGGCTGGCGCGGCTCAATGGCTTCGGCAGTGAAGAAGCCCTGTTTTTGCAGCAATTTTCCCCGGCAAAAATCAACCTGCGCGGCCTGCTGCTGGGCGGAATCATCATCGGCGCTTTGGGCGTCTTGGATGACCTGGTAACCACCCAAACTTCGGTGGTCTTTGAACTGCATCACACCGATTCCCGCCTGGGTTTTGGGGCCATCTTCCGCAAAGCCATGCGGGTTGGGCAAGACCATGTGGCGGCAACCGTCAACACCCTGGTGCTGGCTTATGCTGGCGCTTCCCTGCCGCTGCTGCTGCTCTTCACCCTGGGCGGTGGAAATTATGGCTTTTTGCTGAATTCGGAAATGATGAGCGAAGAAATCGTCCGCACTTTGGTCGGTTCACTCGGGCTGATAGCCGCCGTGCCGCTGACAACGGTCATTGCCCTGCTGATAGCGCTTCACACTCCCCCGGCCTGGCGTCCCTGGCTGGGCGGCGAAGGCGGCGGACACTCGCACGCAGAAATTTCACCCGCAGAACGCGAATGCGCCCGGTAAAACCGCTCCGGGTCCGCTTGGTAGGCTTGCAGACAAAACGAAGTGCAAAAATAAATTGGCTGCTCCTGGCGCAGGGCCGCAAAATAATTTTCAGGCGCAACCGTCATTCTCCGCCCGCAGACCAGCCTTTTTTGCGGAGTCAGGCCGCTTTCCATGCTTTCACTTTCTCCAGCAGTGCGTTCAGCGGGTGCAGCGTTTGCACAGGGACTGCAAAATTTTTGGTTTGCGTTTGCTGATATTGAAACACCTGGCTGCCCGCTGGAATGGCGCTGGCTGAATGGTGAAACTCCTCGCGGGAAATGTACCCCAGCAGCCAGATATTCATGCCATACAACCAGATGTTGCCCCAATCGGCGGGGAAAATGACATACGCCGCTCCCAGGCGTGGGCTGAACAGCCCCACCCTCGCCTGCGGAATGCGGTCAACGTGAACGTAAAATAGATTGACAAAAGGCTGATTCGCTCTCACCGCTTTGGCGGGCGGCAGGTTCAGGCTTTCGGTGATAAATTCCCCTTTTTCGTTTTGCCCGCCCAAAGTGATAGAAAGCGGCGCGGGGTCTTCGCTTTTGAGCGTTAGCCCTGGCAAAGGCTGCCAGATGGCCGGGTGACTCCAGGCGCTGGGCAAGGGATGAACCAGGTACAGCGGCTGAGCGGCGCGGGCCGCCTGCTCAATCTCCTGCGGCGAGTTGGTCGTCAGCCCCAGCAAAAAGGCAAACAAATACAGGTCTTTGGGGCTTTGCTCTGCGGCAAACTGGTCTTCGGGAACCAGCGCCGGGGCTGTCAGCGCCAGGGCGGGCCGCTGATGTAAATCTCTGATTTGCGAACGCTTGGAGATGATGAAGGTTTTCAGGTCACAGCGCCTGCCGCCCAGGGCGACATCGTAACGGTCTGGCTCGGTAAACGGGGTTGTTCCGCGCGTATCGAAGGGAACTTCGCGCTCGGTCAACATGCGGCGCAGCGCCAATTCCACCGCCACTCCGCCTACAATCCGCCGCAAGCGCGAAAAAAGAGAACCACCCATACGGTTGTAAGTGTAAGGCAACGAGCGCAGCGCGTAATCTATGCCGCTTTGCGTCAGGTCGGGGCTAAAAGGCAAGGGGAGAAAATCGCTTACGCCAATCATGATTCATTGCGAAACTGCAGACAGTAATGATGAAAAGTATTGCTGACCCAGGCGCTGTTCATTCCAAAAGGCGCCAGGCGCTGATTATCCTGCAGCCACAGTTTTTCATCCTTCAGAGTGAACACGCGCCCCAACTCGCGCGCCAAATCCCAGGCCAGGGGATAAATTTTGCCCCCTTTTTTGACGTTTTTGACGATGATGGTGAGATAGGCCTTGGGCCGCAGCAAGGGTTTTAAGCCGGTGTAAATGGCCGTCAGCTGCGATAAAAACGCTTCATAATCATGCACGTTGCCCAGGTCAGCCGGGTTTTCGCTGTAAACGACATCCAACCCTTCAGTTTCGCGGCGTTTCTTCTGTGTTTCCGCTCCTTTGGCGTGCAGCATATCCCAGTAGGGCGGAGAAGTCAGCACATAATCCACCGGCGGCAGGGGAAACTGCTGGGCCTGGGCCGCATCTCCGCTAAAAAGCTGCGCCTGCAGGCTGCTGGCGGGCTGCCCCAAAGCGGCTTTCTCCTGCTCCAGCAGGTCGCGGGCGATTTCGGCATAGCGTGGGTTGAGTTCAATGCCGTAGGCGTTGCGCCCGGCGCGCAGCGCCGCCACCAGGGTGGAGCCGGTTCCAGCCATCGGGTCGAACACGTTTTGGCCGCTCTTGGTGAAAAACTCAATGAATTCCTGGGCCATCGTTTCGGGGAACTTGGCCGGGTGAGTGAGAACATCTTTGCGGCGCGGCGGCGGGTTGTGAATAAACCACGATTTTTGGAATAACAGCCAGCGCTTGGGCGGCAGGTCGTTCAGTTTATTGACAGACATGGCTTAAGCGTGGGAGAAGACTTCACTGGCCTGGTCCAGCGCCGCAACCTGGTCGCTGGTTAAACGCCACCCGGCGGCCCCGGCGTTCATCTCGGCCTGGAGCGGGTTCTTGGCCCCTGGGATGGGCAACGCTCCTTTGCAAATGAGCCAGTTGAGCGCTACCTGGGCGGCGGTTTTATCGCCCTGCGCCTGCCCAATTTCGCTCAACAGGCGGGTCAGGGGCGGCAGGTCTTTCAGCAGGGCGGCGTAGCGGCTGCCGCGAATTCCAGGCGGCGGGTTCTGCGGGCCATATTTCCCCGTCAGCAGGCCCATTGCCAGCGGCGAGTAGGCTATCAGACGAATGCCCAATTCCTGACAGCGAGCCAGCAGCCCGTTTTTTTCTACAGAGCGGTTGAGCAGGTGATATTCCACCTGGTTGGAGGCCAGGGGAATATCGTATTTTGCCAGGGTGGTGTAAGCCCGCTGCATTTGATTTTTGTTGTAATTGGAAACGCCAACTGCGCGGGTCAGCCCCTGGCGTTGGGCGGCGGCCAGCCCTTCCACATAACGTTCCACCGGAACCAGCGGGCTGGGCCAATGAATTTGGTACAAATCCATTTTTTCTAATCCCAGGCGGCGCAAACTGGCCTTCAGGGCGGCGAGGACGCTTCCGCTTGTCAGACGCCAGGGCAGGGGGAAAAATTTGCTGGCAATAATCACCGGCGCAGTGGAACGCTTTAGAAATTGCCCCAGCAATTGCTCGGAGCGCCCGCTGCCGTACACTTCTGCGGTATCTACCAAGCGCACCCCGTTTTGGACGGCGAGTTGGAAACCCGCTTCAATTTGTTCATCACCGTAGCCTTTGCCGTAACTCCACACCACCCGGTCGCCCCAGGCCCAGGCTCCCAGGCCAATTTCTACTTCCTGTAAAAACGCTAGCTCTTCGGGAAAATTTCCTGCCATGTTGGCTCCTTTTGCGGCCAAATTGTACCAGAAGAGCCGTCAGGCAAAAAAAACAGGCTGCCCGATTTTTGGGCAGCCTGTCAGGGATGCGTTGGTCAGCGCTTAGCTGATGTAAGCCAGTAAGCGGCTGTGAACTTCTTCTTTGTCCATCTCGGTGATGGAAATGAGTTTATCGCGCCCGGTGGTACCGGCGACAATGTCTATGTTTGATTTGGCGATGCCCAGCACGTCTGACAAGAAAGAAACCAGCAGCTGGTTGGCTTCTCCGTCTACCGGAGGCGCTGTCAGGCGAATTTTTACCGTGCCATCGCTCTGAATTTCGGTAATCTCGTTGCGACTGGCGCGGGGGGTAACGCGAACAGCCAGCGCTGCGCCCCTTTTGCCATCATGAAGTCGGAACTTGCGGTCTCCCATAGCGCCTTACCTCCTCATGCGAATCGAATCAGGAAACTGGTCAAAATGCTCGCTAACAATTGTACCAGAAGAATAAGCACGATTGGACTGAGGTCGAACATGCCAATCAGCGGCACGACTCGGCGGATGGGAGCCAGCATCGGCTCCACCAGGCGGGCAAAGGTCTGGCGCAGCGGGTGATAAACATCCAGAATGTAGGTGAGAATGATGTACACAATCACCAGCAGGGGAATGGCGCGCCCCAGCAGGTTGATAAGTTGAATGAGCAGAATAATCATCAGGACTCCGCAAGGACAATGATTTTATCTTCCGGCGCAAACGTAATCGGGGTAGATTTGCGCGGGTTGAGATGAACGCCGTAGGCTTGCGCAGCGTCATCATGCTGAGCAGCCAGGCGATAGCCCAAAGCCGTTTCGCCCCGGCGCGAGGCGGCTTCGAGAACGGTGTAAAAGTTGACCGGCTGACCGGTTTTGACGTAGCCAGCAACCGCTTTGAGATAAATTTCCATGCCTTCGGCGGAGAAAAGCTCCTCGAAGACGGGTTTCAGCGCCGGAGATTCGGATAGCTGCGCTGTCATGAGCGAGAGCAAATGTTCGCTGACGATGAAATCGTCCACCCGGGTTATTTCTGCCAGCTGGCGGTTGCGCAGGTCGAGCATTTCGCTGACGATGGAGAAAGGTTTTGAAGCCTGGGCAGCGATGTCGCGCAGGTGCAGCAAAGTCATCAACGTGCGGGCATCGGCTTGCTGCGCCGTCAGAGATGTATCGGCCAGGACAATGACATGGTCGTAAAATTCTGGGCGCAAGGCATCGAGCAGGGCGCGGGAGGCGGTGTCACCCGGTTGGAATTCTAACCGCTGCCGCTGCGGGCGGCAGGCGCGGATTTCTTCTGCTCGTTCTGGGGAGGCAACGACCTGCAGGAGTGAGCCAGGGCTGGCGTAAGAATCGAGATGGCGGATGATGGCGGGAGCGCAGGCGTTCCATCCCAGAAGCAGCGCCTTTTCGGGGAGAGCGGGCGGCGGCGGGACAGCGGGTTGAATCAGGTCGGGCGGTATCGCGGGCGCTTTGAGACCAGCAAGGCGCAGCGTATCGTCATCGGCGGTCAGGGCAATCAGCTTGTCGTCTGGCGC
>Ga0172367_10007092_pt1 | contig 12941 bp, 14 predicted proteins | sample Lak10m_FD_114542 | JGI IMG/M metagenome (GOLD analysis project Ga0172367, IMG submission 114542) | Freshwater microbial communities from Kabuno Bay, South-Kivu, Congo - kab_022012_10m | ecosystem: Environmental > Aquatic > Freshwater > Lake | place: Democratic Republic of the Congo: South-Kivu...
ATCAGAGTCATGAGAAATTAGATACAGTTTTTGAGCCCCTAACGCACCATATGTAATGTCTTCCGTTTGACTATACATAAAACGATTTACCGTTTCAAATTGTGGTTTGGTTGGTGGTATCATAATTGGAACACCTTCTTTAACCCCCCATATCGTAAAAAACCCTCGTTTAACACTTAGAAATCCTGGTGTTATACCTGCCATGAATTTAGTAAAATTAGTAACAATTATTGAATCTTCTTTAAGTCCATTGACATCAACTGTGTTATTTGGTTCTTGATATGATTTGAATTTTTCAAGATTCTCAAATGTTTTTTTTGATGGTGTAATAACTAATGGAAATGTGGTTTCGGGAGCAACATTTTGTTTGTTATTAACGGGTAATTTATAATCAACAAAACCATTAACAACACCTTTTATAAAATCATTAATTAATGTAATTGTTTCTTGATATGTTTTACCCACAAATCTAACTGATTCAATTGGACCTGAATAATCAATTCCTGAAGATAATGTTAGAATACTATCTATTGTGAAATTATTGGTATTTACATTTTGTGATGGTTTAATGTTATACAAACCAACATCACCTGTGAATGAATCTTGTTGATTGTCCAAGTTTAAAATATTCCACATTATGGCTTTTTTAACTACTTGTACCTCTTTCTTTAATCTAGCCTGAACTTCACTAGGTAATTGTACTTTTTTTTGCTCAAATCTACTTAATTGTAAAAAAGCACGATTAGGATTACCTACAGGTAGAACATTTGGGTTTAGATTTTTTACTTTACCAGCACGTAATAATACCTCATTTTCTTTTAAAATTAAATCAGCACTACCTCTACCCAATAACCCATTATCTTCGGGTTCCGGAAAAATACCCGAACTTTCTTTTTTACGATATTGATTATTATCATCTTTTAATGATAACGTTTGTTTAATACGGTCACCCCAAGATAAGAATTTCTTACTTCCTTGATAGTTTTCAAATTTAGATGACATAGGTGATGATAATACACCGGGGATATAGAATTGGTTTTGAGTTTGAAAATCTTTATTCTGATAAATTATGTGAACGTATTCATCAGGTTTAGGGTTAACACTAATAAAAAACGGTAATAACGGTAGAAATATTAAAGGGTCTTTTGATGTCCAAGGGTCTGTTTCTTCATTCCAATTAGGGATTGAACCGATAATATCTTCATATTTTTTCCCTTCAGGTATTACTCTAAGTCTCCCCAATAACATCGGGTCATCGTTCTTATACACAAACCCAGGAAATAAAATTTGATTTTGTGATGAATTAATATTATCTGACCCCATTTCTTGTGTTATATACGTTTAATATTTTATTATAAGTTTCTTCCAAATTATCTAAATGATATGTCATGTTAATTAAATCATTTTTAACGGTTTCGTAATCTTTTTTAATTACATCCATAGCCATTTGTAATTCACTATTTGATGAATTAGATGGGTTATTAATAACCTCAATTGTTTTTTTAGCTATTTCTTCCTTAGTCATATTTAAATTATATTGATAATCCGTATCCAGCTGATGGTATTGTAAAACCTGCCGGTGTCATAGTTAATGGTGGTATCGCAACTTGTACTTTAGCATTTGTCATTTCAGAACCTTGACCTTTGATTGATGAATAAATACTCAAAACCGTTAAGTTTGGACTACCATCAGGCATAGGACCTGTTGGTATACCAACTTTTTGTAACTCCTGAATGGTGTTAATAAACGACCTTGTTTCAGAATACCCATCTAACAACTGTGCTGCAAATAATAATGGTAGGGGTAAATTATTTTGAGCTGAAGATATTGGATTACGACCACTACCCCACGCCGAAGTTGCAATTTTAAGTAACCATAAAATTTCATCAACAACACTTTTACATTCTCTCCAATCTCGAATAAATTGACCTACAGTTATTAATAATTGAATTAACTTTAATATCACAGTAATTTGTTTGGCTGCCTTTTCTTTAGCTAAATCAGATAAAATAGATTGAATCAAGGTACGAATATCTCTTTTAATTACCTTAAATAATTCTTTAATAAAGATTGCAGCAATTTTAGACACAACATTTTTAAAAAAGGTTGAGAATTTTTTAACAAAGTCCGAAAATGATTTTATCGTCTCCAAAGTTGATTTACCTAACGCCTTTAACATAATAGCTAACGGTAATAAAATTTTAGGTGAAAATAATGATAACGACAACCCCATAATCATATTTTTCAAAAAATTCAAATCTAATTCGGCCTTTAAACTACCATCAAGAGCAAACCCATTCCAATCAGGGTTATTAGAAATATCGTCAGTTAGTTTATCTGCAGCATCTATTTGTTTGTCCTCATCTTCAATGAAGGTTATATTATCTAAAGCTTCAAATATTGTTTTAGTATCAACAGGTAATGAAACGTCATTACAGGAAACAAATTTAGCCACACCGTTTTTAATATTACTAAGTCTTTCATCTATTTTACGTAAATCAATGTCATTCAACTCATAGAATGAGTTATCGGTATCATCAATTTCAGATAACTTAGCAATACCACTAACATCAATAGTTTTTCTATTATCAAAACAAATACCCAAAATTCTTTGGATAATTGCCATAACCTTACTAACATCTTCAACTTGTTTAAGACCCACATTACCTTCAATTGATATAACACCTAACATACATTCTAAAATCCAAGATAGTGTTGAATTAAAATCAACGATTTTAATAGTTTTGTAATAATCTTGAATAAATTCACTAACATTATTTAGACGATTTAAAGTAACTCTTTGTTGTAAAGTAACTTTGTAAAAACTACCTGTTTCACCTAAATCATTAACTTCGGTGTATTCTATATCAAATAATGATTGACCCGACCTACCCATATACAAAGAACCCCCATTAACTGTTGAATATGGGTCATTGTTTTGAATACGTTGATAGAGTTGTTTATTCATTGGATATGGATACGTTTGTGTTGCACCTAACGGTTGTTTTTCATATAACGTTTTACCCGGATTTGTTTCATAATCTTTTTTTAATAGATTACCTAAATCAATTGAGTTAACCCTGATATACAATACCTGTCCGTTATTTCCAGCGGAATAAGATTGTTGTTGGTCACAACCTACAACAGATAAACATTCCGTCATTAATATGTTAGCAACTTTAGGTTCAACTTTACGAAGAGTTCTCATCAGAATTCTCTTCAAATACTTAGTAGTATTACCACCTTTACCAGCAAGAACTTTTTTAATGTCAATTAATTGTTCGAACTGATTTTTTAATTCTTTTTGATATTTTTTTGCGTTAGATTTTAAATCATTGATTTTTTGTTCAGCAAAATCCCTACTGTCATCAAATGAGTTACCCGCGGTTTTTTTTAAATTATCGTATTGACTTTTTAAATCGGTATACGCCTTAGCGGAACTAATTTTGTCTTTTACCTCCTTATAACTATTTTCTAAATCTAAACTCATGTTATTTTAATTTGTAAGTACCGTTAGGTGTACTTGTATCTTTATCAATAAGATTTTTAATCACCTCATCATCTAAATCAATATCTGATAACGTAAAACTTCCACTATTTGATGTAGATGTTGTTTTTTCCCATATACTTGATTGTAATTTAGATAATGATAATTTTTTCTCAACACATTCATTAATGATTTTCTGTTGCTTTTCAATTATAGGACCAATTAATGTCATATCCTCAACTTCCTTCATTAACGTTAGCATTTTATTTTGTATTCTAATCGCAGTATTTCGTTGTTCAACAAGTTCATTGTATATTTCCTGCATTAACGATAAGATAGATTCTTTTGTTAAATTAATTTCTTTTTTTGCCGGTCTTCCCATAATAACATAAATATTTATTTAACCATTTTTTCAACTAAGTCAAAATAGATAGTTTTAAATTTCTTCATTGAACTTCTAATTTCTTTAGTTGAAAGATTTGTCATTTCTCTCAATGATAAGAGTACAATGTTTTTATTAAATTTGTTGTTATCGGTTCCGATGAATACTTCATGGTAATTATCAAAAAGTTCATATAATGCGTAACCTAATTTAATTTCGTTTTCAGATAAATTATTTGTTTTTAAAAACATATCAAGTTCCACTAATAAGTTTTTAATTTTACTTGTGGCGTCAATTGTTTCATTATCAATATTATATGAAAAATCATCACTATTTTCTAAATTGTATGAAATATCTTCATATGATATTTTACGGTTAGTTTCTTTTTGGTCTTTAATGATTTGACCCATTAAATAATTTTTACAAATTGTTCCAAAATAAGAATACGCCTTTTTTTCTTTCGATGGTTTAAACTTTTCTATTTTAGTCATTAAAAAGGAATGAGTGTCTATATGAATTTCATAAAAATCCATATCTTTTCTGTATAATTTATATCTTCGAATTATTGAAGATATCATCTTATCTAAAGGTTTACGTAAAAACTCATTATAAATTTTATTTTTTTCTTCAAATGAATTAGCGGTTAAATAATCAATAACCGCTAATTCTTCTCTCACATCAAAATAATTTTCTTGTGTTGGTCGTCTACCTTTCTTTTTTAACTCAGTACTGGTTTCATTAATCGTTTCATTAGTACTCATTAAACTTCTTGAGGTTCATATTTTATGGCTCTATCATTGATAAAGAAAAATTCTTTTTTAGCCGAGTCAACCCAAAATTTAACCTCATCATCGGTTAAAACATCTTCACCATTTTTATAACTCCAAAAGATAGACCCTTCACGTAAATTAGTATGTTTGTAACCAATTCTTGGAATTGACATAATTTTAACGTTATTGTGTGTCATTCGTAAAAAGAACTCCCACCCAAATGTTAATTTAATTGATGGTTTTATTAAACCAAAATCAATAAATTTATCTTTTTTAATCACCATACCTGATGGTTGAAAATTTTGGTATTGTAATAATGTTTCATTGGTTAATACCCCCATTTCACTACTGAAATTTGCCGCGAATGTCGCCTCATTAGTAAAACCAGCAAACGTATCTTTATCTGTTGTATCAACAACAATTGGTAAAAAAGCATCGAATTCATGATAAATCTCAACATATTTTGAAACATTTTTAAACCAAATACTTGAATACTCATCATCAAATTCAAATAATGACACCCATTTTGATTTTGCTGAACGAACACCGTAATTAACTTGTGAAGCGTAATTAGGTTCTTTGGTCCATTCAATTTTTTCAACATTTAAATCACCAAAATCAAAAGTCGATAAGTATTCTACTAATGAAGTTTCGTTAGTATGAACGATAACCAACTCATTTATTCCTAATTTTTGATTTTTAATTGATTGAATTGCTTTTGTGAAATAATCATCAAAACCTAATGTTTTAGATGATTTGATTGGTAAAATTACCGATACATCAAATTTTTCCATATTATTCTTCTATTGTTTGTAATTTAGAAAGTTGGTCTTCAAATGATGTTAATCTAGCAGAAAAATAATCATCAAATAAGGCAACCGCTTGTTTATTAAAGTCTTCTTTAGTTGGTAATGAGTTAACCGTCTCTTTCATTTTGTTAATTAACTCATCATTAATATTGTCTTCTAACCAATTTTGTAAATGGTCAGCAATAACATCAACAATATGTGTTTTATTATTAACCCATAAACCATTTTCCTCATTAATCCAAGATGGTAAAATGTTAGGTACTAAACCAATCACCGGAACATTAGATTTCATAGATTCTAATGGATACGTACCATATGAACTAATTTCATCAATCCATACAGAAACAAAACTTTCACTTAATTTTTGTGCGAATTCTTCTTTTGGTAATCCTCTCATATCACGTAGAGTTATCCATCTATATTGTGGGTATTTTAAATAGAAAGTTTTAATTAATTTAACAGTATCAATTTGTTCTCTAGAATGAACCGATACGATTGTTTTTTGGGGTAATTTACTTGGTTTGAAGTCATTAGAAATAAACGGTGGTAATATATCAAATGAAACGTTTTTCATTATTTGTTGGATATATTCTTTTTGTTCTTCTGAAGTTGTAATACACTTAAAGAAACCAAACTGTGCCCAACTTTCACCAGGTTGTAAGGTTTCCAATATGTTATCATAAGACTGTGATATCACAATTTTAGCACATGGTGTATTTTTAATTTGTGGCATTATAAACCCAAATAATTCAGGAACAACAATAAAATCATCAGGTGTTACTTGGAAGTCACCACTATCCATTGATAATGTTGGTAACACATTATATTTTTCACCTAACCAAGAAGATACACCTCTATAATCTGATTTTTCAGATAACATAATTGGATTATAATTATTTTCTTTTAGAATTAACGCCAAATTATAGATATATTCTATAGAAGCTTTAGGATTTCCTTTTGTGTCTTGAACAACAAAATAAATTTTTGACGTTTTGTTTTTTAAATTCTCAACTGATTTTTCAATCTTAGAAATTTGTTCTGGATTCATACTAATACTTATTAATTATTTTTTTATTTATTAACGTGTTAAAAGCTAATTTAAATGGGACTGATAAGCTGGAACTTTTAGTTCCTAATGTTTCATCAACCTCTTCACTTTCCGTCATAAGAATTTCAATCATTGTTTTATACATTTCGTATCTAACTAGATTCAATTGAATTTCTTGAGTTTCACCTGTTGTAGGTAATTTTTCGATATTCACACATTCTTCCAATTTGTCAATATCTAAATAATAATGTTCATTTAATACTTTTAACATTTTAATAGTTCTTTTAGTTTATCATCAAACTCTTTAATTGATTTAATAGAATGTTCTGAATCAATATTGACATTGTATTCAGTTTCATATTTCACAATTATTTTATTTGATGGTTTATCTAATAATAATGTAGGATTTGATGTAAGTAAAATATCTACTTCATCCCACATTGAATTTATAGTTGAATTACTATAAAATTTTATTTTTTCTAATTGACAAATGAATTTGGATAAGAAGAAAAGTGTTGCTGGTTTAGATTTACCTATTTCATCAGAAACTATTAACAAATCATAAACCTCACGATATTTTAAATAAATTTGTTGTAAATCGTTAAACGTTGAGTATTCTGTTGATTGTGCATGACCGAATATTTCCATCGCAAATTCCTCATATAAAAAAGAATATAATTCTTCCTCATCTTTAAATTTAAAGTGATTCATCAAGTCTAACGAAGTTACAGGAAGATTCATTTCATATTCAAAATTATCTTCATCCTCAACACCCTCAGTTTTTAACAAATAAAATTTCTCGTAAGTTTGTACTATCTTACCAACAGTATCTCTTAAAACACCATTAATATCAAATCCTATTCTAAATTTTGGCTTTTCCATAATACCAATATATTTAGAATATATTTTTTGTAAATATTATTTATTTAAACCTTTGTTTTCTTCGTATTCATCAAATCTTTTCTCAATAATTTTGATGATTTTATTTCTAACGATTTCATCAGGATTATTTAACGAAACACAACCAAATTCAGGTTCATCCTCAAACATTTTATAAATTATCTCCAATGATGATTCCGTTTTGTTTCTAAGGTCCTTTTGTTTAGTATCACCAAGGATAACCATCTTAGAATTATCACCAATACGAGTTAATAGCGTTTTCATGTTATCTAGTGTAATATTCTGACACTCATCAGCTATTATGATAGAATTATCAATTGAACGCCCTCTAATGAAACTTAATGGTTGTATTTTAATTAAACCTAATTCTCTTAGTTTATTCGTCACTTCTTCACCAACAATTTTCTCAAAATTATCAATAAATGAAATCATGTAAGGTTCTAACTTTTCTTTGATGTCACCAGGTAAGAACCCTGTCTCTTCACCTTTTAATTGTGTTACCGATTTAACTAAAATGATTTGTTTAAACTCATTGTTTTTAACCATTCTAAGTGCCTCAGCACACGCTAAGAAAGTCTTACCTGTTCCGGGTAATCCCGAAACAATTGTAATTTCTTTATCCTTAATAGTTTTGATTAGTTTTTTCTGTGTTTCATTCTTACATTGAACTCTAACACTGATTTTGTCTAAGATTCTAGCTGAGTCAAATTCTTTCTTGTCAACAACTAAAACTTTTGTTGGTAATTTTTCAACCTCGTGTGTTGGGGTTGATACTGGTTTTCTACCTCTACCCATATATAATATATTTCTTAATGTTAAATATATTCAAAACTCATTATATAACAACAATATATTTTTTTATCGTATCAATATTTTTATATAAAAAAGGGAATAACGTTTTATTCGCATCGTAGATTAATGTTTTAATATTATCATCATTTTCATTTCTTGTTTGACTTTCATAATGATAAGCAACTAAAGAACCGTCATAATAATTATCATAACCTAATGTTAATAATTTCACGTTTAACTCAACATCTTCAAAACAATTTGTATAATTTTCATTAAACATATTAGCCTTAATAAAAGATGTTTTCCTAACCCCTAATAACGCACCTGTTGAACCAACTTCTTTTCTAAGTGTGGTCGTGTAGTTATAATAGCTACCGAGGTTATGGTGAGTAACATTTAATTGATTTTGATGTGTGTAGAACATTATACTGTCATGTTGAATTTTATTGTTTTCAAAATGTAATCTACACCCAATAGTTCCTGTTTTTGGTTTTTCCTTAAATGTTTTTAACATCCCATAAATAACGTTATTCATAATTTTAATATCGTTATTACAGAATAATAAATATTCATAGTCATTGGTGATGTGATTCTTAACAACATCGTTGTTAATCTTAGCAAAATTGTAATAATTATATTCGATTAATTTAACATTACCAAAATTTAATATGTTAGATTTAATCCAATCTTTTTCTTCGTCAGTTGACCCAGTATCAGCAATAAAAATATCATACAATTTTGAGTTACAGTGTTGGTTGAATGAATTAACACAATCAAATAACATATTAACTTTACCTTTTGTTGGAATAATAACCGCAACTTTACCTTTAATTTTTAATGGTTTTTCTTTAATCTCAGGAACATAGATGGATTCAGGTTCCAAATCTAATGGTAAATTTTCTTTATATTTTTTAACGAATAATTCTTTTGATTCATAAAATTCTTGGTTAGGTCTCCCAACTGATTGATGTGTTATTTCAAACGATGATGTAACACCAATTTTAACACCATCCAAATAATTTGGAACACAGAACCCGTGGTCGTAAAAATGGAATTTACCTATTGTTTCGTCAAATGTATGTTTGATTTTTGTTTTATCAAACGAAATAAATAAACCATCAATAGTTACAACAGGAACTAAAAAAGGTAATTTTGGTGAATACATACTTAACCATTTTTTCATACCTTCAGGTTGATGATAAACTTGACCCACCATCGTTTGTTTCATCTTTTCCCAATAAACTCCTGACTCAGGGAAATAACAACTACCAGCCTTACCTATAATACCAAATTGGGGATTGTTGGTAAAATCCTCTAACAACTTTTTACCCCAATTTTTTTCCAAGGTAATATCGTTATGACAACACACAACAATATCATATTTAGCATCTTTAATACCTTTATTATAAAGTTCGGATAATGAGTATTCATTATGATTTTCATAAGGTAAAACTTGAACCCACTGAAGTCCTGATGTTAGTATAAGGTGGTTGTTAAACTTATCGTTATATTCTTTATCCTTATGGGTTGAGTATATTATAGTTATCATATTAATTAAAATAAAAATTGTATGCTGATAAATCCTCTATATCATTAAAATTATGGTCATCAAAATCTTCAAGTTTTCTAATCGCACCATTATCAGCTCTACCTCGATTTCTTTTATTGATAAATTCTTCTTTTGTTTTCGTAAAATAATGGTTTATTTGTGCAATATCAATAGGACCATCAGAGTTAAACGGTGTATTATTTATTTGTTTTAAATTAGTATCAACACAATCACCAGCATGGTGATGAACCCACATTTGATTACATTTCTTTAAATTAACAATTGATTTAATATGAACGTTAGGTTTATCTTCTCTCATGATAAATCTTTTAATTACACTATATTCGGTAATTGTTTTTAAATTACTATCACCAAATAAAACCCAATTTATTCCGATAGCTGTTTGGTCTTTATAATCAGTAATAAAATCATGAATGTTTTTATGTTTTTTTAAAACTAAAAATTCATCAACGTCTATAAACGCACACCAATCATAAGCTTCTTTATATGTTTTTATAAAATTGTTATATGATGGTATTTGTTGTTTAACACCCGATACTTTAATTTTAATAACATTATCATTTGTGATATTTGAATCCCAATCGTTTTCATAAATCACAATATTATCGAACCCTAATTTTAAATGATAATCAACCCATTCCTGTATGTAGTTGTCCTCATTCTTTGCAATACAAACTAAAACTATTTTCATTTTTTTAACACAATTAATAAATCATCATATCTATCTTTAACATGACGTAAATCAATTAATTCAAGACTTTTATATTTAAAATCTAAATTAATTGATAATAAAATATCACAATATTCTATTTTTTGAATATCTTCAATTACAAGAATACCACCGTCTTTTAATAGTTTAGAATATTCTTTCAATGCAAAAATTTGAGTTTCTAATGTGTGGGGTCCATCCTCAACAATAATATCAAAACCTTCAGGGTATTCTTTTTTAAAAAATTCAACACTATTAAGATTAAACGCGTCAATCAAATGAAAATCATATCTATTGTTATCCATTTTTTCAAAAATTGTTGGGTGTATTTGATTATAGATATCATTCATGACAATTTTAAAATTAGGGAAATATTCGTACCAAAGTAATGATGACCCACCATACTGAACTCCAATTTCTAAAATTGACCCAGTTTTATTTTTATATTTTTCAAAATTTTCATTGTAAAAAATATCATAACTATGACCCTCGGCTTTATCAGTTCCACCTGGAAACTGAAACCCGTCTATGTTATGTTCTGTAATGATTTTTTTTATTTCATTCATTATTTTATTATTTTCATTTTATTTATTTCAACCATAATTAATTAATTAAACTTTAACCCACCATTGTTGAGTACCGACAACATTCACATTTTCTTGTCCAAATATTTCATTTACCGCACGGATAACACCAGGCCAACCTTCAATATAATCATCGCCACATATAATACCACCATTTTTAACTTTAGGTAACCAACTCTTTATATCCTCAATAACAAACTCATACTCGTGAGATGCGTCAATATAGACAATATTAAAATATCCATCTTCATATTTTTTAGATTCTGATAAGGAATTATTTTTAATTATCAATATTTTATCTAAAATAGGATTTAAATTATTTAAAGTTAATTCATAATAATTTATTGTTTTATCGTGTTCAGAAGAACCTTGGAAGTGGTCGATAGACCTATACTCATAATTAATCCCTTCATTAATTAAGATAACGTTCCAAATAGAGGTCCCTCTACCTTGATATACACCTATTTCAGCGATTTTTATTATTTCATCTTTACGAACAAAAGGTAATATTGTTTTTAATAATTTACCTTGTTCATTCTCTGAGGACCAACCCTCGATATTATGGTAAAAATGTTCCATATTAAATTCCTGTACTTCCAAAACCGTTCTCACCTCTTTCTTTTTCGTTTATTTTAGTTTTTTGAGTTAATTTAACCCATTTACCATTAACCACGGGACAAAGAACCGCTTGACCTACTTTCATACCTTTAGGTATTGTCACTACGTAATTATTAGTGTTAAATACGATTACTTGAACCTCACCGGTGTAACCATTATCCACAGTTCCTGGTGAGTTTAAAACCATTAAACCTTGTTTAAGCGCTAAACCACTCTTAGAACGAACTTGTATTTCATACCCATCCTTAATATCAAATGATAAACCTGTCGGTACTAAGACTCTACCAAAAGGCTGAATTTCTAAATCAGTTGTTGAATGTAAATCAAAACCTGAATCACTACCGTAATTGTATTTTGGTTCCACCGCATCAGTGTGTAAGACACTATAACCTAAATCAAGTTTAGGTTGATTTAACTCATTAAAACTTTGTTCAAGTTCGTGCATATCAATACCCATTTTAGATAACTCGGCATTTATATCTAATTCTTCGGAATTATTAAGTTCATCACCTAAAAATTTTAAAATTTCATCATCAGATAAAAAATCATTAAATTGTTTACCAATTTCCATTATTCTAATTCTTTAAGTTTTATGATTATATCTATCAACACTCTAACATCACGTTCACAATATTCAGTTATTTCTTTTAATTTACCTTGAATCCAATACGCATCATGTACTTTATCACCGGTAATTTCACCTTCTTTTGGTGATGGAACCCCCAAAGAAGTACAGAGTAAATCTAATGAACCAATCGCCGAATAAGCCCCATATTGCCAAACATCTTTAGTATCAATCGCTTTAACTTCCCATGGTTTTGTATCGTAGGATGGTAACATTGCTGATGGTGCAATACCATTAATAATCATACGTTTAGCTAACATTGGAATGTCAAAATTCTTTAAATTGTGTCCGCAAATATGGAAATCTAATTTATAACACTTGTCCAAAACTTTTTTACAATTACGTAGTAATTCTTTTTCATCGTCACCCGAAAATGATTGTGATTTAACATCCCCATTGTCAGTTACGAATTGTACGTTTACACATACAATTTTAGCGAACTCAGGAACTAATGCGGTTCTAGTTGAGAACACTTTATTAATTCGTTTAGAACGTTCCTCAATATTATTTGGTGGGTTAATATGGTCTTCAGGAAATCGTTTCTGAAACCAATCATAATACTTCATAAATTGATTTGCTAACTCAGGTCTTTTCTCAAGACAAGTATCATAATCTTTCTCAATCCCCACAGTTTCAATGTCAAGGA
>Ga0172367_10007095_pt1 | contig 12940 bp, 26 predicted proteins | sample Lak10m_FD_114542 | JGI IMG/M metagenome (GOLD analysis project Ga0172367, IMG submission 114542) | Freshwater microbial communities from Kabuno Bay, South-Kivu, Congo - kab_022012_10m | ecosystem: Environmental > Aquatic > Freshwater > Lake | place: Democratic Republic of the Congo: South-Kivu...
AATCAGATGCGGATGATCTTGAGTATCCCATAATAGTTCTCTCCTAATAGATTTTAGTTACGTCAATATCAAAATTGACAAATGTTCGTTTCCCATAAGCTTGAAATAGAGCATCTTCTAATAGAAGATAGTCTTTGATTGGAGTTTCAGCTGGTGGGGAACGAAGCCAGTTTAGAAACTCTTTTGGAACAGTTGGGTCTTTCAATAACATAGAACCAGTTTTAGTCCTATCACCTAAACATTCTAATGCTAATGCTCTAAGTGCAATCAGGTTGTTTTCAGATGTAGAGATTTTGTCTTTCATCAAGTTCTTAGATGTCAACACATTCAAAACATCAGTCGGTAATGCAACTAACTTACTATTTGTTTTAGTAGCATACCACCATCCACCAAATAAGCAAGTTGAATGATATTGTGGACTAATGAAAATAGTCGAAGATGATATCCCATTCAAGTTGAGTTCAATATGGTTTAGAAAACACATTGAGTTCAAAACTGAATTACACATCCATGCAACATGTTTAGGAGGTATCTTTTTATCAGGTAAGAACTCTAATAAGTCTTTTAGCAACACTACATCTTTTGTCTTATCTAAAACCAGAACATGTCCAATTGAAGTATGCCACAATATCTTATGAACCGCTGGCATAAACTTCGGAAACTCTTCCTTGAACTTTGAATTTGGATAATGAATGGTTTTGATTTTGATAAGTGCATTATGAAAAAGTTCTTCATGTTGTTTATCAATAACATAGATGATTTTGGTATGTCCAATATACATCTTACCCAATTCAAATTCATGCATTATGCTATAATGGATTTTGAACAGTTTCTTTTCTTCTGATAGAAACATAACAATTCCAGCACCCTTCCAAGTATTCTCTCCTATTTGTTCAAGAGCTTTTTCTTTCAGCTCTTTCAAATGACAGAACACCTTATTAGACAGTTCGCTATCTCCATTTCTATCAGGATGCCATTTACTCACGAATGCTCGATATTGACCAACAACATCATCTTGTTTGAACAACTTATCAGGTCGTTCAAGTGGAATGGCAAGAATATCAATTGCAGTTAATAATGTTATGTCCATTTTAACGTATCCTCCTATCTATAATTCCAATGTTCAATAAACGTTTCAATATGCACTAATAATTTTTCAAAATCATCAATCATTTGGATACCAAAACGGGTACATACCATTTCAACATTACCTTTTCTCCAATACCCTTCAGGACAACAAACTATTGAAGGGATTTTTCGACCAGCAATCATCCCTAGTTCAAGAAGGGTTATTGGAGATTTAGTAGTAGGATCAACATAAAAAATCACTAAGTCACTTTTGAGTAAACCTGAAATTTCCCAATTTACTTGATTCCTAAACTCATCGTCCATACAAGATTGTTTTATATTTGAATCCCAATCATCTCTACGTGGATTCAAAAATATAACTTGCTTATCTTGAAAGTTTTGAATGACTTTATCTTGCCATCTTTCAGCAGTATCCATTTCAATTGAACCCGCAAGAAATATCATCGGTTCAGGTTGAAAAATGCTACCATTATCTGAAGGAAAGATTGACGCAATCAATTTTGGTGGTTGAATATGTAACATGCTTATCCTCTATTAATAATTGATATGCTCCATTTTATAATATCACAATGATCTCTCATATAAATAGATTTATAATAATTTATGGAGATCATTATGTCTGCTTTCGGGTTTATATACATAACAACTAATTTAGTAAATGGTAAAAAATATATTGGACAAAGTTCCTATTCAAGTAATAAAAAGAATTATTATCTTGGGTCAGGAAAATATCTAATAACAGCTATAAAAAAATATGGTAAAGAAAATTTCAAAAGAGAAACTATTTGTAATGCTTTTACCAGAGAAGATTTATCCATACTTGAAACCTATTTTATTTCAGAATATAATGCAGTTGAAGATCCAATGTTTTACAATATTGCTGCTGGAGGCTATGCAACCCGTGGATTTGCTGGTAAAAAACATACTCCAGAATTCAAAGCTAAACAAGCTGAATATGGAAGAAATCGCCCTGTTACAGAAAACATGAAAAAAGCATTTGAACAAAATAGACAATGTGGTTTTAGTGGAACTGAAAAACATAGAGCCGCTCTTGTTAAAAATGGTAAAGCTAATAAAGGTCGTAAAAAATATAATAATGGTATTCAAAATTTTTCTCTATTTCCGGATGATCCTAAAATTGAAGAACTTAATTTAATACCGGGTCTTATTAAAAATCCAACGAGAGGACAAAAAAATATCGGAAAGAAATGGTTCAATAATGGTATTGATACATTTCTCCTTTTTCCAAATGATCCAAAAATTGATAAATTAAATTTAGTAATTGGTAACATTAAACAGGACACCTCTGGTCGTATTTGTTTTAATGATGGTATTAGAAATTTCTTTTTATTTCCAAATGATCCAAAGATAAAAGATCTTATTAAAGGACCTAAACCTTTTACAAGAATTAGTTGAGGCCACATACTTTTATTCCAAAACGTACCAGATCAATGTGGTCCTCGAACAAGTATTCTTCCATGTTCAAAACATCATCAATCGGAAACCACTTAGCTTTTGCTGCATCATCACCACCTTTTACTTTTGGCAATTCGCCTGCAGGTAAGTGGAAAGCAAAAGCATGTGTGATAGTTCGACCACGTAATGAACGACCGGGATTGTCAAACACTTCTTTACCTTTCATAGAACCAGCAAGAACTGCAGTCGGAACTTTGAGCTTTGTTTCTTCACGTAGTTCTCGTAAGACTGCAACCGTTAGGTATTCTTGGGGATTGACAAACCCACCAGGTAGTGCCCATAGCCCTTTACCTGGAGCAGCACGACGTTGAACAAGAAGGATATGCCCAGACTGAATGACTGCTGCATCGACTGTCACAAATGTTGGAGCATATGGAGCAGCTTCCCATGACTTCTTATAGTCATTGACAAAGTTGAACTCATTCACCAGTTCTTTATACTCATTACTTTTTGACCATTCTTTCAAGTAGGTTGTAAGCTCAGCGGAAATCAAGTCTCTGTCATGCCACTTGAACAATGCTCCGGTAAAGAGTTCTTCACGAACCTGTGTAGCATTGACATCTTCAATCTGTTCAACATCAATGAAGTCCCATTGCGGAAAGAGTTCAAGATAGTAAGAAGAACTATCTTTCTTACAACCGATGATACCAATCTTCGGTTTATCAAGACCAACACAGTACTTTTTGACTTCATGCTGAACTTGTTGAGCCCATTCAGTATCATTGTACCGATAGTCATGTAACCCAATACATGAAACTCGTGGAGTATCTTTTGGTGGAAGTTGGTTGAGCAACATCGTAGTACGTTCAGTCCAAGACCATGGGTTCTTGAATGTTCGTGGTTGGAATGAAGAGCCAAACATTACAAGAGTTCGATTTCCCAGAGTTAGAGCACGTTGAACAATCGATACATGAGCACGTGTAGGAGGTTGCATTCTACCAATGTAGATGACAAAGTCGTATTTGGAATTCGCTAATGACATATTTTACCCCCTTGAAATGACATTGAACAGCGAGTTGTAAATTGCAACAAGGTGCCGCAACACAGGTGATGAATTGACTATAAGGTATGTTTCAACCATTCGGTCGAGATTGTAACGATTTTTGTAAAGTTCATTTTGATGACCGATCACTACATCTGCCATTCTGACAGATTGGAAATCATATCTTAGTTGGGGCGAAAAGCACTGTTCTTGAGTATAAGCAGTACCTGCAAGGACTTGGGTCTTTTTGTAGCGGCGAATAAGTTGTGGCATAATAGGAATCCCCTAAAATTGTTATGTAAAAGTCAGTCTATCTAACTTTTCTATTGTAATCTATTTATCGAACTTTTGTTTGAGTTGTTCGTACAATTCTCTTTCTTTCTGTTCATCATAGTCTGCGATTTCTTTAGCCTTCAACTGGTTTTCAAGCTCTACCATTTGTCGTTGAATTCGAAAGTGGTTAAGAATGGCAGCTTGTTTTTCTTCATTCATCAGATACTCAACTGACAAGTCAATACCAACACAATCAACATCATTCCACTTATCAAGGTAGTAAGCCTTGAAGCAAACTTCGTGTTCATCTACATGAATGATCTGAATGTCAGGATTTTGGTCTTGGAACCCCCAATACTTTGCACGATAAAACTCTTCTGCTAAAGGTATCAGCCATTCATAAAACAGTTGAAAGTTTGTATAGTCTGTAGGAACAAACCGTCCTACAGGATTTGATTGGTCATCGTTAGTCATTTGGATAAAATCCTCTAAAAGTTTCAGTAAGCAAAAACTGCTTGTCTTCTTGTCCTAAGTTAGAATACTCATCCCATGTCAGATTAGGTCTAAAGACATTCAACTTTGGAGCTTTGAGTAATCGTTTCAATCGTCGACGAACATTCCCCAGCTTTCTTGACCAATTGACATATTTACCTTCAACTTGACCTGGAACATCTGGCATATAAAGCATGTAAAAGAACTCATTACTCTTATACACTGGTATCCAGAAACGCCCATAACCCGGGTCAATACAAAGACCGTAACCCGTAATATGTTTGACTTCATCAACTCGATTTGCATCGTAAATCAACGGCCATCTTCCACGACTTGCATATTGCAGTTCAGGTTTGAACACAATCAAGACATGTCGTTGATTAGCAAACTCTTTACGATACTGAGGACATACTTGAATACTTGCCCGCTTATATCCATACATCAGGTGACCTGGATAGTCACCTGAGAATTCGCATATTTTTTCAATAGCTGCACACATAAAATTACATAATCCTATTTTTATGGTTGATTTTGCCAATCGATCATCACTGATACATCATCTTCACTAAACAAACTTCGGTAAATGCCTTCTTCTCGCCAATACTTCAAATCGCAATAAAGTATCATTCGATACGAGTCAAAAACTAAATACCAATGCTCTATAAAATTTTTCATTTTTGTCAACATGTCAACCTCTCCCCATAAAAGGTTCTTTATTCTGAACCTGTGAAACTATTGTATCAAAAGATGTGGTGTTTGTAAATAGCTAAAAGTGATAACTGGTTATCAATATCGAGCTGTGACAGAAATGTCATCAGATGTCATCATAACAAAAGCTTCTTCTGTTTGCCAGAACGGTTCTTCGTTAGTCATATTGATACGAGTTGTCCATTTGCCTGGTTCAATCAAGATGTAAGTAGCATTCTTTATCTCATCACAAACATCTTTCCCACAAACTTCAACTTTACCCCAATGAGGTCGATGAACTTCGGAGAAATCATATACATCCGTCAAAAAGATACCGCCACTTGACTTAGGCATGAAACTTGTATTGGTAAGGTCTTCAATAAACTTGAAGAAAATACGAGTATGAAGTGGTTTTATTGCTGGAAATGTCATATATGTATTATGGTTATATAGAAGGTATGTGTGATTATTCAGATACTACTTCTGTTGTTGACGGTTCTTCAACATTTGCATTAGCTTCAACAATTGATAACATTACATCTGCTAATGCATCAGGAAGTACAGGTTTTGATACCTCTTCTGGTGCAATGATTTTCAACCCGTTATTGACGACTGCTTGCTTAGGTTTCAAACCGTTCTTAGTGTCAATGAAGGTTCTTCTTTCTTCAGTGCTAATTGAAATTGGTGCTGCTGCTAAAGATTGCTTGATGCTTAAGATATCAAAATCAACAATTTCGCCACGTGCTGAGCGAGCTATTCTTGCCATATGCTAATTCTCCTTTATGTATTGTAGGTGTGTTTATAATTGCTATTTACACTTTCTGTTTATAAGCACATTATTCATGGAAGAATTCGCTCCAATGAATGTTATACTTCAAGCAATCAACACAATGAATGCCAATTAGGTATAGCAGATATGAAGCACAAGAAGAACCCCGACCAACACCCCATACTTGACGAAACTCTCGGAATGTATCAGTGACATAGATGATTGTACGTAATCCATTCTCAAACTGGAACTGACGAACTGCTTCAAGCTCATTTGCTATCCTGACTTCGGCTCGTTCTTGGATATCTTCAGGCAACTTTGCTAACTTATGAGCAAAGTAATCAAGTAAGTCAAGTTCTAAGTATTCTTGTGGTATCAACCACTTTTTTGGTGGTAATGTCAATTGATGAAGAGTTTCTTCATCAAAAACTAAAAGAGTTTCTTCAGACCGAAGATTGAACTGAACTACATCATCAGTCTTTTCAGTGACTTGAATTTGAGAGGGGGATAGACCTTGAATAAAGAGGTTTGGGACTTGTTCAGGTTCTACAACTGATATTCCATTTGCAAGAAGTAGCCTATCTTGTAGAACAGTAATCAAATTTGAATGCATTGAATACCGCATTTTTGTAGAAGTTCCAGACCTTGAGGTTCTCGGTCATATAGCTCAAGATACAAGACTTCTTTGATACCTGCAATGATAATGCTTTTAGCACACATTGGACAAGGAGTATGTGATACTGCAATAGAACACTTATCAACTGCAATACCATATCGAGCTGCTGATGCAATTGCTGAAGCTTCAGCATGTCCTTCATTATACAACGAAAAGAGCCGATGTTGTTCAGCATATCCGTCAATAGAAGTATCAGGAAATGCAACCTCGCAATGAGGTTGACCTGGCATCGTTCCGTTATACCCAGAAGCAAGGATACGACCATCTCGTACAATGATAGCACCAACCTGAACACGAGTACAAGTACTAAGTTTAGATGTTGCTATCAACACTTGACGGTAGTAATCATAATACTTATTTGGTCTTGAAGACATCTACGTTAGCATCCTATTTCAGTTTCAACATTTTCATTAGCATACTGAGGTTCGCATTGAACCTCAATCAAAAAGACAGCAATTCGCATAGCAAGGTGTTTATCCCAATCAACTGTCATCCTAACATCAGGAGGAATAGTAAAACCCAATGGCCATTGTCCATATTGGACATAATGTCTAAAAGCTAAAAGATGCTCTTTATTGAAAACTTCAAACCATTGGGTAATGCTCTGCATATGTCTTATACCTTTGTTGTTATAATAGTAAATCAGTATTTATGCTATACCCATTTGTGCATAACATACCATCCACCCCTTTCATAACCGTCATTACTTTCACGTTTGTGACTTTGGAACCATGAAAGAGGTTTGATGATTGTATTATTGGTCTGTTCATCAACAAACTCAAGCAGAACATTTTCCTCTTTATGAAGTTCTCTAAGTAACTTATTCTTAATGGTATAAGAATTACCACGACGATACACTGTAAGAATATGACTTACCACTTTCTTATCTTCAAAGTTATATGCTTTCAACTCGTCTTCAACATTGATAACTCGATCTAACCAAGTATAAGCATTATCAAATGTAAAGATGACTAACCATTTAGACTTATTATACTCTGTTGATTTTGAAATGTATTTGATAATGTTGCGGTCAATGTCACGTTGCTTCCAACGTTTGACTTCGATTTCACAATTACCTAATGGGAAGTGTAAGTCATGATACTTTTTTGACGAGCGTTGAACTAATGGACCAAAGTTAGGGTCTTCACGAAGAATGGCTTCAGCTATTTTGCCATTATAACAAGCATCAAAAATATCATCTAAAAACCGAGTTTCATTTGGGTTATTGTAGATATCATTTGCTTCTTTTTGAACTTCATTCAGATATGTCTTTGATGTTGAAGTAACAAAGTCATCTTGTACCCAAGAAGTAAGATACTTTTGACCCACCATTGGTTCTAGCAATTCTTTGACATTTGTATTCATCTTGGATTATACCCGCCACGTCTGTAAATTGATTTGATTTCGTCAATCTTTTGAGATGCTTGATCGATATCAATTCGACCTTGACGATGATTATCAAGAACTCGGCCAACTCGATTGCCCATACTTACTCTATCTTCTAACGAATGAGTGCATCTTCCACCTCTTGCAGCAGGCTCACTTCCACATATTGGACATACCATAATAACTTTCCTCGTTGTTTATTTCAGAATATGGGTCTATTATAAACAGATTTCAACAGATGTAAATGGTCAAAAGTGATAACTACTTCACAACATTAGGATCTTTCAACAGATGTCCGGTCACTTCATCTTCTAAACGCCACATTGCACCAGATAGCGGATCAACAATCAACATGCCAACTACAACACCGCCAAAGACAATGTTCCCAAAGTACCATGGGTTGATAGTTGCTTCGATTGTTGAATAGGTTGGATAGAAGCCAGGTTTAGAGTAATGAATAGTGTATCGTTCAGGTTGCATATAAGAAGACCCGGCTGGCAATTTGATTGACATTGGAGTTCGACCTGCTGCTACTTGTTGTCCATCACGGTTAGTAATTGTAAAGTCTGCTATTGAAGTTCCAGTGCTTTCAATATGAACTTTTTCCATTGGTCCAAGTCCGACAATAGTTGCACAGGATGTGGTGAGCGATAGTAAAGATAAAGATAGTAATAGCTTTTTCATTTTGGGTTTTTCCTAATAGTTAAGCATCAATTACATTATAGATTATAAAATCTTCAGCAATTTCACCTAACAAATTCATATACTTTTTATCATTAGCGACTAAATGAGCATTTTCTAAAATAGTTATCAATAAAAAATCATTTGATTTATTTTCTGTATAAACTAAAGCTCTGTTACTAACTTTTCGGCTATCATTTGCAATTTTAGATTTATTTTCAATTTTCCATTTAGAATTCCATTTTCCTAAATCCTCCATATGTAAAGGAACTATATGAACATGTCTCAAACTGCCAACAGACAATTTCGGAAAGTAATACGACCCATCTTTTCCAAAGAAATATGAACTATCTTTACTTCCATTAGCTTTCCACTCTTTGAAATTTTGTTTCAACTGAGAAAGCTCTTCAGAGGCTAAAGTCTCTTCTAATAAATTAGTATTATGAATTATAAGCATGCTTATTTTTCATAAAAGATGCTTTCAATAATTCATATGAATTATTATATTCAAATGCAGGGTTCTCATAAATTGATTTAGTTAATTTCGTATTTTTTTCAATTTGCTGAGATTTTTTAACGTCAATCCGTTTTTCATATAAATCTTGTAACTTCATAATACTTGACTTCTTCTTTATGTAAATATGTATTTATTATACAACATCTAAAGTAGACTTGTAAATAGTCATTGTTGTGAAGTCTGTATCAAAATATGAGCCGATCCAACATGAATGAAGAGGTTCCCAAGTGGGATATCTGATAGATGTCTGCTCATCTCTTTAGCCATTTCCAAAAGCAAACATACATCGTACTTTGCAAACTCTTGTAGTTCCCATGACCTAAAGTTTGCTATGAGTTCAAGTTGTTGATTTCGAACAAGAAACTGAATGCTCGAAAGACATGAAGGTTGAGGGAACTTGTCTGTAAAGAGTATAACTGCTCGGCGGGTGTTTATATTGTTTAGCAGTTGAACCGTACACCGAGGGAGGCCATTCCTCCAACAGGTTGAATAGTCAGCATCATACCGATCACTGGGTTCATCTGCATCTACGACTAGCGTTGCTTGCTTCTTTTGGTCTTCAGTAAAGTCATCAATGTTGAGTAGTGTTGGCATGTACTGTGAGTAAGAAGCATTGATCAGTTCATGAACATTGTCATAGACATACAAGTCCTTAGCTCGACAGGTTGTGATGCTTTTAAGGTTCAGTGATAGGTGTGCGTTGAATATGTTAGAGTTCATGATAACAGTTTTTGCACTCGATTGAACACCTTTCTATCATTTTCACAATGAATATCTTTCAAACGTTGAAATATTCTTTCATCTGTTGTAAGTTTCGATTTTGAAATAACAACATTTTCAAAATAAATTCGCTCAGTGTGTGTTTCATTATGACAACAAAAATCACAGACAAGTAGCTTATCATCTTCCAAAATCTTCGTGACTAGTCCATAGTCAATATGATCCCAAAACAGATGATCGATATCAAATTGAATACACGGAAAAACTGCATATCCGACTTCTATATTTTTTATTGATGTAAATTCAACAATCCCAGTATGACCAAGTGAATTTTTGAAATTACCAAACATCTCAGTATCCATAAAACGTTTCAAGTTTGTAATAGTTATTTCTGTATTTCCATGACAATAGTTATTAGCTTTTACTATAATTGATACTTCATCCGTAATGATAATAGATGCTTCTAAATACTCAATAATCTGGTTATCATTTCGTTCTTCAATGAAACTATGATTTATATTCAAGTCATCATCAATACTAATTCTACCTATTATTGGAATATTTAGATTTTTGTCATTATAATTTATTAGAACTGTCCAACTTCCAATTAGATCTTTTGCTGATGATATTTTTTGATACATATGAATTATCCGTGTCTAGGTTTATTGTATTTCGCCAATAATATAGTGTGATTTAGCTTCAGGTGCTTTAGCACCTTCAATTGCAGCAGTGGCACCTGCAATATACGCATATAACAAATCCCCTTTACTTCGCACCTTATCAGTAATCATATTGAATTGTGAGCCAATTTCTGGGACTTCAGTTCCATTTGGTATAGCATTTTCAAAGTCATCATCATACTTTCCACTAAAGTATTCATTTCTTTCTTCAATGATTTTTACAATATATTCCATAGAATTTTACTCATTTATTTGGATTTAGGATATATAAAATACTTACCCATATCTTTTCTATTATTTTCGACTTCCTGTATTGTTGGCATTTCCCAAATTATCAATTTTGCAGTTTCAGTATTATAATAACAACATATTAATCCATGTTTTTCATTCCAAAACTGTTTTGATCTTTCATCTTTTGGCCATGTTACAGAAATTGAATTAGGATATTGAATTGATAGTTTGATGTCATAAATCAGAGATAATCCATTTTCTATGATAATAATATCACCTTTTCCATTTTGACCGTTAATACTTTCATCAATAGATATTACTTCTAAACCTTGTTCAATTAGATACTTGATGATAAATGGTTCTACTGACCATCCGTATCTTCGATCTTTTTCACTAATTGGTATCCAATAAGGTGTAGCTTTAAAACTTCGTTCAACTTGCACTTTATCTAGCTGGAGCTCCATCATTTGGCACTTCCTCATGTATGTTAAAAAGTGCTATTATACCACACTTCTGACTAGAAGATCAGGATTTTTTTCCGCTTGTGGCTAAAGCTATAATTGTATGTTAGGGCATCGTGGCAAACGACATTAGGATTGACCTCAGTTGCTCCATCAATAAAAGTATAACGAAAGACACCAGCATCCCCATCATCAAAGTATTCAAAGGTAATAGTGACATCTATGTCTATGTCAATGCCATCAAGTGTTCCATGATAGCGACGTTCGAAGTCTTTGTGATTAGCTTGTAGCCATTCATGGTCGTGATTGTCAGCATATGCTGGATGATTGATCAGAAAGGTAGCAGTAGTTCCATCAACAATGTCAATGCCAAGATGTAGTAAGCATGCTAGCCTTGCCACAGTATCAGCAACGTTATCTGCCATAAGATCCACACCGAAGATGTCAGAGAGTGGATTGTCGGAGTGTTCAAGTTTGCGAAGAAATGCTTGAGATAGGAATTGACCGCAACCACATGAGTTATCTAGGACAGTCTTGCCTGGTTCCCATGCATCAGACGGAAGCTTGTCAAGCATCTCATCCACTAGTTTATGAGGAGTAAATACTTCGCCGGTTTTAGATATTCTTTCTTTAGATTTCATTATTAATTCCCATATTCACATTTCCAACCTTTATGATGTGGTCTTTCGCCTTTTGCTACTTTTATCATATTTGAAATCGCTAAAGAGTTTTCTTTACAAAATTTAGATAAATTTTGTATTTGCACTTTTTCATTGCTTGGAGAAATAAGATTATATAGTTTACCAATATCTTTAGGTTTGAATAAATAATTATCATCATTTACATATCGACATTTCCATCCTTTATGTTGAAATCTTACACCTTTGGCTATTCCTATCATATGACCTGCACATAAACTATTTTCTCTACAAAATTTTTGTAAATTTACAATTTGAAATTCAGGTTCTTCTTTATATTGAACAATGAAGGTTTTTGCAAATTTAGCTACTATGTGAGCTGGACATACTGCTCCAGCTTGGGCCAATTTCATTTTCTTTCTAGTTTCAATAGTATGCTTTTTATTTAGCATACCAAACTTAATTCCTCTAGCACTAATATTTTCTAATTTCCCTGAATGAAGATGTGTTGATATAAGTTCATATTCAAATTCAAAAATTTCAGCAGCATCAAAACTTTCATATAGAATATACCAAGTATATTCTTCAAAATATGGTTTTACCCGTTTACTTGATGTAAAATACTTTTTACCAAAATCATCTTGAGGAGAACATTTATTTGCGGACCTTGCTCCAATATAAATTTTTCCACTTTTATAATGAATGCCTAAATATAGATATGCTGGGAATTCTTTCATACAAATTTTATGATATAAAATATTAATTATATCATAAAGATTGGTGAATGTAAACTAATTTTCATTGCCACATGAGTTGTCTAGGACAGTCTTACCTGGGAGTGTAAAGTCTGAAGGGAGCTTGTCAAGCATTTCATTGACAAGCTCGACAGGAGTGAAGACTTCTCCTGTCGCTTTAGTTCTGTCTTGGGATTTAGTCATGAGTTTCTCTTACATTGAGCATTTATCTAGTTTCAGATGGACTATCATTATTCCTTCTAGAAGGTTGTCCTTGTCCAGGCTTTGTTGGAGCTTGTTTTGGATTAGTGTTTTTTGACATGACATCTTCTCCTTATTAAAAATAAAATTATTATATCACATTTTCTTTATTTTAGTAAATTGTGGAGTTCACATGTGTGTGAACTCCACAAAAGTCCAAGATCTTAAAATGAGGTTTTTGTATAAA
>Ga0172367_10007096_pt1 | contig 12940 bp, 8 predicted proteins | sample Lak10m_FD_114542 | JGI IMG/M metagenome (GOLD analysis project Ga0172367, IMG submission 114542) | Freshwater microbial communities from Kabuno Bay, South-Kivu, Congo - kab_022012_10m | ecosystem: Environmental > Aquatic > Freshwater > Lake | place: Democratic Republic of the Congo: South-Kivu...
CTCGGACATAATTGCCTGCTTTTTTGAGCAACTGTGCATTGTGTTTATAAAAGGAAATGACATTGAAATCATGCTGGATACCAATCGTGTTTCCAGTCTCCAGCGTCCAATCAGAAAAGAACACGTAGCCGTCCATCGTGGCTTTAACGGCTGTATTCCGGGGGGCAACAATATCAATCCCATAATGGGTTTTATCCTGGGCAAATACAGAACTCACCTCCCCTCGTACCGGCGGGACGAAGAATAGCTGTTCCAAAGAACGACCTTCTCCGGAGAATCCTTTGGCTCGATCCTGTTGCATAATATTCCCCAGTCGGTCGAGTTCTGCCTCCTGCCGCACCTGCCGGTCGGCTTCAGAGGGTTTCACTTCAGAAGCTGCCTTTTCGGTATCCTTGCTTAGTTTGGGCGCCTGCACATCTTCCAGCGTTTCCAAATCCCCTACCAGTACTTTCCGGATGTTATCCATGTACTCTTCCTGCGCTTCCAGTTCATTTTCCAGCCGATTCATCTCCCGCTTAAGCCGCACTATTTCCCGCCCCGCATCTCCGCCACTTCCATAGCCAGGAATATAGCGCTTGACGGGGGTATATGCGATTAGGAGGATGACGGAGGCGGCCACAATCACCACGACGGTGCTAAGCAAAACGTACACGTTGAGCATAGACAAACGAAAGGAGGCTCTTTCCTCCAGCGTTTCATCGTTTCGGATAATCAGGCGGTAAGGCACCTGCAAACGCTCCATCAATTCTGACCACCAATTTCGGTCAAATAAATTCATAGTATTTGGTTTATGTAAGCTGCTAAAATAAATTTGCGTGAATAAAGTTATAGTTCAGAATTGCCCACAAACTTACGGTTTGTCCTCTAATTTTGTGGGTCGTTGTTGGGGCAACATTTTTTCCGGGGGTTATAGCTACCTTTGCGATGCGTTCAACAGGCACCTTGTCTGTTGAATTGTTTTATTTGCCTGTTTTGGAATGCATATACCACCCCAAATATTGTAGCGTATCCCTTTTAGCGCGTAAAAACTATTTTCATTGAAACGCAGGATTTATCTCATTGGCTTAAGCGGTACCTTGTTTTTTTTTAGTGCGTGTGTCACTCAAAAGAGCAGAAGCGACATATCAACGGTCGGCAAGCTGTACCACAACACGACGGCAAAGTACAACGGATACTTCAATGCCAACGAAATCATGATGAATACGTTGCTCGCTATCGAGCAACAACATCAGGACAACTACCTCAACCGCCTTGCTCTTTTTCCCTATCTGGAACTCGGCAACCCCAAATCCATTGCCCCTGAAATGGATAAAGCGATTGAAAAGGTAACCCGCGTAGTAGCCTTGCACCCCAAAAGCCAGTGGACCGACGACTGCTACTTGCTGGTAGGCCAGGCGCAGTTTTTGAAAAAAGACTATGAATCCGCTGAACAGACGCTCCGGTTCATGGTCGATGAGTTCGATCCGGATCGCCCCAAAAGCCGAAAATCCAAACGCGCCAACTTGATGCCCTCCAGCTCCAATACCCGGGCCACCGAAGCAGCTCAGCGCGCAAAAGAGCGAAAAGAATCCCAAAAAGCCCGCGAAAAAGCCTCTAAAGAAAAAACCAAGCAACGAAAAAAAGCCGCCAAGGAAAAAGCAAAAGAACGCGAAGCTTATAAGAAAGCCGTAAAAAGAAATAAACGAAAAGGCCTCCCCGCACCTAAGCGACCCGGTACAGAAGCCAGCACATCCGAAAAACAAAAAGAAGAAGAAGCTAAAAGGAAAGCAGCGGAAGAAGAGGCACGCAAAAAAGAGGAAGAGAAAAAACAAAAACCGCCACAAAACAAACTCAAACATCAGCCCGCCTACCCAGAGGGAGTGCTCTGGCTCGCCAAAACATTGATCGAACGCGGCAATGAAGAATCTGCCCTCCGGCTTATTTACAAGCTTCAGTCCAATCCAGCCCTCTCTACCGACGTAAGCCGCCAGATATGGCCGGTACTCGCGCACCTGCTGCTTCGCAAAAACCAAACCGCAGAGGCTATTCCTGCTTTAGAGCAGGCCATCGCGCTGAGCAATCAAAAATCAGAAAAAGCCAGATTTTCCTTTGTGCTCGCACAACTCTATCAGGAGGCTGGCGAATGGCAACAAGCGAGCGCCGCCTTCCAGAAGGTAATCGCCTATTCCTCCTCCTACCCCATGGAGTTTCGCGCCCAATTGAATATGATTCTCAACAACTACCGCAGCGGAAGCGAACCCATCGCCAATACCACCCAAACACTCGAAAAGCTGCTCAAAGAAGCAAAGAACGCAGAGTACCGGGATCAGATTCATTTTACGCTCGCCGAAATTGCGCTCGAAGGAAAAGACCAGGCACTCGCCATTGAACAGTTCCAGGCAGCCGTGCAGTCCAGCATTAATAATCCCACTCAAAAAGGAGAAGCTTATTACCAGCTCGCCCAGCTATACCTGGAAGCAGAAAATTTCGTACCCGCCAAACTATACCTCGATAGCACCCTCAATACCTTCTCCCCACAAGATGTCCGCTACCGCGATATCGAAAAACTCCGCAATAACCTCACCGATATCGCCAAGTACATCCTCACGATCAACGAACAAGACAGCCTCCTTCGATTGAGCTACCTGAGCGATGAGGAAAAAAAGGCGCTCGCCAGCCAACTCCGAAAAGCAGAAGATGAAAAAAAGCTCGCCGAACTCGCTGCTAAACAGAGCGCTGCCAACAACCCCCTAAATACTACCTCCCGCCAGGACTTCGGTGCCCCACTCGGCCAGGCAAACCTTGAATCTACCTTTTTTGCCTACAATGAACGCACCCTCAAAAGAGGTGAACGCGATTTCGAACAAAAATGGGGCGACCGCGCACTGGAAGATAACTGGCGCCGATCCGAACGACCTTCTTTGTCCTTCGACAACAACACCCCGGTAGCGGATAGCGAAAAAAATACACCCCGCTCTTCTCTCCTACTCAGCCCGGAAGAACTGGAACAGATTTTTGCCAACGTCCCCAAAACAGAAGCCGAACGCCGATTGGCCGAATTCAAAATTTCTGAAGCCATGTACAAACTTGGCTCCGCCTACCGCGAACGGATAAATAATAACCAACAGGCCGTGAATGTACTCGAACAGTTACAAAAACGGTTCCCAAGCAACAACTTTGAACTCGATACCTGGTTCAATCTCTACCTCGCCTACAAAAATCTGGGACAGGAAGCTAAAGCACAAAAATATGCTACCCTGCTGCTCGACAAATATCCAGCTACCAAATACGCCCAGGCTATCCGCAACCCCAACTTCAAAAATGAAGCAGTGGACAAAATAGCCGAAATCAATAGCTATTACGACAAAACGTACGCTGCCTTCAAAGCCGGTAACGTACAGGAAGCTTTTGACCTTTGCCAGAATTCACGAACTAAATACGGGGTCGATAACCCACTCCTCGCCCGTTTTGCACTGCTTTCGACCTACTGCATCGGAAAGCTGCAAGGCCAGGAAGCCTATATACAAGCGCTCAACGACCTCATCGCCAAATACCCAAATACCGATGAACAAAAACAGGCCCGCGAAATACTCCGCGTCCTGGGCGGCGCTACCGCTACCCTGCCAGGTAACCAGCAAACACCCGTTGACCCTGACGCGGAAAGCGGTGGCTTCAAACGGGAAGACGACCAACTCCATTATATCCTGGTATTCGGCGATAATGCTTTCGATGCGGAAAATGCTAAAATTACTATTTCAGACTATAACCGAAAATTCCACAAACTCGACAAACTGAGCCTCAACAGCATGATTATCGGACAAGATGAAGGCACCAGAACCTCCCTTATCATCATACGTCGCTTTGATAATCGAACCACTGCCATGAAATACTACGAAGAAGTGCTGTCCAATAAGCCCGAATTCATCAGCCAGGGCAATTTTGAAATCCTTGCTATCAGCCTGAACAACTACCGCGAGCTCATCCGACAGCAGGGAATTAGTGGGTATCGAAAATTTTTCGACGAGAACTATTAGGTCTGTTCATTGTTATTCCTGTCGGTTTCAGACCTCCCAGCAGGTCGAAAGCCCGGAAGAACGTTGTGAATCTTTTTTAGAACCAATACCATGACTGGCCAACGATATGCGCAACAAGCGTTCTCGTCGAAACAAGCAACCAGGGATGGTAGCCCTTTTCCGTAATCCACCGCAAATTATCCATCAATTATCTCATACAATTTCATGAGCACGTATTCCTTCATTTCGAATGCCCACCCGGCATATATCGAAAATCTATACCAACGCTATTTGCAAGAGCCTCATTTGGTTGAAGATGACTGGAAGGCCTTTTTCAAAGGGTTTGAATATGGACAAGGAGACACAGGGGTCAGCGGAACTGGTCTGCAGCCTACAGGAATAGACCCAAAGGAGTTTCAGGTACTCGCCCTCATTAATGCGTATCGGTTCAGAGGACACCTCGAATCGACTACCAACCCGATTCGCAAGCGCCGCGACCGAAAAGCCCGATTGGCTATTACCGATTTCGGACTGACAGAAACCGATCTGGACAGTGTTTTCCACGCGGCGAAAGAATGTGGCATGGGAGCCCCTGCCACCCTCCGCCAAATCGTCCACCATTTGCGCCGGCTGTATTGTGGGAATATTGGATTTGAATTTAACCATGTCCAGGATCGCGAAAAGCGCCGTTGGCTTCGCACGCGCATTGAACTGCACCGCCCGGAGCAGGATTACGATATTTCCATCGACAAAAAAAGACGTATCCTCGAAAAACTCAATGGCGCGGTGGTATTCGAAAAGTTTCTGCATACCAAGTTCATCGGCCAAAAGCGATTCTCGCTGGAAGGGGGTGAATCCGCTATCGTAGCACTGGATGCTATCATCAACAAAGGGGGAGAGTTAGGGGTCAAAGAAGTGTTTATCGGCATGGCCCACCGCGGGCGACTCAATGTACTCGCCAACATAATGGGAAAAACCTATGATCATATTTTTACAGAGTTTGAAGGCGTAGCCATTCCAGATCAGAGCTTTGGCGACGGAGATGTTAAATACCATCTCGGCTATGCATCGCAGGTAACAACCCTTTCTGGTCACACGGTACACCTCGAGCTGGTGCCCAACCCCTCCCACCTGGAAGCCGTCAATCCGGTCGTAGAGGGCTTCGCCCGTTCAAAAGCCGATGTGCTCTATCAGAGCGATTACGACAGCCTGCTGCCTATCCTGGTACACGGCGACGCTGCCCTGGCTGGTCAGGGTATTGTATTTGAGACGATTCAAATGAGCAAGCTGGAAGGCTATTCCACCGGCGGCACCCTCCACCTCGTCATCAATAACCAAATCGGATTCACCACTGATTTTGACGATGCCCGGTCCTCCACATACAGCACTGGGGTAGCTTCGGTAGTGGATGCGCCTGTTTTTCACGTCAATGGCGATGACCCAGAAGCACTGGTATTCGCGGTCGAAATGGCGTTGGATTACCGACAGGCCTTCAACGAAGATGTATTCATCGATATGGTTTGCTATCGCCGACACGGACATAACGAAGGGGATGACCCCAAATTCACCCAGCCAGAGATGTACGACATTATCGTCAAACATCCCAACCCACGGGAAATTTACTCCCGAAAACTCATAGAACGAGGACAGCTCCAAAAGCAGCTGGCCGATGAACTAGAGGAAACCTTCTGGGCTACCCTTCAGCAACGGCTGGACAATATCCGCCAGCAACCCCTTCCCTATATCACCCAAAAACCAGAGGCTGCCTGGCAGGCATTGACGAAAGCTACGGCCTCGGATTTTGAAAAATCGCCCACCACCGGGGTATCCAAAAGTAATCTGGACGGCATTATTTTACATTTGCTAAAAACACCGGAAGATTTTGCCACCCTGCCAAAAGCACGACGCCTGCTCGAAGACAAGTTAAAAATGGCCGGTCAAAATCAATTCGACTGGGCGATGGGGGAACTAATGGCCTATGCCAGCATCCTGATGGAAGGTAAAGACGTGCGCCTCAGCGGGCAGGACGTCAAACGAGGTACTTTTTCTCATCGGCATGCCGTCCTGTTTGATGCAAAAACGAATAAGCAATATAATCGCCTGGAAGGTATCACTCCAGGTCAGGGTAGATTCCGAATATTCAACTCCCTGCTTTCTGAGTTCGGAGTCATGGGATTCGAATATGGCTATTCGCTCGGCACACCACACTCCCTCGTGCTATGGGAGGGCCAGTTTGGCGATTTCCATAATGGTGCCCAAACCATGATCGACCAGTTTATATCAGCAGCCGAAAGCAAGTGGAACCGGATGAGCGGACTTACCCTTCTTCTCCCACACGGGTATGAAGGCCAGGGACCCGAACATTCCAGCGCCCGTTTGGAGCGCTTTCTACAAGCTTGCGCCGACTATAACCTGGTGGTTGCCAATGTTACTTCACCCGCCAATTTTTTCCATTTATTGCGCCGGCAATTAGCCTGGAACTTCCGCAAGCCCTTGGTCGTCATGTCGCCCAAATCCCTGCTCCGACATCCCGCTTGTGTTTCGCCTATCGAGGAATTTGTAGAAGGAACCTCCTTCCGCGAAGTTATTCCCGATCCAACCATCCACAGCAAAAACAAATCGAAAGTCAAACGGGTACTCCTGTGCACTGGAAAAATCTATTACGACCTAGCCCAGCGAAAAGCAGACGAACAGCGGAGCGATATTGCTGTTGTTCGGGTCGAACAATTGTATCCCCTGCCTGCAAAACAACTCGATGACCTGATCAACCAGTTCGGCAATCCCGAATTGGTATGGGTACAGGAAGAACCTGCCAATATGGGCGCCTGGACTTTCATGGCACTAAATTACAGACCCGGACAGCTTAGACTCATCGCACGCAAAGCAGGTGCCTCCCCAGCTACCGGGTTTAAAAAAGTACACGATCAGCAACAAGAACAAATTATTACACAGGCCTTTTCATAAACACACCCGACCAGGATAGCTCCAACCGCTGGGTTATAGCCTCCTTCCTTCGGGGTGGTGAACGCTGCTGGTGGTCCCAATAAAATGGCACCACCAGCAAACAGCGTTTTTCAGCCCCAATGTGACTGTCTAAAAAGCCAGCATTCATTTTGTTCATTTTTTTTTAATAAGCTAAAAAATGGATGCTATAAAAGGATATTATTTGTAGAAATAACATCCAAATACTTTTCAGACAGCCTCTTAATATGCCGGTACAAAGGTGGATTTGTCCTTAATGGATGGGGACAAATCCACCTTTTTGCTTTATACCACACACCAGCTTCTGATAAAGCATCCCACTATCACCCTTTGCTTAATTTTGATTCTTTTAGCCGGCATTCATTCCACTAAACTTCCCGTAATTACCTAATTTTGCATATTCATTACCGAAAACGATAAACGAATGAAATTTGGAGTAGTCGTATTCCCCGGTTCCAACTGTGATGACGACATGATGCACGTACTCGGGCACGTACTCGGACAGGAAACCGTGCGCTTATGGCATAAAGAAGAGCAGCTCAATGGATTTGATACAGGTGACTGCATCGTTCTGCCCGGTGGTTTCTCCTACGGAGATTACCTGCGCGCCGGTGCTATTGCCCGGTTCTCTCCCATTATGAAGGCGGTATCTGATTTTGCACAAAAGGGAGGGCTCGTCTTTGGAATATGCAACGGATTCCAAATTCTTTGTGAAGCAGGATTACTTCCCGGGGTGTTGCTGCGCAACAGCAATGAGCAGTTTATCTGCAAAAATGTATTCATCCGCCCTATGACGCAGCGATCAGCCGTTACCAATGCACTTAGTGCCGACAAACCACTACAAATACCCATCGCCCACGCAGAGGGCCGTTATTTTGCCGACGACGCAACCTTACAGGAGCTGGAGACAAACGAACAGGTTCTGTTTAAGTATTGCAATGCTACTGGAGAAATCCGCGCGGATGCCAATCCAAATGGCGCCATGAACAACATAGCAGGGATATGCAACCGCGAACGCAACGTATTTGGCATGATGCCCCATCCGGAGCGAGCCGCCGAATCCGTACTTGGCAATACCGACGGATATGCTATTTTTGAATCCCTTCTCCGAAAAGTAGTGGAGCAACGCTAGAATACCATTGGATAGCCAACGCAACCAGAAATAACAGGAAGTGTAGAAGCTCCGACCAGTTTTTCTTGAGGTTATAAAACCAAATACCAGATAGGTACGCTATGGGGAGCGCAGCCACGAGTGCCTGCTCGGTGCCCAGATTCTTTTGCAACGGCAATGTAGTAATACTAAACAGCAACCACCAGAATAGTATCGCAATACGCCGTTGCGACTGCATATTGCGCTTCTGGGTAAAAACGGCATACTGAAACAGCATAACCAACAATAAGACTCCCCAAACGAGCAAACCGAAGGGTAAGTGGCCATCGTTGGGTCGTATATCTAGCCAGCTATACGCTTTCAACCCCTGCGAACCCCAGAAGGCATCCCAAGAATCAAACAAATAACAGACCCCTCCCGTCAGATAGAACACCAGCGCAACCCCAAGCGCTATAATCAGAAATTCCAATCCGGAAAAACCACGCTGAACGTACAACGCCATGCCCCCAAAAAGCAATAGTAGGAGGTAGGCCGGATAAAACAGCGCGGACAGACCTATAAAAATTCCGATATTCAACAGCACACTCTTACTAACGGTCTTTCGCCCCAGACCCATCATCAGATATACCGCAACCAGCAGAAATATATTGGCCAGATGGATAGGCGACCAAACCACAAAAGAAGGATCATACGCTGAAAAAAGTATAAAAAATATCCCAGGAAAAAGATGCGACTCTCTGTCAAGCCGGTACGAAAACTCTACAAAATTCAACAGGAAGGCGGTGAGAAACAATCCTATCACGCCACCTATACCCACCCAAAATGAGTGGACGCCCAGATGCGTGACCAGTAACTGGTATAAGATTCCTCCTTCCGGAAAAGAAATCACAAACTCCGGACTAATCCACAACCTGGAATGCAGCACGGCGGCATAAAGCAACAACAACACACTGGTTAATAGCTGATTAGACCTGAATATTGAAAGCACAAAACGCAATTTTAGTCGCCGATAAATAGATTATCTCACCCGTTCCCTTGGACAGTCCCTGCGAGCAGGGACAGGTTGGCCGCTCGGTTGAATAGCGCGCGGAGCTAGGTTATAGTGGCAAAGGCAGAGTCGTTGCTATTGGAAGCCGTGACCGCATAGTATGAAGTACGCTTTCCAATACGCATCACATTCCGAACGCCGCCTTTATTTTATCCACATAATCCAGTTTTTCCCAGGTGAACGTCTCGACTTGTTTTGAAATCAGATTTCCTGCGCCATCGCGCAGCATAATCTCCTTTACCTGTGAAGGGCGCCCCATGTGACCGTATGCTGCCGTTTCAGAATAAATGGGGTTGCGCAGTTTAAGCCGCTGCTCGATCGCGTAGGGACGCATATCGAATAACCCGGCAACCTTACTTGCGATTTCCCCGTCGCTAAGAGCTACCTTGGAAGTATTATAGGTATTGATATAAATATTAGTCGGTTCGGCTACGCCGATAGCATAGGATACCTGCACGAGCACCTCATCACATATACCTGCCGCTACGAGGTTTTTGGCGATATGCCGAGTAGCATACGCCGCAGAGCGATCCACTTTGGATGGATCCTTACCAGAAAAAGCCCCCCCACCGTGGGCGCCTTTCCCGCCATAGGTATCGACGATAATTTTTCTCCCCGTAAGGCCCGTATCCCCGTGCGGTCCGCCAATTACAAACTTGCCGGTCGGGTTGATATGGTATTTTATCTGATTGTTAAATAAAGCTTGTATAGCCGGTTGCTGTCTGGATGCTACTCTAGGAATTAGAATCTTAATGATATCCTCGCGAATCCGCTGCAACATCGTTTCGCTGGCGCCGAAATCGTCATGCTGGGTGGATACGACGATCGTATCAATCCGAATAGGTTTATGGTCGTCGGAATATTCTATGGTCACCTGTGATTTGGCATCTGGCCGGAGGTAGCTCATCAAATCCGGATGATTTTTTCGGATATCGGCCAGCTCGCGCAGAATACCGTGCGCCAAATCCAGCGCAAGCGGCATAAAGTTGGCGGTTTCGTTGGTAGCATACCCAAACATCATTCCCTGGTCGCCTGCACCTTGGTCTTCCGGCCTGGCGCGCTCTACCCCTTGGTTGATGTCTGGCGACTGCTCGTGAATAGCGGAGAGAATCCCACAGGAATTCGCTTCAAACATGTATTCTGAGCGCGTATAGCCAATTCGGCGAATGACATCCCGCGCAATTTGTTGCACATCCAGATAAACCGACGATTTCACCTCCCCGGCAAGCACCACCTGTCCGGTAGTTACCAGCGTCTCACATGCCACTTTTGAACTGGGATCAAAAGCCAGGAAATGATCGACCAACGCATCGGAAATTTGATCCGCTACTTTATCCGGATGCCCTTCGGATACTGACTCAGACGTAAAAAGGTATGCCATAACAGTATAGATTTTATATGATACCCTGTGAGGGGTTTGATTGCAGGTACAAATACTCGAGAAAGGCAGAAAGATGCGCAGGAAGCATACACAACCAGCCTGGGATATCTTTCCTATTTAATATCGCATTCCAGCATTTTTTGCATGACTCCCCCCACCTCGATGAACCCTTCCAGCCGATCCCCGATTTCGACCGGGCCAACGCCGGCTGGAGTCCCTGTATAAATGAAATCGCCGACCTGAAGTTTAAAAAAACGGGAAACAAAAGCGATAACCGTACTAAAAGAAAAAAGCATATCCATGGTATTCCCCGTCTGAACGGTTGCACCATTTTTATGCAATTCAAAATGAATTTCCGGAAAATCAGCGAAGGAGCCGACTGGAATAAGGTCGCTCATAGCAGCCGAACCATCGAAGCCTTTTGCCAGCTCCCAAGGTAATCCCTTTGATTTAAGCGATTGCTGTAAATCCCTGGCTGTAAAATCTATTCCAAAACCAATAGCAGCGATATAGGAAAGCGCGAACTCCGGCTGTACATGCCGTCCATTTTTTCCAATTTGTAGGACAATTTCGCCCTCGTAATGCAGTGATTTGGTAAATTCAGGGTAGTACAAGGGCTTATTGCCAACCAGCAGCGCGGAAGGTGGCTTCATAAAAACGACCGGATCCTCTGGGATTTCATTTTTCAGCTCCCGGGCGTGTTCAGAATAATTACGGCCAATACAAATGATTTTCATAGAAAAAACTTTTGTGTTGTTTAAAAAGGCCGACTAAGTAGCCCGACACGGAACGAAACCCATCGACCAGCAACTTACAGGGGCTCCCGGAGCGAACCACTTCCCGATACCACGATGAAAATACTAAAATTTCACATTCATCAACCCGGCGAGTTCCTTTACCTCCCGAATCGTTTCCTGTGCCCGCTGGCGAATCGTTTCGGTGGACTGGCGCACCTGCTCCTTTACCGCTTTCTTCTCTGCATTCAAAGCAGCCCGACGTGCACGGGCAGCGGAGCTAATGGCTATCAAGCCCTGGGCTACGGCATCCTTTAAATCTACGTACTTCAGCGTGCCATTTTGATAATCTGCCATGAGCGAGGCATGCGCCTCCGGCATCCGGCACGCGTTCAGTATCTCAAAGAGGTTGCGCACACCCTGGCTCATTTCACCTGCCGGGGTATCGCCGGTATCCGTGACAGCCGATCGCACCTGTTTGGCAATCTTGTTTTCATCGGCAAATACGCTGATATAGTGCTTTTCACCGGCACTTTTGCTCATCTTTCTCCCAGGGTCAGCCGTGGACATCACCTTGGGGATTTCGGTATATATTGGCTCCGGAAGTACAAAATAAGGCTTCCCTACCTGGTTATTGAAGCGCATGGCGATATTGCGGGTAAGTTCCAGGTGTTGATCCTGGTCTTTTCCAACTGGCACAGAATCAGCGCGGTAGATTAAAATATCTGCGGCCATAAGCACCGGATAATCCAACAAACCCGCGGATACAAACTGGTCTTCCTTATCCTCTGTCACCTGATTACTCTTATCCTTGAACTGCGTCATGCGAGTAAGCTGGCCGTAGGAGGTGAAGCAGTTGAAAATCCAACTCAGTTCCGCGTGTTCCGGTACCAGGGACTGAATGAAAAGGTTATCCGGCTGGATACCCACTGCAATGAGATTAAAAATCAAATCCCATGTATTCTCGCGAAGGTCTTTCGGCTTGTAGGGCATTGTCATCGCATGATAATCCACCACGCCGTAAAAACATTTATACGTCTCCTGGAGCTCTACCCAATTGCGTACAGCCCCGAAATAGTTGCCGAAATGCATATCGCCCGTAGGCTGGATACAGGATAAAATCGTTTTTCTGTTGTCCATCACGTGTTTTTTCAAATTCTCCATGGATTCGCACCACTTCGCTACCCAGCTAAAGTACTACGGCTTTAGCCCGGATATCTTGGCATGCGAGGAAGGTACACCCCTCTATTCGGCCTATTCAGGAACCCCTGCTATAACGGAAATTTCGACGTGCGCTCCTTTGGGTAGGGCAGCTACCTGTACCAACTCCCGGGCCGGGGCCGTAGATTCTTCGAAATAGGTAGCATATACCGCATTGATGCGGCCAAAATCCTGGATATCCTGCACAAACACCGAGCATTTGAGGACATGCGCATATCCCAGTCCGGCAGCTTCCAGAATAGCTCCGATGTTTTTCAGCACGAGGTGGGTTTCTTCTTCTATACTCCCCTCGATAAGCTGGCCGGTAGCCAAATCGAGGGCAATCTGACCTGAAATGTACAAAGTCTGATTGAACAGAATAGCCTGATTATAGGGTCCGACAGGCGCAGGAGCGCCTTCTGAACGGATGATTTTTTTCATAGCATGGAGTGTATTGCCCACAATAAATTGAATAATCGCGTTGCCATTAGC
>Ga0172367_10007097_pt1 | contig 12939 bp, 8 predicted proteins | sample Lak10m_FD_114542 | JGI IMG/M metagenome (GOLD analysis project Ga0172367, IMG submission 114542) | Freshwater microbial communities from Kabuno Bay, South-Kivu, Congo - kab_022012_10m | ecosystem: Environmental > Aquatic > Freshwater > Lake | place: Democratic Republic of the Congo: South-Kivu...
CAAAACGGCGTGCTGAAAAAACTACAAAATTTAGTCAGGATTGCTAATAGAACGAGTTTAATACCTGTATTTCAATGTTTTAAAATTAAACGCAGCGTTGATAATTGCCACAGATAGCGCAGAAAAACGCAGATGAATTTCTCATCACTTGCGCGTGGCAGTACCTCCTTTGGAGGTCAGGAGGCGCGGGTGGAAAATCTGAGTAATCAGCGTATAGAATGAGTTATACTTGTTAACGCAGATTTCGCAGATTCATGATGGCGCATTTCATCTGTGCAATCAGCGCAATCTGTGGCGAACGAACTTTGCCTCAGATGCCGCAGAGAAACGTAGATGAATTTCTCAGCACTTGCTAGTGGCGGTTCCTCAATTTAAAGTCAGGAGGCATAGAAAATCTGCGTAACCAGCGTAGAGAGAGAGTTATACCTCCTAAAACACCTGCATGCCGGTATTGCCGAGATGACTCAGCGAAACGCAAATATTAGGCGTTAACTGCTATATTCAAATGAAATCAGAAGAGTTGAATCCGCCAATCAATAGTAGTTAGCATTACCACGGATGCGCCGTTAAGAACAATCAACACTTATTTTACTTCCGCCATCGATCTCTTCTCAAGTTTCGACTTCACCCACAAGCGGAAATCGAAAAACACATTGGCCTTGGATTCCAAACCTTCATTTTGCAACGCTTCAAGTTTAAGAGATAGTTTTTTCCATTCGTCCGCATTCACCTTGTGAAGTTTATTCGTCCGCGATAAAAACTTAAGCACCTCGGTCTCCGTTCTGTAAGTTAATCCTTGCTTCTTGAAATAGTACGCGATTGACGCCACTTCCGATTTGATGGAATCCGTATTCTTCTCATCAAAGTGAATCAGAACATTCAATAAGCGTGCAAAGTTCCATATCTCCGGGCGAACCGTCTTATCAAAGTTGTTCAACAATGAATTCACTTTCTTTCTTGCCGGCTTCAGGTTGCCTTTTGCATACGCAATATAACTCAGCATATAAAGCAATGTAATTTTCGATGTTTCGGGAAGCATATTACCATAAAGCGAATAGCCTTGCTCCACATCATCGAATAAAGCTGAAGCTTCTTTGAAGTCCGATTTTCCAATGAGCATGGACATCTGCATCATGTACGAGAAATTGAAAACCTGCGCCTTCACGCGCGCTCCGCTCAAGTGTCCTTCGGGCGCCTGAATGGAGCGGAAACTATTTAATTCATAATTAAATTTTTCCGGATGAACATCTTTAGTAATTGCGAGAATGCGTGATCTGATACTCACATAATCCAATGGATATTCAGCACTGAACGGACCATTATTATCCATCAAAGCAATGATGTTTCTGTTTTCCTCCAACTCACCGATTTTGTCACCGGTTACATTCTTCCACAAGGCATGAATCTGGTGAAACCTGATCTTTGCATTGACAGATTCAGCCGCAGTAATCTTAACGAGATTTTTTGGCTTCATGAACTGTTTGAAATCATCCAAAGCCTCCTTTGTACGAAGTGCAACAGCCTTTTGTCGCAGCTTTCCTGCTTGCTCATGGAACACTGTAAACTCCAGAAGATTCTCGTTCAGCACGTTCATCTTCTTCATTTCAGCAAGAATCTGATTTTCTTTTCTTGTTCCCGCCAAACCCACAAGGGAAATCTTTCTCTCCCAAAATAAAACCTGTTGGGCCAGATCAAACAATTCAAAATCACGGCAAATCCGAAGTGCAGTAGTAATCACCTTCAGACAAGCCGGAAACATTCCTTTGGATTGAAGAATTTCCATGTCTATGAGTAATTCCTTCACTCTGAGATTCGCTGACTTGCCCACATGAAATTCGCGAAGAGAACGCAGGATCAACTGGTACAGATAATGCTGATCGGCTTTGATGTATCGGGAGTCAAAACCTTGTTTTCTGACTTCCTCTTTTATGCGATTCTCATCATAAACCGGTAAATCCTGAAGAACTTCGAAGATTATACCGTACTTATTGCGCTCTCCGATGACATGTTTCCTGCTGTAGATCGAGAAATACCGCTTCTCATTCATGTCCAGCGAATGAATGATTTTATAAGCATTACTTTCCTTTTTAGGGCTCATCTGACTTACTAATTTATGAATTTTATTATTCAGAAGATGATGCGACTGAAATTAACTTTGGCTCTATAAAAATCTGGAATGAAGAAACTGGTTCTGTTCCTGATCGTCTCTTTCGCTATGTCGGCCCATGCGATTGCTGCTACGATCTACGTTAACGATGGAACATTCGCACCGGGAGACTGGTGTACGGCGGCCGGGAATAACACAACAGGAAACGGGACTTCGTCAGCGCCATTTGCAACGCTGAACTTTGCGCTCTCCATTGCCAACACAAGCGATGTTGTCCGCGTGGATCAGGGAACCTACAACAATGAAAATAACGTAACGGTAATTGATGCCAACCTCACAATTGAGGGATACAGCATTGCGTCAACGGTATTTCAACGCACATCAGGTACGTTGAACTTCCTCGTGATTGCTGCAAACGGTGTAATTGTACGAAATCTCACTGTGCAGAATTACAACAGCACATCAGCCGCGCTGGGCAAAGCAATCACGGCAAACAATGTAAGTGGTGTTTTAATTTACAATTGCGCTTTCACAGGTAATTCTTCCGGAGGCGGCGAACCTGCACTTTACACTTCCAACACGGGTTCAGCCAATACGTCCCTGACTGTACGTAAGTGCTCATTCCGTAACAACATTGGAAATTACGGTGGAGCAATTTCAGTAACTGCGAACACTATTAACACCGCGGCAAGTCTTACTGCTACAATCGACAGTTGCTATTTCGAAAACAATGTCAAAGGTTCTTACTATGGCGGTGCAATTGTAATTGAGAAAGGTGTAGCCTCTGCACCTTCTGCTCAGGCTCCGAATGTTACGATCAGCAATTCCACAATTGGAAATCTTTGTGCCGGTGGAGGAAACAGAGCTCAACGCGGTGGCGCATTGTACACTGATGATAATTCCAATGTAACCATCAACAACTCGTGTTTCTCCAATAACACAGCAGAAGATGTTGCCGGACCCGACGGTGGCGGCGCAATTTGGTCAGGAGAATGCACGCTCACATTGAACGATTGCAAATTTGAAAACAACAACGCGAACGTTACAGTTGCCAAATACGGAGGCGCCATTTATGCCAATGGCGGATTCAATCTGAATACGCTCACCATTAATCGTTGTGCATTCATCGGCAACACTTCGAATCGCGGTGGCGGAATTTATATTGACCATTGCACGGCCCTGATTAAAAACGCGCTGTTCTATGGAAACATAGGAACCGGTTTTGGCGGAGGAATTGCAGCTAACGATGCAAACGCTAATGTTACCATTTACAATTCCACATTCTCAAACAACACCACTTCAGGTTCGGGTCGCGGCGGTGCAATTGACGGTAACCAGTTTCAATCGCCAATGCACATTAAGAATTGCATTGTTTACGGAAACGGCACACAGAAAGAAATTGCCGGAGGTACAAACATTCAGGTAAGATGGTCGGATATCGGAACAAATAGTATTGCGGGAACCGATTACAACAGTGTTACAGGAAATACAACTGCCAATCCATTATTCACGAACAGCGCAACAAACGATTATACACTTTCGAGCACACTCTCCCCTGCTTACAATACAGGAAATACTGATGCCGACAATGCACCAACCAACGACATCAACAGCATCAACAGAACAACATTGGAAATGGGATGCTATGCATTCGGCTCCGCTCCTGTTCTGCGTTGGTCTTGCGCTAATCCGACTAATCTTGCTTCGATTTCAGGAAATACAACAGCAATTTGTCCCGGTGGTACTGTAACATTGACTGCAGCACCTTCATCAGGTTACACGTATTCGTGGACATCCGCGCCAAGTGGTTTCACTTCTACTGCGCAGACAATAGTTGTTTCACCAACTGTAACGACTGTTTATCAGGTCAACATTAATAACGGTTCCTGCGGAGTTTATGGTTCCGCATCATACACAGTAACGGTTAATCCTGTTCCGTCAACACCGGCAATAACGGCCAACGGTCCTGTTACATTCTGCTCCGGAGATTCTGTTACACTTACTTCAAGTGCAGCAACATCTTACTTGTGGAGTACGGGAGCAACGTCGCAATCAATCACAGTGAACACATCAGGAAATTACTCCGTTACTGTTTCCAATGCGAGTGGATGCACAGCTGGATCTGCAGCGACAACTGTTACAGTTAATGCCAATCCATCAACACCTGTTGTTACTGCAAGCGGACCTGTTACTTTCTGTACAGGAGGAAGTGTTACACTATCTTCGAGTTCAGCAGTAAACAATCTGTGGAACACAGGTGCAACCACGCAGAACATTGTTGTTTCAAATAGCGGAACCTATTCAGTTACGGTATCCAATGCGTCAGGATGTACTTCAGCTTCCGCATCCACCACAGTTACCGTGAATCCGAATCCGTCTGTGCCCGTAATTTCAGCGAACGGACCAGTAACATTCTGCGCCGGAGACAGTGTTGTGTTGTCGTCAAGCAGCAGCACGAATAATGTTTGGAGCACGGGAGATACAACTCAAACGATAACAGTTACGAATTCAGGAAATTATTTTGTAACGGTGACCAACACTTTCGGTTGCAGTGCGCAATCTGCGAGTACCACTGTGAATGTTAATGCGAATCCATCAACACCGGCAATCACCGCAGGCGGACCTGTCACTTTCTGCGTTGGAGATTCTGTTGTGCTTTCTTCGAGTTCCGCTTTCAATAATTTGTGGAATACCGGCGATACAACGCAATCCATTGTTGTTACAAACGGAGGTGCATACAGCGTAACTGTAACGAATGTATCAGGTTGTTCTGCCGGTTCCGCAGCTGTGATTGTCACGGTGAACGCCCTGCCGCAAGTTACTGTAATCACGGCATCCGGTCCATTGACGTTTTGTGCGGGAGACAGTGTTGTGTTGACATCCAGCAGCGCTACCAATAATAATTGGAATACCGGAGATACAACACAAAGCATCACAGTAACTACATCCGGTAGTTATTATGTAACGGTTTTCAATGGAAACGGATGTCAGGCTCAATCTGCAACAGACAGCGTACATGTGAATTCACTTCCGAGTACACCAACGCTTACACTAAACGGTCCTGCTACGTTCTGTGCCGGCGATAGCGTTATACTGACTTCAAGTGCATCAGTCAACAATCTGTGGAACACCGGCGACACTACGCAATCTGTTACGGTTTTTACAAGCGGAACATTTAATGTGATTGTATCTGACTCCAACGGATGCATTGCAGCATCTGCATCAACAACCGTTACTGTTAACGCACTTCCGTTGACGCCTGTAATTTCTACAAATGGACCAACAGTATTCTGCGCCGGTGACAGTGTTGTGCTGACATCCAATACTGTATTCGGGAATCAATGGAATACGGGAGACACAACGCAAAGCATAACCGTTTACACCAGCGGAACATTTTCGTTGTACGTAGTTAACGGCAACAACTGTGTATCGGGAATTGCAACCGATTCTGTAACAGTAAACGCCTTACCTCCTGCTCCAACAGTAACAGCACAAGGTCCCGCAACATTTTGTTTGGGTGACAGCGTAACACTCAGCTCCAGCAGTACCGTTAATAATATTTGGAGTAACGGCGCCCAAACACAAACAACAACAGTATATACCAGCGGTACATATACCGTGATGGTAACCGACACGAACGGATGCAGTTCAACCTCTTCCGGCGTAACAGTAACCGCTAATCCGCTCCCAGGTTTGCCGACAATCACTGTCAGCGGTCCGACAACAATTTGTCAGGGTGGTTCTGTTACGCTAAGCTCTTCTTATTCCAACGGAAACGTTTGGAGTACAGGTTCCACTAATGACAGCATTGTTGTAACAACATCAGGAACGTATTCTGTAATCAACACAAATACATTCGGTTGCAGTTCTGCTCCTGCATCAATAACAATTACCATTAATCCTGCTCCGCAAGTTGATATCACCTCATTGGTAATTGATACTGCATTCTGCGGATTAATGACGGGCTCGATAAACGGAATTGTGATCACCGCAGGAACCGCTCCATACTCGTACGCGTGGTACGATGCGAGTGGTAACGCAACAGGTAACGGAAATTCCTCTATTAATAATCTTAGTGCAGGAAGTTACTACCTGATTGTTACGGACAATAACGGTTGTGCCGATACAACAGGAAATCTGGTTGTACCGGGAACTAACGGAGTTCAAGTGGTATTAACTGCTACTCCAACGTCAGGATACGCTCCATTAAATGTGGAATTCACTGCAACCGCCTCGCAGCTTGTTTCACAATATGCATGGGACATGGGTGCAACCAGCTACAGCACAACGTCAGATACAACCGGCTTTCTCTACACGGCGGCAGGAAACTACACTGTCACAGTTACTGTTACAGACAACAACGGATGTACCGATTCCGCTACTGTAACAATAGTTGTGGATGAAGAAATCACGCTGGAGATTCCGAACGTATTCACTCCGAATGGAGACGGAACCAACGATTTGTTTCTCATCAACACAACAGGAATTGATCAAATGACAGTTTCCATTTATGACCGTTGGGGCGTTCTGATTGCAGTTGTAGAAGGGGTAAATGCAGGTTGGGACGGCAGAGCTGTTAACGGATTGAGTGCAGTGGACGGAACGTATTACTTCGTGCTCGACTATGTCACTTATCGCGGAGAAGCGATGAACAAATCCGGATTTGTGACCTTATTACATTAACGAACAGAAGGGATGGAAGCTATTTACTACTTCACCGAGGTGATATAAAATTCAACTCTTCTGTTTAATCGCTTTCCGATTTCAGTATCATTCTTCGTAAAAGGCTGCGTCACTCCGTAACCTTTTGTTCTGACACGTTGCGAATTCACACAGCGTGTTATCAGATATTCAGCTACTGTTGTAGCTCTGGCCAATGAAAGCAGCATGTTGCTTTCGCTATCACCTTCATCGTCTGTGTGACCGGATATTTCCACAATCATTTCAGGATTTCTGTTCACATAAGCGGCTAATGAATCCAGCTTCCAATAATCCTCTTTGTAAATGGTGTTGCTTCCTGAACTGAAGAATAAATTCTCACTACTTGGTCGCAATTCAAAATCGTTAAACTTATAAATCAATGTGTCGAAAAAAGCTTTGTCCTCATACTTTTCCTTACACTCTAACCCTGAACTGTCATATTCAATAATTTTTGGACTTACGATCGAATTGCTGGAATAGCGCATATAAATCATTCGATTCAAGCTGTCATATCGATAATCCATTGACGACAACCACTTCCGTTGTTTATCATACCATTTCTTACTGATACAATTACCTGCGAAATCATATCCGTACAAAGTGTAATCCGTTAACGTATCCACACCGTTTGTCCTGTGTTCTTTCAGAGAATCAACCCGATTCGATGGATTATAAATAAATGTCATTTTATGATTCTGTACTTTGTTTCTGATTCTGATTACATCTCGAACCAATCCATTGCTGCCGTATTTAAATACAACACTCGTTACTTCAGTCCGTGAAGAATCCCGAATTTCTGTAAGTCGGTTTTTAGAATCGTACAGATAGCGTCCGTAGGATGTGATGATTTCTCTTGACACAACGTACTTTGCAATTCTTCTGCCCTAATGATCATAATTAAACAGGAAGCGGTAAACAGAATAGTGCGATGAATCCTTTTCCTCAACTAACTGCTTCATGAAATTGTAACGATATCGTTTGCACTCAAAAGGTACATCAGGACTGTTGCCGTGAAACAAGGCGTAGTAAATGTGATTTCCCTGTGCATCGAATGAATATTGCGAGAGTTTTATAAACTTCTTTTCAGATTTATATCGGTTGTGATAATGAAACCTATCGCTTACGTGAAGATGTGCAATGGAATCATACTGTCCATATTCAAGCCAATTGAACAAGCTCCAGCCCGGAACACAAGAACGAACAATCAGTTGCTCTCTGTGATCCATTGCAATTTGTCCATGCGAAGTGCTGCTGACAATGATTACAATTATCAACAACAGAGCAGATTTTTTCATAAGACATTTCGAATATAACGTTCCTGTGCGGATTAGTTACACAATGATTTGAACATGATTCCGAGAGCAGGAACAATACCATTGATGAAGAAATCAAATCATCCGCGCACCAAAGTGTTCATTTTGTATATTTATAAGAACATCTGACTCTATCAAACATGAGCGCACCCATCTATAAAATGAAAACACCTTCTGTTAATCCGGAAAATGCGAACACGGAACAGCAGGTTCTGTTTGAAAGAAGCAAGAAGGAGAACAAGATGATTCCGAATATGTTTCGCAACATGGGCAATCATCCGGCATTGCTTGAAGCGTATATGAATGGTTATTCATCGTTCCGAAGTAAAAGCGATTTCACTTCTGCTGAACAGGAAGTCGTGTTGCTGACGATCAGCGCAGAGAACAACTGCGATTACTGTATAGAAGGTCATAGCATCGCTGCGGATATGATGTCGAAAGTTCCATTGGCCGTTACTGAAGCGATACACGCAAACACAGAGATTCCGGAAAAAAGCTGAAGCAACTTTCTGTTTTCACATCTGTAATGGTAAACAAACGCGGTAATCCTTCAGAAGAAGATGTAACAGCTTTTTTAAATGCAGGTTATAAAGAATATCACATACTCAGTATCATTCTCGCAATCTCTATAAAAACAATTAGCAACTACACGAACCACATTTTCGATACAGAATTGGACGGCATGATGAAAATGCGAAACAGCACCGGCCATAAAGCCGTGCGTGGCGTTGTGAAGTTTTTCAGAGGGTAAATTGCGTTGTAACTTTATGTATTCTACAGGCGAATCTTAAGCCCGGCATTCACCACGATTCCATCCAATGGTGCCCAAACTTCCGTGTACTGCGGTGTGTTATAAGGACCGGTCAGCAGACTTTCATATTTCGTTTGACGGACATCTGTAAAATTCTCTACGTTACCGAAGAACGTGAATGCGGTCCAAGTGTACTCCATTACAAAACCGTATGTCCAGAATGCAGGACTTGTGCTTCCGTCACTCAGCTTCTGCCCGCTTTTGAATTCGTAATCGGCACCGATTCTCCATTTGCCGGGCAATGCATAAAGTAAGTCGCCTTTGAGACTGTGCATTGGCGTTAGTGTCAGCATGGAAAAGGTATCACCAAAATGATTCTGTACGTGTGTGTATGTGTAACCTGCGAAGAATACAAAATCGTAGAATCCGAATTTGAAAAATGTTTCGGCTCCGTAACTTTCAGTGTAACCGTCTGCATTCACGAACTGATATATTCCGGAAGTTCCGGTTGCCGATGTATCCTGAAGAACTACGGGATTCGTCAGACGCGTATAGAACAACATCTGATTGATCGTGATGAAGAAGTTCTCTCCGAAATTTGTTTTGAATCCGATGTCGGCATTCGCACCGTAACTGTCTTCTGCATCGGTTAATGTTCTGCTGATCGGCATTACATTTCTGTACGCCATCAATTCCGCTTCCTGATTGAAGATGGTTGCATTTCTGTAGCCCATGCCTCCTCCTATTCTGGACATCAGTTTATCTGTCCATTTGAACAGAACAGATACACGCGGCAACACATGCAATTCTTCTTCCAGACTGTAATCCGTGCGTAAACCGCTTTCCACCGACATCAACTTACCAATATCAAAAGTGTAATTGATGAATCCGCCGAATGTGTACAACGCTTCATCACGAAGGATCAAACTGGATGTTACTTCCTCTGCAAACCAATCGCTGTAGAAATTCAATCCGCCGATAAGAACGGAAGTGCCGCGCTTACGCGTCAATGAAACTTCAGAAAATGATGAAATCTGCTTACCGGCAAATCTGTAATCACCAACCGCAAACGCAGGCGTAACCAATAAACTACGATTGAAGAAATTGAAACTGTTGCGCACCGTGAACGATAGATCTTTATTGATGAGATGATCAAGTTTCACCTGCGTTGTAAAGCGATTGACGTCGTTGATTTCCCTGTAAAAGTGCACGCTGTTCGGGTCGCGGTAACCGAACAATTTCACATCACCTCCTTGGCGAATTTCATTGGTGATTGTTGCACCAGCATACATCTTTGTACGATCGTTGAAGTACACGAAGAACCGCGGATTGAGGTTGTACTTCGTTAATGCCGGCATGTCGGTGTATCCGTCATCATCTGCGTCGAAAAACCGATGCGTGTTACGCTGCGCCAATAGCGAAAAACCGAATTTATCTTTACGCGCCATGGTAAAAGCATTCACATCAAACGCTCCGATATGTGAAGCATTCAGGTGGATGATAGATTCTGATGTTCCTTTAGCAGGTTCTTTCGAAATCAAATTGATCAATCCGGAAACAGCGCCGGCTCCGTACAGTGTGGAAGAAGATCCTTTCACATATTCCACCTGACGTAAATCCAACGGAGGAATCTGCATAATACTCAGTCCGCCGGAGAAGCCTCCGTAAATCGGGAATCCATCTTTCAGAATCTGCGTGTAACGACCGTCCATACCTTGAATACGCACGTTAGCAGAGTTTGATGTTGCCGAAGTTTGTTGCACCTGAATGCCCGTACTGTGAGTGATCAGATGCGCAACTTTGCTTGGATCCATTGTCGCCGCTTCGTCGATCTCTTCTGTCAACACTTCCACTCGAGTCGGTGTATTTGCAATGGTGCGGTTGCTGCGCGTGCCTTCAATCACGATTTCATCCGTCACTGTTTCTTCGCTTGTAAGTAGCACGGTATCATGAATGGGCACACCGCTGAACGTATACATTGCGGTAGTTGGTGAATATCCCGCCATTCTGAATTCCACCCATTGATCTCCGGATGGAAGTTGAGTTAAAGTAGCATTACCGTTTGCGTTTGTGGATTTCCCATTGGAAGAACCGACGAGCACGACGATTACACCGGGCAGTGCTTCACCGTTGGCAGAATCAATTACGTGTACTGTGAGAGAATTTTGAGCCGAAGCTGCGGTGATGAATGCGAATAAGAAAACAAATAAAGCGGTAATTCTGTTCATGCCTCAAAAGTAGGAATAATGGGGATGATGAGAATGATGGCCGCGAACTAAGGAAGGTAAAGTTTGCCATAGATAGCGCAAAAAACTCAGATCATTTACTTACCCAAATCTGTGCAATCAGCGTAATTTGTGGCGTTTGAATTTTGCCTCAGATGGCGCAGAGAATCGCAGATCAACTTCAATCGTAAACATCCGAGCACTCTGCGTAATCTGTGGCAATCAAATCCTACTTCATGATCTGCTTCGCGTGATCAAAGCTATCCACATCCGTAATCACTTCTGTGATCACTCCGTTTTCATCTAAGATAAACGTGGTGCGCGTCATGCCGGTGTACGTTTTACCAATAAACTTCTTCTCGCCCCAAACATCAAATGTTTTTGCAATGGAAAGATCAGTGTCTGCTAACAGCGGAAAAGGAAGATTGTATTTCTCTTTGAAACCACGGTGTGATTCTTCATCATCAGCACTCACTCCTATTACAACAAATCCTGCTTTGAGCATGTAGTCATAATTATCGCGCAGATTGCAAGCTTCCGCAGTACAACCCATTGTATTGTCTTTCGGATAGAAATACAAGACCACTTTCTTCCCGCGGAAATCTTTCAACGCAACGATATTGCCATCCTGATCTTTCCCTGAAAACTCAGGCGCAACATCGCCGGGCTTCCATTTTGTTTTGTGGACATCAGAAGCAATCAACCCTATAACTTTCGTCATGAACGTACTCATGCAACAAAGTTACGATTGCGTTCGCTTGTGTGCATCAAATCATCGCACGCGATTAAGAATCATTTGAGATTGATGAAGCTTGATTTCCCGATGATACGAAAATCTTGAACGATTCGGTTTATGACTTAACAATAACTTAGATGCTATGAGTTTTCTGTCTCGCAATTTTTCATCTTCGAATCTCTGTGCAATCGGTGGCAATTTTGCGGCATTGTTTCACTAAACAATTTCCGGTGATCTACAGTCTGCTTCGAAGGACTCATTTGCAAATTGATTCATCTGCAAATTGATTCATCTGCAAATTGATTCATCTGCAAATTGACTAATTAAAACTGCAAATTGACTCATTTCAAAACTGCAGATAATAATCTCTCGTCAACTCCTTATACTCTTCCGTATAACTGTGTCGCACCTGCGGATCACTTTCCATCACCAACGCGGAATCAGAAATCTGATCTTTCTTTGTGAAACCGAATTGCATCAACCATCGTTTGTCTGCTTTTCCGGGCGAGGATCGCACGCGCATGAGTCGGCGTAAATAAAGTCCGTGTTTCAGCGCAATCTCCACAAACTGTTCGCCTTCTTTCACCGGAAGTATCACGTAAAACTTTCCTTCTTTACTGAGAAGTTTTAACGTACACGAAATCAGTTCTTCGAATGTCAGATGAATGGTGTGTCGTGCGGCTGTACGACCTGCCTCCGAGCTTGGGAGAGAATCCACGAAGTATGGCGGATTGCTTACAATCAGATCGTATTTGCCGTCGTGAATTCGTACAAAATCCTGCAGAGAAATATTCTGTACATGCACGCGTTCGCTCCACGGACTTTGGGCAACATTGTACTTCGCCTCTAATGATGAATCGGTATCGATTTCAATTGCATCGATTTCAGCGCCGCACTTCTGTGCAATCATCAATGCAATTACACCCGTGCCGGTGCCGATATCCAAAACACTTCTTGCTCCGTACGTTTTCACCCACGATCCAAGCAATACCGCGTCGGTGCCGATTTTCATCGCGCACTTTTCTTGTACGATCGTAAACTTCTTGAACGCAAATGTGTTTTGCGGCATAAAGTGCAGGTTCGTATCTAAGATAGGAATTATTGGG
>Ga0172367_10007098_pt1 | contig 12939 bp, 6 predicted proteins | sample Lak10m_FD_114542 | JGI IMG/M metagenome (GOLD analysis project Ga0172367, IMG submission 114542) | Freshwater microbial communities from Kabuno Bay, South-Kivu, Congo - kab_022012_10m | ecosystem: Environmental > Aquatic > Freshwater > Lake | place: Democratic Republic of the Congo: South-Kivu...
CCCGGGCATTATTTTTAGCATGCGATAGTCTTGAGGATGGGAAGGTAAAACATACTTTCAATATTCATGTGCCTTTAAAATTTTGTTTAAAATATTAAATCATACAATACAAATTATTAGATTTATGAAACTATCAATTACCATCCTGGTAGGAGTATTGTTTTTTCAGTCATGTACACACCAAAGTTCTTTTAAAAAAAACAGCACTGAAAAGCACCAAAAAAGTATTTTGGATTTTTCGAAGTTAGTTCCTGACAAGATTCCTTACTCGGCAGTTTTTCGTCAGGAAGGATTTTGGCTCTGGGATCCTTGTGTTGTCCGTAGTGATGACGGGATTTATCATTTACTTTATTCGCGTTGGAAAAAGGAACTTGGGTTTGATGCCTGGGCAATACATGCTGAAATTGCCTGGGCAACTTCAAAAAGTGCTGAAGGCCCCTATGAATTTCAATCAGTAGTGTTACCATCCCGGGGTAATAAATACTGGGATGGTAATTCTGTTTTTAACACATGTGTTATCCGACACAAAGATAAATACTATCTTTACTATACAGGTAATTATGGATCAGATAGTTGGCATCCCGACAGGGGAATAAAACTCTCTTCAGAAGAATGGTGGGAACAACGTAATCGACAGCGTATCGGAGTTGCTGTTGCTAATCATCCCGGTGGTCCATGGAGACGTTCTGATAAACCACTTATTGATGTTGGTGAAGATTTCGGACAGGGAATTATTGCTGTACCCAATGTATTTGTTTCTCCAAAAGGAGATGTCCGTTTGTTTTACAAAACAATCGCACCTGGCCCGGGCCAGTTTGGTGGAGGTGTTTTTCACTATGGTGCGAGTTCTTCCAGCCCGCTTGGTCCTTTTGTAAGACATCCAAACCCGCTTGTTGATAAAAGAAAAATATTAAATACTGACAAACATTTCAATTTTCATGTCGATGATCATTTTGAATGGTACCAGGACGACAGATATTACGCTATTGTAAAAGATCATGATACCCCATTTATGACTCCACATGGCCGAAGTCTGATTTTGTTAGAGTCGCAGGATGGTCACGATTGGAATATATCCCGACATAGTCTTGTGAAAGACTTCATTATTAACTGGGAAGACGAAATGAAGCAGAAATTTATACGATTAGAAATGCCAAAATTGCTTATCGAAAGAGGTAAGCCCCGGATTTTAAGTCTTGCAGCACTTCCTGAGAGTAAAGATGAATCATTTTTGATAATGATTCCATTGAAATAATCATTTAGTAACTAAATTACAATTTACGCATGACTCACCATGAACGCTTTTATGCAACAATAAAGAATCAGCCGGTTGACAGGCCTGCCACCTGGCTCGGCTTACCTGTACCTTCTGCCGAGCCGGCCTTGTTGTCCTACTTCGGGGTAAGAACATTGGATGAACTCAGAATACTACTTGATGATGACATCTATCCTATCGAAGTGCCTTTTCACGATCATCCTTCGAATCACATCGCTTGTGCATTTAGATTTGCAAAGTTGGAACACGACGACACACCCGATGAACGTACTCTTACCGTACCAGGTTTTTTTGAGAACTATGAGGATCCTGCAGATGTTGAAAAATTTCTGTGGCCTGATCCTGCTAATCATATTGACCCGGAAGAAGTACTTCGAATCGTTAAAAAGGTTAACCCTGATTTTGTGCGTTTGGGAATCATGTGGAGTGCTCATTTTCAGGACGCTTGTGCAGCATTTGGCGGAGCAATCGATGATGTTTCCATTTACAAGGGAGCATTAACAGCCGAGGAAATTCTCGATAATTATAACAAAGGATTAAATACTTCGGTAAGGTCAGTGGCTAGCGCACATTCGGCACAAGCTTTTCCTAGTCCATTTACAAATAATTTTTCAATAAAGTCCGACAAGCTTAATAACTCAATGGTCGAATTGAAACTTTTTAATGTAACTGGGCAGCTTGTTGAGTCGAGAAAACTATCTGCCGAAAACAATACAATAATAGTTAATGGGCTTGATAACTTAAATTCTGGTGTGTATATTTGTGTTGTTAAAGCTGCAAACAACGAAACAGTATCGTCGGTAGTTGTAAAAAAATAAATGCGATTAAAAAGAGTAACTACATAGCAGTTATTTCGATGTATATTCTAAGTTTTGCAGCTAGAACTTCATGTTGTTATTAAAAATGTATCAAAAGAATGATAATATTTTCAGTAATTTAATTTAAAAAACACAATGCTTCAATTCAGATATGTTTAATCGACGCAATTTCAACTCCCCATATTATTCCCCCTTTAGGGGGTTGGGGGGCTTGAGTGGTTTTTATATCTATCCCCAAAAATAATTATTTATGAGATTTTTTTGCCAATTGCTATTTATGGTTTTGCTTTTCTCTGTTTCGGCGCAACAAACCGAAACTCTTTATCTTTCGGGCACTGGCTTGGGCGACGAGAAAGAATGGAGTTTTTTTTGTACTGGCGGAATTAATGCCAACAAATGGAGCAAAATAAAAGTGCCCTCGCAATGGGAGCTTCAAGGTTTTGGTGAGTATACCTATGGCCGTTGGTACAAAGCAGGACTCAAAAATCCGAGCATGGAGCAAGGCATGTATGTTTATAGCTTTTCGGTGCCGGCCAGTTGGAAAAACAAACAAATAAACATTGTTTTCGAAGGAGCAATGACCGATACCGAAGTGAAGATAAATGGGCTTTTGGCTGGCGAAATTCATCAAGGAGGCTTTTATCGTTTCACCTACGACATTAGCGATAAAATAAAATCAGGCAAAAAAAACAAACTCGAAGTAAAAGTATCAAAACATTCGTCCAACAAATCGGTCAATGCAGCCGAGCGCAAAGCCGATTGGTGGTTGTTTGGTGGAATCTATCGTCCGGTATATCTCGAAGCAAAGCCACGCATCAACATCGAGCGCATTGCTGTTGATGCAAGAGCTGATGGCAAACTTACAGCCGAGGTATTCACAAATAATTTGGCTGCGAACTATTCTGTTTCAACCACAATTATTCCTTTGCATACAACCAAAACCAAACACGAGCCGCAAACTTCAAAATTGAGCGCCAACATAAACCATCAAATAATTGTAACGCAATGGCACAATGTGGATGCTTGGACTCCCGAAACACCCTACCTTTACACGCTGAAACTTGAATTGCGCAACGAAAAAAACGAGATAGTGCATGTTTACAACGAGCGCATTGGTTTCAGAACCATTGAATTCAGAAAAAACGATGGGCTTTATGTAAATGATGTCAAAATTGTAATGAAAGGCATCAATCGCCACTCTTTTCATCCCGATGGCGGACGTACTACAAACAAAAGCATTAGCCTGCAAGATGTTCAATTAATTAAAGCAATGAACATGAATGCTGTGCGCTCACATTATCCGCCCGATAAGCATTTTCTTGAAATGTGCGACTCCTTGGGATTGTTTTATCTTAACGAATTGGCTGGTTGGCAAAATGCCTACGACACACCCACAGGAACAAAATTGGTGAAAGAAATGGTGGTGCGCGACGTAAATCACCCATGCATAGTTTTATGGAACAATGGCAATGAAGGGGGTTGGAATGAAAATGTGGATAAATACTTTGCCGAATTCGACCCACAAAAAAGACATGTTACGCACCCTTGGGCCGATTTCAACGACCTCGACACGCACCATTATCCTGCTTATCAAACGGGGATAGCGCGTTTCAACAACGGTTACAAAGTATTTATGCCTGCCGAGTTTATGCATGGCATGTACGACCAAGGGCATGGGGCTGGCTTGGAAGATTTCTGGAAAAAATACATCGAAAGTCCGCTCTTTGCTGGTGGTTTTATGTGGGCATTTTCCGACGAAGCTGTGAGACGAAGCGACAGAAATGGCCAGCTCGACTCGGATGGCTTCAATGCGCCTGATGGCATTTTGGGCCCGTACCGCGAAAAGGAAGGCAGTTTTTATACTGTGCGCGAGGTATGGTCGCCCATACAAATTAAAAAAATGATGATTACGCCCTCGTTCAAAGGCGAATTTGGCATTTCGAATCATTACATTTACACGCATCTTAATAAATGCAGTATGAAATACAGGCTTTACACAATAAGTTCGCCACTTACTGATGCCAAAAAACAGCTCATCGAAGAAGGTGTTGTTGTCTTGCCCAATTTAGCCCCCGGTGATGCTGCTAAGGCGCGTATGCCTGTTTCGAGTAAGTTTTTTACTGCCGATGTGCTCGAATTGGAAGCTTATGATGCCGATGGCAAATCAATTTGCAATTGGACTTGGCCCATTGCATTGGCCACAAATTATGCACAAAAAGAAATGCAAGCGGTGAAGCAAGAGGGCAAAGCTCGTTTTCAGCAAAAAGATAGTTTGCTAACGCTTACAGGCAATAATGTTTCGGTAACATTCAATTTGAAAACGGCGCTTATTACAGAGGTGAAAAACAGCAAAACCAATATCTCGTTTAACAATGGGCCTATTGCTGTTGGCATGAAAATGCGACTCAAAGAAAGTAAATTTCGTTTGGAAAACAACAATGCCATACTTACATTTTATTATTTGGGCGGTGTGGACTCAATTCGTTGGGAAATGACACCTGCTGGCCTTTTGCAAATGTCAGCTGTAACGCTCAATCGCGCTTCGGGCGGCACTGGTTTCGACGATGCATTTATGGACGAGAATATTTCGAATTTTGGTTTCACTTTTTCGTACCCCGAAGCCATGGCCAAAGGCATGCAATGGTTTGGGCGTGGCCCGTATAGGGTGTGGAAAAACCGTATTCCGGGCACAAATTACGGACTTTGGGATAAAGCATACAACAATACAATTACGGGCGAAAGTTTCGAAAGTTTGGTTTACCCCGAATTCAAAGGTTACCATGCCAATTTGTATTGGGCAAACTTGCAAACCAAGGAATCGGATTTTAGCATTTACAGCGAAAGCGATGGTTTGTTTTTCAGGGTTTTCACCCCCGAAGAGCCAAAGTTGAGACAAGCCGGCACCCTCACTATGCCTGTTTTCCCCGAAGGCGACTTGTCGTTTTTATACGAAATACCTGCAATTCGTTGTTTTAAACCTATTCATCAGCAAGGGCCGCAAAGTCAGCCCGGAATGATTCGCATTAAAAAAGGAGATGAAGGTGTTAAAATGAAAATATGGTTCGATTTCAGAGCACACTAAAACCTCCACAGGGAGAAGAAGAAGTTCTGAGTTCTGAAGCCCCCCGACCCCCTCAGGGGGGGGAGAGGTTCTTAGTTTCGAGCTCAAAGTACTGAAATTCTTGGTGAACCAAGCGGCAAGCCAAGCGGTATAATTGTAAATCATTTAATCTCACGGTTCATTCAAATCGTAAATTGTAAATCGTAAATTGTAAATAAAAAAATGGTGTTTGAAATAAAAAAAATCGCTTTCGTCTTCATACTTTGCAGCTCTTTAACTCCCTTGTGGAGTGTAGAGGGGCATTGGCCAACAATTACCAACGAAATGCGCCCCGGCACACGTTGGTGGTGGCTGGGCAGTGCTGTCGACAAAGTCAATTTGACCTATAATTTGGAGCAGTTTGCACAAGCCGGCATGGGAATGGTTGAGATAACGCCCATTTATGGTCTGCAAAACAACGAGGCCAACGACATTCCTTTCCTCTCGGCCAAGTGGATGGAAATGCTGAAACATACTTCGCATGAAACCACTCGCCTTGGCATGCAAACTGATATGAATACTGGTACTGGTTGGCCTTTTGGCGGGCCAGAAGTAAGCATTGAAGATGCGGCATCGAAGCTTTTTATTAGCAGATACAAAGTGGACGGTACGAAAGTGTTTTCGGCTGTGTTGTTGCCCGAAGATGCCAAACAGCAAGGGGTAGCCACGCTAAGCCGCGTGATGGCTTTTGATGCTAAAAACAAAAGCATCGACCTTACGTCAAAAGTTGCTTCGGATGGCAAAATTACGTGGAAAGCACCCAAAGGCGAATGGACAATTATAGCCGCTTTTTGTGGAAAAACATTTCAAAAGGTGAAACGTGCAGCCCCTGGCGGCGAGGGTTATGTAATGGACCATTTCTCGAAAAAAGCTGTTGGCAGTTATTTAAATCGTTTCGAAAAGGCTTTTGAAAGCAGCAATACGCCCTACCCTCACAACTTTTTCAACGATTCGTACGAGGTGTATGGTGCCGACTGGACGCCCGACTTTTTCGACCAATTTTTTAAACGACGAGGCTATAAATTGGAGCAGCATTTGCCTGCATTTTTAAGTCCCGAACGCACGGATGCTACTGCACGCCTTGTTTCGGATTATCGCGAAACGATAGCTGAACTATTGCTCGAAAACTTTACGCAGCAATGGACCTCGTGGACAAATGCGCATGGAAGCAAAACACGCAATCAGGCCCATGGCTCGCCAGGCAATCTTATCGATTTGTACGCCACCGTTGATGTGCCCGAGTGCGAAGGCTTTGGCTTGTCCGACTTTGGCATTAAGGGTTTGCGTACCGATTCGCTGGTGCGTAAAAACGATTCTGATTTATCGATGCTAAAATATGCCTCCTCGGCGGCAAACATTTCGGGCAAACAGCTGGTGTCGTCCGAGTCATTTACATGGCTCACCGAGCATTTTCGCACTTCACTCTCGCAAATAAAACCCGATTTGGATTTGTTGTTTGCGGCAGGTGTAAATCATTGCTACTTTCATGGCTCGCCCTATTCGCCCAAAGAAGCAGCATGGCCAGGATGGCAATTCTATGCGTCGGTAAACATGACGCCCAACAATACAATATGGAAAGATGCGCCTGCATTGTTCTCGTATATCACTCGCTGTCAGTCGTTTTTGCAAATGGGCAAACCCGACAATGATTTTCTTATTTATCTGCCAATATATGACATATGGCACGAGCAAAAAGGGCGCTTGCTATCGTTCGACATTCATAGCATGTACAAGCGTATGCCAAAGTTCATTAGCATTGTGCAATCTATTTACAGCAATGGTTTTAATGTCGATTATATATCCGATAAGTTTATACTTTCGGCTACTTACGAAAACGGAAAAATTGTTACCGAAGGGGGCATTGCCTACGAAACGCTTGTATTACCTGCTGTGCAAAAAATGCCACTGAATGTGTTGAAACACATTGTGCACTTGGTTGAGCAAGGAGCAAAAGTTGTTTTTATGGAGAATTTCCCTACCGATGTTCCCGGTTTTGCCAATTTAAAAAGCCGACGCAAAGCCTTTGACTCATTGATTAAAAAGCTCAACAAAGATGTAAATTTTGAGATTTGTGCTGTACGTCCGTATAAAAAAGGACAAATAATTACGGGTTCCGATTACAAAACAACACTCTTGAAAGTGGGTAAAAAGCCCGAGGAGTTGAAAACCAAATTTGGGCTACATGCACTACGGAGAAGCAATCCCGAAGGATATCATTATTTTATTAGTGCCTTGCATCAAAATGACATGAATGATTGGGTAACACTATCGGTAAATGCCGTATCGGCCGAAATTTACGACCCTTTGACTGGCCATGTGGGCAAAGCAAAACTCCGCCAACACAACGGAAACACGCAAGTTTACCTACAAATGCAGTCGGGTGTTTCGTACATTCTTAAAACATATACCAGCAAGGACGTTGCTACTGCCTACTGGAAATACTTGCAAAAAGCCAATTTCGAAATGGACTTAAACAAAAATTGGCATTTGCATTTTCACGAAAGTGTTCCCTCCATTGATAGTACATTTGCTATTGCACAATTGGCTTCGTGGACCGATTTGCCAACCCCCAATGCCAAAATAAATAGAGGAACAGGAATATACAAAACAAGCTTCAATATCGATGCAATAAGCAACGACGAATGGATGCTTTATTTGGGAGATGTGCGCGAAAGTGCAAAAGTTTTTGTAAATGGCGAAAATGTAGGCACACTTTGGTCGGTACCTTTTAACTGTAATATTAGTAAATACATTAAAAAAGGCATCAATACCCTCGAAATTCATGTTACGAATTTGCCTGCAAATGCCATCTCGGAGATGGATAGAAAGGATGTTGAGTGGCGCATTTTTAAAGAAATAAATTTTGTTGACATCAACTACAAAAAAACCAAATACGGCCATTGGCAAACCATGCCAAGTGGTTTGCTTGGCCCTGTAATGCTCAAAAAACACTCAAAACAATAACTATTTCTGATGACAATATTTAAAAAGTCGCTTTTGCTTTTGTATTTTGCGTGCATAGTTTTGGTTTTGTATGGCCAAGACTCACACGAACGAAATTATCATTACGAGATACTGAAGCCAAGGCATGAGTCGAAATCATTGGTGCAAGGATTTGCCAAAGAGCGAATTGTTGAAAACTTGAGCCGTGGTTTAAATGCAATACCAACAGCTGATAGTAAATCGATTTACATCAGTTGGCGCTTGCTCAGTACTGATGACAATGCGGTATCATTCAATGTATATCGTTCGTACAAGGGGCATGTTAAACGTTTAAATGCCAATGCAATTTCATCGGTTTGCGACTTTGTTGACACGAACCCAGCACTTGGTAATGCTGTTTATTGGGTAAGAGCAGTGCTTAAAAGTAAAGAAATAGACATTTCGCAAAAAATTAATGTCGATTTTTCAACGCTTAAAAATTATACATCGATAAAACTAAACAGCAATGATAAAGTGGCGAAAGTGGCGGTTGCCGACCTTAATGGCGATGGCAATTACGATTATATTGTGCGTACACCCTACATTAATGTTGACCCCGGAATGCCCGCCGACACAACAGGGACGACGCTGAAAATTTCGGCTTATCTGAGCGATGGTACATATTTATGGACTTACGACATGGGTTTAGGCATTGAGCCTGGCGTATGGTATTCGCCTTTTGTGGTTTATGATTTTAATGGCGATGGGAAAGCTGAGGTTGCATTAAAAGCTGCGGGCGATGATTATGTGTTGAACGAAAAAGGAAGAGTAAGCGGAGGTAGCGAGTATTTGCTTGTTTTAAATGGAATGACAGGCGAAATTATTGATAAGGTTAATTGGCCCGAACGCAATTTTCGCTATGGCGATTTGAATAGACAAAACCGAAATCAGATGGGCATGGCTTATCTCGATGGTAAAACACCTAGTATATTGGCTGCACGCGGTACATATAAATTGATGGTGGTTGATGCTTGGCAACTCAACAACGGAAAACTCGAAAAAATGTGGCGTTTTGATGGCGATGAGGAAAATCCGGTATTGCGCAGTCAGGGTGCACACAATATGGTGGCTGGTGATGTTGATGGCGATGGACGTGATGAAATTCTGTTGGGCTCGTGCATGCTTAACAACAACGGAACGCTGCTGTGGTCCACTGGGCTTGGACACAGCGACAAGGCATATCTTACAAAAATGAATCCTGCTTTTGATGGAATGCAAGTGTTTCTTGTTTCCGAACCTTGGCAAACCAACGGTCGAGGCGTGATGATGGCCGATGCCAAAACTGGTGAGTTGATATGGAAAATCAATCAAGCAACTTATCATGTAGGCGATGGGATGGTAGCCGATATCGACCCGAGTAGGCCTGGCCTTGAATGCTTTGCCAGCGAAGACAGAAAAGGTGGCAGCGATGACAAGTATCTTTTAACATCCTTGGGCGAAAAGTACAACAAAAGCAACGATGAAGTTCCCAATTGCCGAAATTGGGTGTGGTGGGATGCCGACTTGCTAAGAGAAACAATTGTAGGTTCGAACAATCAATGGGGTGCTTCGTCGAGCTCCGAGGGCAAAAAGCAAAGGCTAGCAAAAGCTGATGGAGTACATTTGACCGCTGGAATTGAGGGAGATATAATAATGATTGCCGACATATTGGGCGATTGGAGAGAAGAAATTGTAACTGCTTTGCCTGGCGAAATAAGAATTTATAGTAGCAACATCAAAAGCAAGGACCGTAGGGTAACTTTGATGCAAGACCCCATTTATCGGTCATATGTGTTGCAGCGCTCGCAAGGATATCCTCAGAGTCCAGTGCCGGGATATTATTTAGGAGAATAGTGTGCCGTAATGAGTTCAAATTTAAATTAATAGAATTAAATAGAAACAACAACAAATCAATATAAAAGTAGAATGAAAAAGCTTCAATTTCTTTTAGTTTTAATGCTTTTTGCTATCAATGCAACGGGTGTGCATGCAAAAAAGCCTTACAAGTACGAGTATCTTTACAAAGATCTTCCGTTTGACATGCCTCGTGTTCATCCGCCAACTTTTCCCAAACGCTCAGTATCTGTTGCCGATTTTGGGGCAGTAGGCAATGGAAAAACTTTGTGTACCGAAGCCTTTGCCAAAGCAATTGACGCACTTGCATCCAAAGGCGGAGGCACGCTTCGTGTTCCCATTGGCATATGGTTTACGGGGCCAATAGTTTTAAAAAGCAATATTAACTTACATCTCGAAAAAGGCGCTATCATTCAGTTTTCGCCCGATAAAGATTTGTATCCAATTGTCGAAACTGTATTCGAGGGTTTGGATACAAGACGTTGTCAGTCTCCAATTTCGGGCCGCAATCTTGTGAATGTAGCCATCACCGGCGATGGTGTGATTGATGGAAACGGGCATTTTTGGCGCCCCATAAAAAAGCAAAACGTTACCGAAAGGTTTTGGGATAGATGGACAGCTAGAAACAAAGGAGCATACAAACGTCCCGATTATTGGATGCCCTCTGAGGCTTACGTAAAAGGCAGTTTAATGTCGGACATGAATGTGCCTCGCCACCTAAAAACCGATGCAGAGTTTCAGGAAGTTCGCGACTTTTTGCGCCCTGTAATGATAAGTTTGATTGAATGTAAAAACGTGCTTTTACAAGGGGTTTTGTTCTCAAATTCACCTGCTTGGAACATTCACCCCCTGATGTGCGAAAACCTAATTATCGATGGTATTGAAGTGCGTAATCCTAGTTATGCCGAAAATGGTGATGGTATCGATATAGAATCATGCAAAAACTCTATTATAGTAAACTCAACGCTCGATGTTGGCGATGATGGAATATGCATCAAAAGTGGAAAAGATGAAGATGGTCGTCGCCGTGCTCGTCCGCTCGAAAATTTGATTGTCGACAATTGCACCGTTTTCAAAGGTCATGGTGGCTTTGTAGTGGGTAGCGAAATGTCGGGCGGTGTGCGCAATATCAAGGTGTCCAACTGCAACTTTATTGGCACCGATGTGGGCTTGCGCTTTAAAAGCCGAAGAGGTCGTGGCGGTTTGGTCGAAAACATTTATATCGAAGACATTGCCATGATGGATATTATTACCGAGGCTTTATTGTTCGATTTGTATTATATGGGAAAATCGGCAGTCGAAGCGCAATTCGATTCAATCACCAATTTGCCCATATTGCCTAAGGTCGACGAAACTACACCCACTTTCCGCAATATACACATCAAAAACATTACTTGTAGCAATGCCAATAGAGCCATGTATTTCAACGGCTTGCCCGAAAATCCTATTGAGGGTATTCATGTTGAAAATGCTATGATTTCGGCGCGCTTCGGAGGCGAAATAAAAGAAAGTAAAAATATTGTGCTAAAAAACATTATTATCGACCAAAAACAAGGCCCCGTTTTAAGCATTACAAATTGTACCGATATTGACATTAAAGACGTACCAGGCGAAATAATTCGAAAATAAAATACAGAGATATGAATATGAAATCAAATTTTTTAGTTTTAGCTGCTTTGTGTTGTGCTTCATTATTACAAGCACAAAGCAAAATGACGGCCCAAGAGGCAGCAGTGAAAATTGCCGAACGAATAGTGAGTTCAACGACTTACAAGTTCGAAAATGTAAAAACTGGCGAAACCTACACAACAGTCAAGGGCTTGCCTGTGTCCAACGATGTGCGTGTGCAGTCCAAATACAACCAGTGGCATTACACCAATGGCGTAACGAATATTGCGTTCATCGAGTTGGCAAAAGAGCTCAAAGAGCAAAAGTACGAAGATTATGTGCTTAAAAACATGAACTTTGTGTTCAACGAAGGCAATCTCGACTTTTTCCGCCAACAGTACGACAATGCATTCAAAGCTGGCGGTTGGCATGCCATTCGTAGTTTGAGCTGGCACATGATTTTTCGTGGCAAGCGCCTCGACGACAATGGCCCAATGGGAGCAAGCTTAATTGAGTTGCAAAAAAAATACCCCAACGAAGCTTTTCTCAAATATATCAACGAAACCGCCCATCACATCAATGTTTTGGAGCCACGCTTAAAAGATGGCACCATAGCGCGCATTTGGCCGCACGACAAAACTATTTGGATCGACGATGCCTTTATGGGCATAGCCTTTTTGTGCCGCATGGGCGAGCTTACTGGCGATAAAAAATACTTCGACGATGCAGCCAATCAGGTACTTAAATACAACAAATACCTGTGGTGCCCCGAAAAACGGATTTACTACCATTGCTACCACAGCGATACCAAGGAGCATGGAGTAGCACATTGGAGCCGCGCCAATGGTTGGATGTTTATGGCAACTGCCGATTTACTTACAAGCATGCCCAAAAATCACCCCAAGCGCAAAGCAGTGTTGAAAAATTTTCAGCAGCAAGCCAGTGGCGTAGCGCGCTACCAAGGTAAAAACGGACTTTGGCATCAGGTGCTCGACAAAGTCGACTCCTACGAAGAAATTACAGGTACTGCCATGTTTGTATTTGGTATAGCGCGTGGCGTAAAACAAGGCTGGCTGCACCCCGATTTTATTTATGTAGCACATCAAGGCTTGCGCGGAATGATGCAAAAAATCACACCCGAGGGCGATGTTACAGCCATTTGTGTAGGCACAGGCATTATGCCATCGCTCCAATACTATTACAATCGCCCCACCCAAACCAACGACCCCATGGGCGAAGGGCCCGTTTTGCGCGCACTTATCGAAATGATTAATGCCCCCAAATACACCGAAGTGAGCGCCGAACAACAATACGATAAAATA
>Ga0172367_10007099_pt1 | contig 12937 bp, 12 predicted proteins | sample Lak10m_FD_114542 | JGI IMG/M metagenome (GOLD analysis project Ga0172367, IMG submission 114542) | Freshwater microbial communities from Kabuno Bay, South-Kivu, Congo - kab_022012_10m | ecosystem: Environmental > Aquatic > Freshwater > Lake | place: Democratic Republic of the Congo: South-Kivu...
TTAAACAAAAATTAGATGATAATCTAAATGTATTGTCAGAAAAAAAGACCCGTAATGATAAAGATGATTGTATATTTGTTAGATTTAATCAATATACTGATAATTTAACTAATATCACTAATAATATTACTGATACAAAAAATATAACTTCTTTTAATTCAACACATGCTTGGGATGTTCAAAAATTAGTAGCTAAAATTCACACAACTATTGGTAATCTTGATATGTCTAAATTAAATTATGATGCTTTTGGTGAAGCATATGAAAAAATGATGGCAGATGAATTAGGTAATAGTTCCAAAAGATATGGTCAATATTTTACTCGTAGAGATTTAATTGATTTAGTTATTAAAGAATTAAAAATTAAATCAACTGATAAATGTTACGATCCTGCATGTGGAACTGGTGGATTTTTACTATCATTTGCTAAAATAATGAAAAAAAATAAAGATTTTGTTAAAAATAATATATGGGGACAAGAATTCTTAGATGATGTACATAAAACAATGTGTTTTAATATGTTAGCATTTGGTATTGATGGATGTTTGGGACATATATCAAAAGGTGATTCAATTAATAAATATTATCATTCTAAAGTTGCTGGTACATTTGATGTAGTAGGAGCTAATCCACCTTTTGGTATGTCTTTAGATTGTGATATTGATGAATATCCTGTTAAAGTAAAAAATTCAGTTGCTCTATTTTTACAACATATTTATTTTAGTTTAAAGGTTGGAGGAAGAGCCGGTATTGTTATTGATAGAGGTATTTTAAATAATGGCAGTGATAAACAAAATTCATGGGAAAAGAAATTAAGAAAGTTTTTACTTGAAAATACTTCAATTACTAAAATTATTAATTTACCATCAGGTATTTTTAAACACACAAATTTTGCGACATCAGTAATATTTTTTACCAAAGGAGAACCAACAAAATCAATAAAATATATAGAAGGATATTTTAAAGATGAAGATAAAGGAAAAGGAGATAAACCATTATATTTGAGAGAAGAAAAAATATTAAATATTGAAGATATCAAAAATAAAAATTATTCACTAAAATGGGATGATTATTGGGGGGAAGCTAAACAAGAAGAAAAAGAAGGTTGGATCAAATTAGGGGATTATGTTAATTTTAATATTGGAGGAACTCCTTCAAGAAAAGAAAGTAAATATTGGAAAGGTGAAAATTTATGGGTTTCTGTTTCAGAATTAAATAGAAATATCATAAATGATACTAAAGAAAAAATTACTAAAGAAGGAATAGAAAATAGTTCTGTCAAATTAATAGCTAAAGGTTCAGTTTTAATGAGTTTTAAATTAAGTATTGGAAAAACAGCTATTTCTGGTAAAGATATGTATTGCAATGAAGCTATTATGTTTTTTAAACATAAAGAAGATATAACCAATAAATTTTTATTTTATTATTTAAGTCTTGTTGATGTATCAAGAGATGCTTCTGGACAAATAGGTACAGGTTCATTAAATAAAACATCATTATACAATATTTTAATTCCAAATATCCCATTAAAACATCAAGAAGAAATAGTAGAATTATTAGATGAAATTTACAAAGGTAAAAAAATCACAATAGAAAATGCAGATGGTGAAGAAGAAACAATAATAAAAAAATATTATATATCAGATACAATTGAATATCTTAAAGATTATCCAATATTTAATTTGCTGATTCAAAAAAATTATGAAGATTTTAGAGAATTAATGGATTTACAAGAAAATTTAAAATTTTTGTTTGGTGAAAAAGAATTAATTAAAAGAAAAAAATTATTAGAAATAAAAGGTATTATTAATTCAGAATGTGTTAAATCAAAAACACCATTGATGAAAATAGGTGATATTGTTGAAGTAAAATCTGGTAAAAGATTGCCAAAAAATCATAATTTTACTGAAACTAAAACTGAACATCCATATATTAAAGTTGGAGATATTGATAATTTAAATAAAAATGAACACGTATTATCTTATATAAAAAATGATACATATGTATTGATCAAAAATTATATTGTTTCAAAAGATGATTTAATAATGTCAAGCATTGGTTCTGTTGGTAAAGTTGCAATAATTCCTGAAAAATTAAATGGTTCCAATTTATCTGAAAATTGTGTTAAATTAATACCAAAAAATAAAAATATAAATAAAAAATATTTAATGTGTTATTTAAATTCAATTAAAAATAAATTAATTAAAATTGGTAATCAAGGTAATTGTCAACCCAAGTTAGGTATATTCCAAATTAATAAAATTGAAATAAAACTTCCATCCTTAAAAGTACAGGAAAAAATTGTTAAAAAAATAGAACAAGCAGAATCTGAAACTTCACATTATGCTATTTATTCAAAAACAATACAGAAAGAATTAGATAATGTTTCTCAAATGGTTAAAAATTTATGCTTAATGTTGGATATTGATTTAAAACAAATTGAAAATGATGAAAATGATGAAAATGATGAAAATGATGAAAATAATGAAGATGATAATGATGATAATGATGATAATGATGATAATGATGATAATGATGATAATGATGATGAAAATGAAAATAAATCTAATTTAAAATCAACAAAATCTGTTAAATCATCAATATCAGACAAAAAAATTTCAAGAACAAGAAAACAAGTCGAGACAGAACAAGAATCTGATTCAGTATCTAAGATAGAAACAAATTCAAATTCTAAATCAGTTAAATCCACTAAATCAGTTAAATCATCTACTCCAGTAAAGAAAGTTTCAAGAACAAGAAAACAAGTTGAATCAGATTCTGAAACTGAACTAGATTCTGAAACAGACACTGATGATGAAGAAACTCAATTAGAAAAATTTGGTATATCTAAATCAAACCTAATTAGATTTAAAAAAATAACAAAAGATGGTTCAACCCATTGGTATCATTATCCAACAGAAAAAATTTTTACTTTCAATAAAGAAAATAAATGGGTTAAAGGAAAAACTCAATTATATGATATTTATACTGATGAAATTGAAGAAATTAAAGAAGCTAAAGAAAAAAAATCAATTAAATCAACAAAAGAAAAAAATAATAAATCAACAAAATCAAATGTTATTATCAATAGTTCATAAACTAATAATAATAAGTAAACAAAGACAAAAATTATTTTAATAAATATGGAGAACAAATTGTTATATTTAACTTTCCAGACCAATTGAGATTAGAATAAAATATAATAGAATTAACTTTTTCTCCTTGTTTGATAAAACTTTTATTTAAATCAACTAACATTTCATTAAATTTATAACCCTTAGATGATTTAAAGGCTCTATTTGATTTATATCCATAGCAAAATGAATTTATGATATTTGTATTAAAATCTTTTTTTTTCACTTCTAGCAATTTAATATCATATCTTGAATAAATATTTTCTAATTTTTCTAATTGTCTTAAGTATGCTGATTGAATAGAATTAATTAATTCTAAATTAAATATTCCTGAATTTTTATTTTCATCAATATATTTATAAAGATTATATAAAAGTACATGTTCTGAATTTTCTGATTTAGCAAATAATTTTGTGATGATTTTATTTTTAACCTCTTTTTCAATATCTTCATAAAATAAGTTATCTATACCAGATTTTAAAAAAGAACAAATACTAATAATTTTAAATACAGCTTTAAAAACCAAACTTGAAATATTCCAAGCCCAAATTAAGCTCATCCCATCCATTACATCCAATCTTGATTCCACAATCAATTGTCCTAATTCAGATAATTTATTATCTACACTAATTAGTCCATTGCTAAGAGCAAAATCAAATCCATTGGTTATAAATTTTTCTCCAGGTGGTTCAATAAAATGTAAAAACATTTCAATAGTTTTTTCTATATTACAAGATTTATTATCTGATAATATTTTTTTTTTACCTCCAACCATTGGTATTGGAGTGATATCTCCACACATTTTCATTAAACTTAGACAAGTATTTTTTAAATCAATACATTTTATTTCAGGTTCAGGAAATTTTATAGTATGTTCCATTTGTTGTGGTGTATATAAATGATAACATACTCCTGGTTTTGTTCTTCCAGCTCTACCTTTTCTTTGGGTCATTTGTGCTAGAGTTACAAAACCTTTTGTCATTCGATTAACATCTGTTAAAGGATCAAATTTTACTCCTATCTCTAATCCAGAATCTATTACATAAACTATACCATCAATTGTAAGTGAAGATTCAGCAACATTAGTTGATACAAATAATCTTCGTTTATATTTAGAATTTAGTTCCTTATATTTGTTTGGTTCTGAAATATATGGTTCTAATTCAGAATCAAATCCTGAATATAATCCCATAGTAAAACAATCAGGGTGCAATTCTCCTAATTTGACTGCCAAATCATCACATTCTGAAATAGTACATACAAAAAATAATATATCTCCTTCCATATAATTTGGATTAGAAGAATTAATATTTGAAATAATTTGACCTATTATTTCTTGACCTCTTTCTAAATATTGGGATGATTTAAGGTCCAATTCTGATTCTAAATAAATAGATTGAATAGGATGATTTGGTGTTCCAGTCAATTCCAACCATTCAAATTTAAAATCTTTGTAATAAGATTTAAATATCGATTCATTAATGGTAGCACTCATAATAATTAATTTTAAGGGTCTTAAATTTTTTTTTTTTCTCAAACTAATAGAATTTTTCAACATATATAATAATAAATCAATATTAACTTTGCGTTCGTGTGCTTCATCTATAATTACAATATCAATTGATTTTAACATTGGGTCAGATTTTAACATTGCTATAACTGAACCATCAGTTGTATATGTTAATATCGTATGGTTAGATTTATTAGATTCACCTCTAAATTGATATCCAACTTGTTCTCCTAATTCTACATCAAGAGTTTTTGCTCCAAATTCTGCAGCTTTTTTTGTAATAATCTTTTTTGGTAATGTCATTATAATTTTCCTTTTGTAATTAACAGAATGAAGAGCCAATTTTGGAACAAGTACAGATTTACCACTTCCTGTTGCACTTTTAATTAAAATAACATCATTTGATTTGATTGTTTCCACAATTTGTTTAGCCATTCCATATGATGGAAGGTTAGACCAGAATTTGGCTAAATTTTTATATTGGGAAGAATATTTATGTTCATTCAATGGATTTAAATTTATACCTTCTGGATCAAATATTCCTTTATTCCAATAATTTTCATCTATATCATTTGTATTATCCATTATATTTAAAAAATATATTGATTTAATAAATATAATTTAGATAAAATTTATCAAATTAAAAAATATTTATTTATTTAACAAATATCCTTTTATGTGAGTTTTAGCATAACATTCATTTTTCATATGACCTTTTCTTCCACATCTATAACATATGTGATTTGATTTAAATTTTATGTTTGTTCCAACATTGATCTTGTCTTTTGTTGTTATATTATCAATTGTTTCATTCATTGGTTTATCATTAGTTGGTTTATCATTAAATGGTTTATTTATTTTTTTAAGTTTTTCTATATCATCATTTTCATTGTCAAAAATTTCCATAACATATTTTATTGTATTTTGTAATGCACATTTACTTTTACGATGAGGTGAAAAATAGGATGTTATACAATTACACTTACCATCAAGTTCATATTTAATTTCATTATTTAATTTTACACAATCATTAGCAAAATGTGTAATTGAACCACATATATAACATTGATTATTATATGTTTTCAACATTTGATTAATTGTATTTATATTTTCTTCTGATAATTTAATTTTATTAAAGCTTCCTCCTCTAACATTAGTTATTCCATATTCTTCCATACATTTAAGAGTATATTTATCTTCATCATAATCATCACAATTATTTATTATTTTCATAATTTGAATAGGTTTGTATTTACGTGTCCAAGCACTACCATTTGAATTGCAATGATCTTCTAATCTAAAATTAGGATAATGCGTTTTTCCAACATAATATTTGTTGTTTTCAAGTTTAATTATGTAAATATATATCATAAATAATAATTATATATATATTGCTTATTATATAAAAAAATCAATTTTTAATAAAAATTTATACATTACTGATATTGGGGTTTTGTTTCATATCCAATCAATCGATAACCTAAATCGTTTATTTCAGGATGAGTAATTGGATTAATATTTGGCAAAGGCTTACCCCAAGTTCTAGGTGTTGTTGGAAATAATGTTGCTTTATGAGGCCAATGTGATGTCATTCTTAGATTTTTCCAAGCATCAATTCTTTTATTTAATATTAATTGATTTGCTTTGGTTCTTGGTGTATAACATAAATATACAACACATCTAAAATTTGGTTTAGTTCTTGCTGGTTCTGGTTCAGTTCCACAATGAATTGTGCGTGAATCCCATAAAACCATAGAACCAGCAGGACAAGTAATATTTACCTTTTTACAATTTTTAGTATTGATATACCAATCTAATTCATCATTATTTAGAATATACCAATCATCAGTTCTGGTTGGTTTAAAATAATTAGCAAAATCTTTATGATATTTATTTGAACCTTCCAAAACTGTAATTGTTGCATCACCTGGATTAGTATCATAAGCATTTATCCAAGACTGAACACATTCTGGACCATTGCGTAAAAAACTTTGATCTGAATGAATCCAAGACTTGTCATGTGTTGCCCATCCAAAATTTGTTGTTTCAGGTGGAAAGTGAAATGAAGCTCCATCAAAACTTACCAATAAATCTTCAGCCTTTGTTTTCCAAATCTTTTCAAATGGTTCAATTACTTTATGATTAGTTCTTAAATTCCATACCAATTTTGAATGACCCACAGACCATAATTGTAATAACATTGAATGTTTTGGATATAATTGTTTGAAAGTTTTCCAACTATTTGGTATATTTCTATTGATTGGATTATTCATATTTGATGTTATATGTTCTAAATAATTCCACATTTCTTCTTTCATATTATCACATTCTATTTTATTCAATATATTTGGTATAATAGCAATACCATAAGAATTTAATGTATTTGGTAAATTATCAATCGTTGTAATATATTTAGTATATTCATAAGTAATTTGTTCCATATTTATATATATATATTAAATTATATTGATTATTTGTTAAATGAATTAAAAAAAAATTGAAATTTAAATTAAATAATATTATTGAAAATTATTATAAAATGTCATTATCAAAACCTCAACAAGAACAACCCTTTTTTTCTGTCATCACAGAACAAGAACAAAAATCTATTACAGATGAAATTATTTGTGGAAAAAAAATAAAATTTCAATATTTAAACAGTGATAAATTATTTAAATTAATAGAAGAAAAAAAAATTAATAAAGAAAATATAATTGATATATCTCATATTAATGTATTACAATATAATTTAGATAAAATAATAACACAATTGTTAGAATATTTTCCTGATGTAAAAATTAATAAATATATAAATTCTCCATGTGCGACAGAATGTAAAATTAAACAAGAAAAATTTACATATAAATATGACATTTATGTTGTAATATCAAAAAATGATAAAATTTATGAATATGGATATGATTTTTTTTCAAATCTATTAACTGTTCCAGAAAATAAATATTCACATTCAAAAACTTTATTAGATGATTATCAATATTATATTAGTGATGATGTAGAATCAAATATTGATATTGAAAAATATTTGAGTGAAAGCTTGTTTAAATTATTAACAGCAATTTGTGCTTTGAAAAATGATGAATATCAGTTGGCAGAAATTATGTTTGTAAAGTCAAATAAAGAAAATAAAACACAAAAACAAATTTTGAAAGAATTAGGATATTTTTTAAGAATAATTAATTGGAAAAAATCAAATGAAATTGATTTAGAAGATTTATTTGATAGTTTGATGTTAGAAGACAATAAAACTAAAGAACAAATTAATAAAAAACAATTTTTAAAAATTATAAATGAAATATGTTCTGATAAAAAAATAAAATTTTTATTTGAACAAAAAAGTATTAATTATGAAATATTTGAAATTTTGTTGATGAATATTAATACATATAATTCTCAAATGTTACAACAATATAGAGACACATATTTAAAAGCAATGTCAATACTTATGAATTCACTTAAAATTATTATTGAATTAGTTAAAGAAATTAATAACAAAAAAACTTTTACATCAGAATATATTATTAATTTAATTGATTTTCATCTTAATGAGTATAAATATCAAAATGTTATTGAAAATATTTATTACAATAAAATAAATGAAAAAAAAAATTTATTTGAAAACTTATTTAATGATGTTAATGCTTATTGTAATAAAAATAAACACAATGAAGATAAATTAGATAAAATTAGAAATGATTTTGATTTGCTTTATGATACAGTATTCAATTTTTAACTTAATATATTTGTAATATTTATAAATTGAGGTTCAATATCCAATTCTTCTTTTTTGATTTTATTTATTATTTTTTTTACATGTGATAATTCAAAACCATATTTTTTTAATTCATCTGAAGAATATGAAATAGAAAAACAATCATCATCTTTGTCCTTAGCAAGTGCCAATTTAGGAGTTATAGTATATTGCCCACAAACTACAATTAATTTTCTTTTTTCTGAGTCTGGATTGTATTTTAAATTAACAACATAAACTTTTTTTTCAGTTTTAGGTGGATTTACATTTTCTTTAATTGATTTTTTAATATCATTTAATGTTTTTTGTGTCAATGATTTTAATTCTTTATTTTTGTAAAAAATATGATAATATTTAGTGTTTAAAATTGAATCAATTTTTTTTTGTGTCATATATTATATTTTATAGATAATAATTTAATTTATAATATTATTTTTTACACTTTACAATATTACAAATGGATATACCAAAATCATCAAATGAAATTAAATCATTTGTAAAAGCATCAAATATTTTATTGAGATATGATTTTTTTACACCTAATTCTGATAAATTTTCTTTAGTCCATAAGATAGTTTGTGACGAATCTTCATTTTTCATTATAAGATTTGAATTAGTACTTATAGTATATTCAGAACAAGATAATTTAAGAGGATATTTAGATTTTTCACTTATAACAAAATAAACAACAAAAACTTTTTTATCTTTAGTAGGATTTTTAACATTTAATTTAACCAATTTTTTTAATTCTTTAATATTTTTTGCTTCCAATATTGGTTTTTTTTTATAAAACAAATGAACTTTATCTAAATCCACATCAAATTTTATTTTATCCATAATCTATATATATATACATATAATATTATTTGTGAATTAAAAAAATTGAATAATTTACATTACAATATTGAAAAATAATTAATTTCAAACATAATGGTATGTGAAAATAAAATTGCTATATGGTATAACAAAAAAACCAAATTGAAAAAAATAAGTGAATTCATAGAATTAAATAATTATATTGATTATTATAATACTCAAAATAATTTATCAAAGAATACAATTATTATTTCTTATAGTCACGATTATAATTTTGAGTTTTATGATATTGATAAAATGAATTTTGAGGATATGAAAATAAGACCAGAAAATATATTTAAATTAAATTTTTTAATAATTGTAAAAAAAATGAGAAAATATTTTGATAAAACATTTTTTTCAGGATTAAAATTAATTATAAATTTTGAAAAGGCTGGTTTAATTGATAATTATAAAAAAATTCCTCAGGTAACCTATAAACATGATGTGTATATAAAAATAGAATATTCAAATAATAACGATTATATGGAAAGAGAAATTGGATTGGAATATTTTGAAACTATTCATGATAGAATTAAAGATCAAGAAAAAAGATTAGTTCAGAAATACAATTAGAAACATATATGGTTTATGAAGAAAAAGATAAAAAATATAATGAATTTATGAAAAAAGCAATTTATGAAATATTTTTAAATATCTGTTGTGTTTTGAATGATAAATATATTTTAACAAAAATTATTTATTTTCAAAACTATGTTCAAAATAAAACTATTAAACGAGATACTTCAATGTTTAATCAAATTCTTGATTGGAAAAAAAATAATAAATTAAATTTAGAATATTTAGTTGAAAAATTTGCTATGATTAATCCAGACAACAATAAACCTTTAGATAATTGTAAAAAATTTATAAAATACTTTGAAAATAATTATGATATTAAAATAATTTTGGATAACAACAATTATTGCAAATTCAATTATTTTATAGAAATAATTAACAAGATTAATGATGATTTATGTCCTATAATTTATGATTATAGAAAAACTTTCACAAATATGATGAATATTATGCTTGATGCTAGTGATAAAATTATCATAATGTCTAATGAAAAATCAAGATTGATTAAACATAACTTTCCTGCTTATTTGGATAATTTACCAATTCATATACAAAATTGGAAAAATAAGACATTGGTTAAAAATATTTATGATACAATAGGTAAAAAATTTAAATAAAAATTAAATCAATATAAAAGAACGAAAATATTTATTAAACATAATATACAACGGAAAAAGAATTTAATTTTAAACAATTAATGGATGTTGATATTCAAAATAAAACAAAATGCACTTATTCATATGCAAATAATATACCATGTGAAAATTTAGTTCAAAATATAATAATAAATAAATCAAATGATGAATTATTATTAAATCCAGTTATTATTATTGAACTAGATGATACATTGGATTTAGAATTTGATGTAACAGATATTTTTAATTCAATTGAATTGTATATAGAAAATTATCAAATTGATATGTTTTCAAAAAATCAATTAAAAATATATCAAACAATAAAAGGATTTGAAATAAAAAAAATTGATTCAAAAATATTTTATCCATTGCCTTTTAATTTATTTGGTAATAAAATATCAAATTATTTATTCAATAAAATAAAACTTTCGATTTTTTATACTTCAAATCCTTGTATCAGTGATATTAAAAATATATGTGTAAAAACAGATGTAGTTTCAATGAAAACTAATTTGAACATCGAAGATTCAAAAAACATGGATGAATCTACAATCATAAAAGATTTTCTTGAAATTGATACTTATCAAATTACTAAAATTAAACAAAATCTAACACAAGAAATGGAAGGATTATCAACACATAGATCGAACCAAAAAATCATGTTAAATTTCAACAATCATAATCCAATTGATAAATTTTTTATTTATTTTGAAGATACAACAAATGACACAATTTACAAACTTAGACCATTTGATAAAATTATATTTTTCATCAATGGAAATACAGTTCTTGAATATGATTATGAAACTTTGATTTATGATAATGATGAAAAAAATATTGGATATAATTTGCCTAAAGGTGTTTATCAAATTGATTGGAATAAATTTAGTTTAAAAAATTTATCCCCAATCAATAATTTCATTGTTAAATTGTGTGGAATTTCCATACCAAATAACAATATAGTATTTTGTATATGTGCTATTCAATAAATTATTTAATATATAAACAAACAATGTGTGGCTTATATATATATATACAATTAAATATTTATATATAATTATCAAATTATTTATGAATTTTTTTTAGTCCATAATTGTATGAATATTCTAATAATTTTAAATTTTTTGGTAAATTGTTTAAATTAATTAATTTATTTGATTCACAATTTAGTTCAACTAATCCAACAGGTAAATTATTCAAATACATCAACATATTATGTTCGCAATATTTCTAAACTTTCAGGTAAATAATCTAAATTTAATATGTTATTGTAAGAACAATCTAATTTAATTAATGTTGTTGGAAGATTTGACAGTTGAGTTAATTTATTTCCAGAACAATTAAGAGTTTTAAGATTTGAATTAAGATTATCTAATATTGATATTTGATTGAGTGAACAATTGATTGTTTCTAAATCATGTGGAATATTTGTAAATCCAATGAGCTTATTTTTAACACATTCAAATATTTCAATATTTGGATATTCTTGTAAATCAAATGTTCCTTGAAGACAAATATTATTTAATGTTAATTTATTCATTTATTATTTATACTTTATATATATTGAATATTTATTTATATATAAAAAAATATAATTTAATAAGTTGTTTTGTAATTCGTTTCACAATCCTTAAACATATTTAATGAAAAATCACAACTAGATTTGAAATCAGTATTAGAGGATTGAATACATTTTAGATATTCTTCTTGTAATGATTTACATTCAGGTTTGGAAATATATTCTGATTTGGAAATATCTGGAATTTCTTGTGAAAAATATTGATGTGTTTCTACTTTTGTTGCAGGTGAATAATATGATGGTGAACCAAATATACCTCCTACAACTCTATGAGCGATACTTGAACCAAAACCAAAACCAAAACCATTCATCATAGATGATATTAATCCCCCACCACTACTTTTATTTCCCAATTCAGTTTTAGATTGAATTGGTGGAGGAGGTTGAATTGGTAATGGTCTTGGTCTAATTGTTGATGTAGTTTTTGATGTAGTTTTTGATGAATTTAATGAAGAACTTAATGAAGAATTTAATGAAGAACTTAATGAAGAATTTAATGAAGAACTTTTATTATATGAAAAACTTGATGGAGAACTTGATGAAGAACCATATGATGGAGAACTTGATGAAGAACTTGATGAAGAACCATATGATGGAGAACTTGATGAAAAACTTGATGGAGAACTTGAAGAAGAACTTCTACTTGAAGATGAATTTAATGAAGAACTTCTACTAGATGAAGAACTTCTACTAGATGATGAACTTCTACCAGATGATGAACTTGTGCGAGCCATTTATAATATATTATGATATATTTAAGACTGGAATATATTAATCATAAATACATTTTTACATTTAAATTTAAAATATTTTATATACACATTATTTTAAATATATGCATTCAAAATTAATTGAACTTTGTTTAATTGAAATTAA
>Ga0172367_10007100_pt1 | contig 12934 bp, 6 predicted proteins | sample Lak10m_FD_114542 | JGI IMG/M metagenome (GOLD analysis project Ga0172367, IMG submission 114542) | Freshwater microbial communities from Kabuno Bay, South-Kivu, Congo - kab_022012_10m | ecosystem: Environmental > Aquatic > Freshwater > Lake | place: Democratic Republic of the Congo: South-Kivu...
ATGATACTTTAGTGCGATTCTCATAACGAAAGGGCAAATGAAATAATAAATCCTGCACACAAATTAAATTAAGATGCTTTAATCGCTCCAAAGTCTTAGGACCAACACCATACAATTGGTTACAAGAGATGTTTTGTGGCGTAGCAGTCATATAAAATTGTTTCTAGGCAAAACATGTGCCACATAAATCTAAAAATATTTCGAATAAGACATTACAAACCTCTTTTTCTCACAACTCCTACAACAGCTGACACATTGCTTATATAGCGTTTTACCCGCTCGAAATGAGTTAAATTTTTAACTAGAAGATGCATGGCTATTAAAACATGATCACCATTATGTTCACCAGTGCTAATGTCATCAATATTGGCATGAGCCTTGGAAATTGCCTGAGTTAAATCCGCTAATGCCCCAAGTTGATTCATAATTTCCACATTTACTGCCACACGAAAATCCCCGTTAATATCTTCAGCCCAACTTACCGGCAAACACTTTTCAGGCTGTTTCCGCAATTTAGCCAAATTACCGCAGTCTTCCATATGTATTTCCAACCCATAACCAGCACTTAGATAACCCACAATAGAATCCCCAGGTATAGGGCAACAGCAACTAGCAAAAGTAATGGCTACCCCTTCTGCTCCCCGAATCAACAATGGCTGAGTAGCGGGACTAGCTACAACCTGACTTTTCCCCTCATTACTATTAATTAACTGGTACGCTACTAAAATTGCCGAACTATTCCCCAAACCAATATCTTCATACCAATCATCCTGACTTGTAAAACCAGCTTGTTTCAAAAAAGCATTAATGGTATCAGAATGAATTTTATGAACATCAAAAGGAACATCTGCAAAAGCTTTTTCAAGTAACTGCTTACCAAGAGCAACTAATTCTTCTCTTTTTTTATTTTTCAAAAACTGGCGGATCTTACTACGTGCTTTACTAGTGATTACAAAATTAAGCCATGTAGGATTCGGCTCAGCCTTTGGAGAAGTAACGATTGAGATTGTCTGGCCATTTAATAGCACTGTAGATAATGGTAAAAATCTTCTATTGATTCTTGCGGCGACACAAGTATTGCCAATCTCGGTATGCACAGCATAGGCAAAGTCAATCGCGGTAGAACCACGCATCATTTCCATAATTTCCCCTTTGGGCGTAAACACATATACCCTATCAGGAAATAGATCTATTTTTACATTTTCAAAAAACTCTGACGAATTACTTGAATGCTGCTGCATTTCAATAAGCTTATTAACCCACTGCTGAGTTCTCAGATGAATAGCAGTAAGGGTTTCATTCCCGGTTTTATACAGCCAATGAGCTGCAATACCACTACTTGCCATTTGATCCATTAATTGGGTACGAATTTGAACCTCAACTGGAGCCCCATATGGCCCAAACAAAATCGTATGCAACGATTGATAGCCATTAAACTTTGGAATTGCAATATAATCCTTAAATCTCCCTGGTATGGGTTTATATAAATTATGCAACACTCCCAAAGCACGGTAGCAATCATCAACATTTTGAACAATGATACGAAATGCATATACATCCATGATATTAGCAAAAGAAGCCCGATGACTTAGCATCTTTTTGTAAATACCATATAAGTGCTTAGTCCGGCCTAAAATTTTTACATCTTTAATATGACTTTGGGCAAAAGCTTCACTTAGCTCCTGATTAAGTAAGACAATAGTTTCACGATTCTTACCGTAAATCCTTTCAACAGAATTTTCCAAAATTTTATAACGACGTGGATATAGTGCAGAAAAAGCTAAATCCTCAAGCTCAACATATACTTTGTACATACCCAAACGATTAGCTATAGGGGCATAAATATCCAGGGTTTCTTTGGCAATACGGTATCTTTTCATTGGAGCTACTCCAAATAAAGTCCGCATATTATGCAATCTATCTGCCAACTTGATTAAAATTACCCGGATATCACGCGACATCGCAAGCACCATTTTGCGAAAATTTTGCGCCTGGGTTTCATCTTTACCGGTAATTTCTATTTGGGATAATTTAGTCACTCCATCTACTAAATCGGCAATGGTTTGGCCAAACTTGAAAATTATTTCATCTTTCGTTGCTGGAGTATCTTCGATAACATCATGGAGTAAAGCTGCAATAATGCTTTGATAATCAATCCTCATATCAGCCAAAATGCAGGCAACGGCTAAAGGATGCACAATGTATTTTTCGCCTGAATCCCGCTTTTGACCAGTATGATATTCTAAAGCAATAAGATAAGCCTGATAAATCTGTTCTATTTTATCAGCTTCAAGATAATTTAATTTTTCCTGCAGTTGTTTATAAAGTAACACATTTAATCACAATTTAATCAATTTTTTGACTTCGCATGTGGTATAGACCACAAGCTCGCCCAAGAGTAAGAGCTGTACTTCTTGCCCTTGGGAATCCCCCATTGCTTGTCTCAGCGACAAAACCACGGGGAAATTAGTATCTTATCCTACAGAATCAGAGTTATCAGACTCTGTTGATGGTGTATCAGATGTAACACTTAATGTTGACTCAGCTTCTACATCAATTTCAGTTTTTTGAGTTTCAGCAATTATTTCTTGAGAAATCATACTAAGATCTTCAGTAACCATTTTGGATGGTTTTTTTTGTTCCTCAAAAATACTCTTATCGATTAGCCCACCAGCAATCTCCCGCAAAGCAATAACCGTCATCTTATCTCCTTCCGACGGTACCAAAGGATCTTTACCCTCTTTTGCAAGCTGTCGCGCTCGTTTACTTGCAACCAATACCAACTCAAACCGGTTGCTGACATTTTTTAAACAATCTTCTACTGTTACTCTTGCCATAACAAAACCTCTTGATTTTAAATATAAATTCTACTCCAATAATTCTTTCAGTAATCCTTTATACTTTATTGTTTGCTAACTTTGCAACAATCTTTTACTTCGTACAATAGCCTGCAAATCTGCAAGCGCATCCTCAAACTTATCATTTATTATAACATAGTCAAACTCTTTATAGTGAGAAATTTCAAATCTGGCCAAAGCCAAGCGCTGTTCAATAATGTCAACCCCTTCTCTCTTTCTTCTCTCAAGGCGTACCTTTAACTCAGCAAATGAGGGAGGAAGTAAAAATATACTAGTACACTCAATCTGGGAACGGACTTGTTTTGCCCCTTGCCAATCAATATCTAAAATAACATCGATCCCAGCACTAAGCTGCTTTTCGACAAAAAGTCTGGAAGTACCATAATAGTAACCAAAAACTTGTGCATGCTCTAAAAAAGTATCCTGATTGACTAATAACTCAAACTCTTCTTTGGTAACAAAAAAATAATGAGCCCCATCCTTTTCATTGTTTCTAAGTGACCTGGTAGTATGAGAAACAGAAACCTTAATATCTCTAATAGTTTGAGAAAGCATGTTAGCTAAACTGGTTTTGCCTGTACCAGATGCTCCAGCAATGATGTAAAGCGTGCCTTTGGGTTTCATTTTCAATAATCTCTGCACTAAAAAAGAAATTTATGCTACCATTTTTTTATGACAACCAAAACAAAACTTGTATACATCTGCCAAAAGTGTGGGGCTGAATACCCTAAATGGGCAGGGAACTGCACCGATTGCGGCAGCTGGAATAGCTTGGTAGAAGATATTATAGTAAAAAATAATCCTCGTTTTTCAGGATACTTAGCTAATCCTACTGAAAATATATCTTTACTTGCTAATGTTAGCTCAGATACCAAATCCCGTTTATCCACCATCATCGAAGAATTAGACCGAGTTTTAGGGGGTGGCTTAGTCATTGGCTCAAGCGTATTAATAGGTGGTGATCCAGGCATCGGAAAATCAACTCTCTTACTACAAGCACTTTGTAATTTAGGTAAAAATTATAAAGTACTATACATTACAGGCGAAGAATCATTGCAACAAATAGCCATGCGAGCACGTCGCCTTGAATTACCAGAAGACAAATTGTTTTTACTTGCTGAAACACAAATCGAAAAAATAATTAATTTCACCTTACAAGAAAAGCCAGATATCATAGCAATAGACTCGATCCAAACTATGTATACCGAAGCCATTCCTTCAGCCCCAGGTGGAGTGGGACAAATTAGAGAGTGCACTGCTCAACTAGTACGCTACGCTAAACAATCCAAAGCAGCTTTATTTATTGTTGGACATGTTACCAAAGAGGGCACTCTAGCTGGACCAAAAATTTTGGAGCATATGGTCGATTGCGTTCTATACTTCGAAGGGGATCGAGACAGCCGTTTCCGTGTAGTTCGCGCTACTAAAAACCGGTTCGGAGCAGTTAACGAACTAGGCATATTTGCCATGACCGATAAAGGTCTTAAAGAAGTATCTAATCCATCAGCAATCTTTCTTGCTAATCACAACACTGAAATATCCGGCAGCTCAATCATGGTAACCTGGGAGGGCAGCCGCCCACTTTTAGTTGAGGTACAAGCTTTAGTAGACGAAAGTTACCTATCTAATCCCCGTAGAGTAACTGTTGGACTTGACCCTAATCGTTTAGCAATTTTACTTGCGGTATTGCATCGTCACGGCAGCATTCCAACTTATAATCAAGATGTGTTTGTTAATATTGTTGGAGGAATGAGAATTACAGAAACTGCTATAGATCTTGCACTATTACTAGCGGTATTCTCAAGCATTCGTAATCGTCCCCTGGAAAAAAACTTAGTAATGTTTGGTGAAGTTGGCTTGGCTGGTGAGATCCGTCCAGTACAATGTGGGCAAGAACGGATAAAAGCAGCAATAAAACATGGGTTTAAAAAAGTTATTATTCCTAAAGCCAACGCCCCAAAAAAAGATTTGGCAGAAATAGAGATCATCGCAGTTAAAACTCTAACAGAAGCTCTGCAAGCAGTAAGATAACCTGGTACAATACTAACTACTAAAATAATGAAATGCTAAAAAAATGATCTCTAAACATAAAAACCGTTATTTTATCTTCTAAGGAATGCATATGTATAAAAAAAATTTACCTATTGCCAATATCGACCCAGAAATATGGGATGCAATGCAAAAAGAATTACAACGCCAGGAAGAACATATAGAGCTAATAGCCTCTGAAAATTATGCTAGTCCTCAAGTACTCCTAGCCCAAAGCTCAGTACTAAATAACAAATATGCCGAAGGATACCCTGGCAAACGTTACTATGGCGGCTGCGAATATGTGGATATTGTCGAAAATCTAGCTATTGACCGGGCAAAAAAACTATTCGGCGCTGATTTTGCGAATGTTCAACCACACTCTGGTTCTCAAGCTAATGCTGAAGCCTATTTTGCCTGTATTGTACCTGGAGATACTATCATGGGTATGGATTTAGCAGCCGGCGGGCATTTAACTCACGGCTCTAAAGTAAGTTTTTCAGGAAAAATTTATAACGCTATTCCTTATGGCCTAGATCCCAAAACGGGTGAAATCGACTACGTACAGGTAGAGAAATTAGCAACCACCTATAGGCCTAAATTGATTATGACCGGTTTCTCTGCCTATTCACGAATTGTAGATTGGGAAAAATTTCGACAAATTGCCGACAAAATCGGAGCTTTTTTAATTTCTGACATTGCTCATGTCGCTGGTTTAATTGCAGCTGGATTATACCCCTCACCAGTAAAAATTGCAGACATTACAACTTCTACTACCCATAAAACCTTACGAGGTCCACGCTCAGGGTTAATTTTAGCCAAATCTAATCCTGAAATAGAAAAAAGGCTCAATTCATCAGTATTTCCGGGACTACAAGGGGGGCCAATGTGCCATGTTATTGCAGCCAAAGCAGTGGCCCTTAAAGAAGCGATGGCCCCTGAATTTAAGACTTATCAACAACAAGTAATTAAAAATTCCAAAGCCATGGCAAATATAGTAATGAAACGAGGATATGAGATAGTCTCTGGTGGGACTGATAACCACCTATTTTTGCTAAGTTTAATTAACAAAAATATCACTGGCAAAGATGCCCTTGAAGCACTTGCTAAAGCTAATATTACAGCCAACAAAAACTCGGTTCCAAACGATCCGCGACCGCCAACGATAACCAGTGGTTTGCGTTTAGGAACCCCTGCAATCACCACCCGTGGTTTTAAAGAAAACGAGGTGGAAATGATCGCAAGTTGGATTTGCGACATTTTAGATGATATTACTAATCAAAACATTATTAATCGAATTAAAAAAGATGTTGCAAGCTTGTGCGCTAAGTTTCCTGTATACGAAAAAAATTAATGTAAAAATCACCCTGTTATACGTAATTTTATAAAAAGTACTTGCTTAACCAGAAAACCTAAGAAATATCACACCATTTGATATTCAAAACAATTTAGATTTATATAGCAAAAATTTTTAAAAAATTCAGTAACCGCTTGAAAAATATTATATTTATGATAAAATTCAGTATGAATAGCATATAGGAGTAAATTTACAATGGACAAAGTAATTAATTGGCTCAAAGGTTTAAACGAACCAGGAAAAAAAGTTGCTCAAGTTGTACACCGTGCCAAAAAAACATATAGCCAACTATATGACAAATATATAAAACCCACAGCAGACAAAATAAACGAGCTTCGGCCTTTAGCAATACAGGTAGCCAGAAAAGATGATGAATTAAACACTCAAGGTAATAAACAAACGGTTTTTGTTTTTGATAAAGTAACGATAGTTGACCACGACGCTGTAACAAAACAACTCGAAGGCAAAGAACCTCTGGGGGTTTCAAAACCAACCGGAAAATCTCCTTTATATACTGTAAAACTAGCCATCGACAACCTAGATACTCGCATCGGAGAAGTTGATTTCTCTAACTGGGAACGCGATGATTTTCATCTTACAGTTACCAAAAAGGGAACTCCTCCAAAAATCCTCGACCCAACGAAAGATAAAACTGAATATGATCAAGTTTTAAATACCTTAAAAAAGATAGCTAAAGTCTCAGTCGTATATCCATCACTCAGTCCCAATGACAAAGTTACTGAAGTTGGCATAAACAAGGGGATTCGAGATACTGTAGGAGAGGGTATTGCTTACCTCTCGCCTATAATGGGAAAAGGCATGATGGGAGTTGGCTTAGAATATCTAAGATCAATAATTGTCGGCAATGAAGTTGAAATAGATGGTAAACAAAACCCTCATCTTAACGAAAAACAATTCGTTAATGATCTAATAAAATTAGCTGCTGAAAAATCTAAGTCTGGTGATAATAGCATCTTAGAAAACTATTATGGGACATTAGAACAATCAATAAAAAATGAGCTACTCATTGCTAAAGAGGAACAAAAAAAAGCCGAATCAATAGTAAAAGAAAAAACACGATCCTTAAAGAAAACTCTAGCTATGATAGGAGTAATAGGAGTAACAACTTTTCCTTTGCTTATTACAATGGGTGTATCAGCTGCTCTTTTTGCGGGCATTTCTTATGGGGTTATGCGCCTTTTTGGCACTCAAATACCTCTTTCCACCACCCCGTTAGTTTTAGGAGCTACCGCAGCATACACTGCAACTAAAGGCGCTTACGACTTTCAAATACAAAGCATTGAAGACGCTAAGCATGATTTGGCAGAAATTAATGACTTAACTAAATCCTTAGAAGAGTCCCTTGAAGTAACCAAAGAAATAAAAAATAATGCGAAATTGGCTACAGAAATCACTTCAAATCTTGAACAAAAAAACACTGAAAGTCTCGATCTATCTCAAAAAAACACTCCTGATATAGGAGTAAAAATTATCTGCGCTTTCATAGATAAACCCGAGGGACTTCCTTCCTGTAAACAACTCCTACTATCAAATGATAAAATTACTGAAACCGGCGCAATTGATCTTGCAAACACACTTACCGGCCATGCTAAGAAGCAATTTAATGGCATTAATTTACGGAAAATAGATTTAAGTGGAAACCCTATTGGAGAAAGGGGTGTAAATGCCATACAAGAAATGTTATCAAAAAATCTAACTATCACTAATTTTACTTATGACAAAGACTACTCTCTCAAAGATAAAGATAATACAACTGCCACAATACCTTCAACTTTGGTAGACAAAATCGATAAACAATTGTTAATCAACCGCTATTTACAAGGCATAACCCCTCTTGAAATGTCAGAAGACAGGATAAAAACACTCTTTCCACCAGATGGCGATAAACAGTTACAAGATGCGGCAGTAAAAAAAGTACAAAATAATTTTTCTTTTGGCTCTACAATACTTGAACATATAAAAGTTAAAGACGAAACAATAGCAACACAAATAAAAAATACACTAACACAAAACGATTTGTTTTCAGAGCTGATTTCTAAATTACCAACACCTTCGATTACCACTATGGGAAAAGCTGTCAATATCGATCCCGACCGTTATGGCAAATTTATTTCAACTCATTTATCAACTGAACAAAAACAACAAGTAGAAGCCGTTATTAAAAACAATGTCGTTGTGCTACAAGAGTGCAACCTAGAAACACGTAAGCAACTATTAACAGCGGTTTTCACTACGGGAAAAGACTCAGGGAAAAACATTGCGATTTTAGCAAATCTGATAGAAAACTTGCCGAAAGATAAAAAAGTAACCCCCATTGTCACCGACACTCTACAAAAAGCTTATGCCCATATTAATACCGAAACCACGGTTGAATTTAAGAAAAATCTTGAAAACAAACGACTACAAATAGCTCAAAAAACAGATATTTCTGCTGAACAAAAAAATGAAATACTAAAAGCATTTGATCTGGCGTTACATCCTGAATTAGGAACCGGTTATGAGGACCTAAACTTTAAAAAATATCGTCTTCAAAAATTAATTACTGATCATCCAACATCACAAGAATCGTTAAACCAAACATTCGTGGACTTTATAGACCTCTACAAAACTATCCCAGAAGATCAAACAACGTCAGTTTTTCCTGGAGCATCGTTGAATAACTTGCTAGAACTAGTAAGAACGGATGTTTATGATGGCACCAATGTTTCATACACTCAGCTAAAAGCGTTAGGAGACAGTAGCCCTAAGCATCTCCAGTCTTTATTTGAGTTTTGCTTTAAATCTGAGCCCGAAGGAGATAAAAAAGCTGCGCTATTAACCAGAATGATTACCCAACCCAGTATGTTTGAGACCAATAATGAAGTAACCGCAGTAAAATCCAATCATGCCAATCACTTATATCACGCTTTTCCTTGGCCTAGAACATTAGGAGGCAAAGCTTTGTCCTTTCTAACAGCCAGATACCTCCCTGCTGAAACAGGAGTATACAGTTATAAAGAATTAACTAAACATCTAGATAAAGAAAGAAAAAAATTAGCTAAAAACACTAATATCACTAATACTAGCAACACTCTGATAAAAGATATTGATTTTATTCGGAACCCGGAAACAAGATACGAATCTGATTCCCCTGAAGTCAAGAAATATATGCTACAAAAACTAGTCACTGACCATCCTAATACACCACAATCTTTGCGCAAAACCTTCAAAGATTTTATTGAAAAATATGAAAACATATCTGAAGATCAGATAGCCTCACTTTTTAATATGTTAAATACAAAAAAATTTACGAAATTAGCGCTGGCAGATATCTCAGAGGGTTCTGCCAATAGTCTTATATGCACTGCCCTAAAATCGGATAACCTCAAGCATTCTTCTCTACTTGAATTTTGCTTTAAAGATGGAGAGCTAAAAAAAGAATTAGATAAAAAAATTCTGGCTGCCATCACCGCACAAAACAACGAAGAAGCTAAAAACCTTGACCGCCCATTACAAGCTATTTTACAAAAAAATCTGGTTAAACAATATACCTGTTTACGTGAACCACCATCTTCTGTTGATCTGGATAAACTTCAATTGAATTTGGCAGCCAATTATGACCTAAGAACTTTCGAATTTCCCAATGAAATTAGCTCTGAAATCAAACAACAAATAAATAAAATAACTGAACAAAACAATTCTTTTTCAAAATTAATTGCTGAATTACCAAATACTACAATATCAACCATCAATACCGCTCTGAACACAGATCCCAAACGTTGTGCCAATTTCATCGCCACTCAATTAACTGAAAAACAAAGGTCCCAATTACAAGAATATACCACAAAAAATGTGATGGAGCTTCATAAGCTAAAACTAACTGAACGCAAACAAATACTTGGCACAATTTTTCCTACTAAAAAAGAATCCGAAAAAAACATAGAGATTCTGGCTAATTTAATGGAAAAGCTTCCTAAAGATATTAACGAAAAGGTTAAAATTTCTGATATCCTACAAAAAGCCTGCTCTCATATAAACAAACAACCAACTGGTACCTTTCAGGAAAAACTCCAAAAAAAACGACTACAGATATCTCAACTAACAAATATTGACAAAGAACAAAAAACCGCATTACTAACAGCTTTTGATTTGGCACTTCACCCCGAATTAGGAGACTATAACTCTGTTGAATTCGTAAAATATAGATTACAAAAACTAGTTACTGATCACCCACTTTCCCCAGAAGCTTCAAAAGAAATTCTTAATGAATTACTATATGTCTACAAAACAATTCCTGAAAATGCTACTTCTACTATCTTTGATAAAGTAGATCTAAATGAACTAACAAAGTTAGTAATAACCGATCTTACTGCTAATTCCACCAATAGCTTTATTTGCAATCAGGCTAAATCTAAATCGGATACGCTAAGTGATAGTAAGCATTTTACTTTATTAGAAACCTGTTTCAAAAATGGCAATCTAAAAAAAGAATTAGACAAGCAACGACTCGGGGCTTTAACCAAAGGAGATACTAAAAAAGCTGAGGAATTAGATTACCCCTTACAAATCATGCTGCAAAAACAACTTTTAGGTCAATATACTACCGACCTAAATAAATTTAAAACAGATTTAAAAAATAATCTTGATTTGAGAAAGATGGAATTATTAAGTGGAATCGGTGAAAAAGATAAAAAATATGTAGAACAGGTAATAAATAGAAATAAATTACTGGCAGTGACTGCAACCTCTGCAACACCAACAGAAAAGCTTAAACAATTCTTAGAAATATACTCTAATATTTCCTCAGATGAAGAACGGCAAAGTTGCCTAAAAAACTTCAAAGAAATACCCGATAATGCTCCTGTCCTACTCGGGTTAATAAAAGATGATATTAATAAAAATAATTTTAAACTATTAAATAATTTACCTGAAAACCAAAGGAGAGAACTGCTTGAAACATGCCTTAGTAACGATCCTCAAGCCCATGGAACTGCCGCTTTGGTTTCAAAGCTAATCACACTTGCATCAAACCAATCAATAAAATCAGACTATATATGGCGTATTTTCAGTTGGCCAGGAATGGTATCAGGAGAATATCAACGATGGAATTTTACAACATATATTAAAGAACTAAACAAATTAAAAATTTCTAAGCCTGATATTTCTACACAAATAGATGAAATAATCCAAACAGGGCTAAAAGAAGATTTAATATCTAGGTTTGGTTGTTTAAGTAGTACGTCAGATAATAAATCCAGTTTTGATGAGTTAAAAAAAGAACTAGAAAATAATCATGATCTAGTGGGGTTTGATCCAACTCCAAAAAATATAGAAGCACAAAACTATATCAATTTTATTAGCCAAAGAAATATGCTACATAAATGCGCACTAACCAATGACTGGGGTAACTTCATAAAAACGTACAAAGAGATTATTAAAAGCACAGGCTATGAAAAATGTTTTCTAGATCAAGATAAGTTAAAAATCCTTGGGTGTATAAAGCAAGATTTGGGATCTCCTCAAAAACTAAAGTGCGATGACCTTAGAACTTTGGATGAAAAAAGTTTGACCCACTTACTTAAACATTGTGTAAAAATTGGACCGTCAGAAACAACAACTACGGCAGAGCAAAAAGCCGAAACACTTTCAAAAATGTTAAAACATGAATTTTTATTCGATCCTCAATACAAAGATGAAAAATTAGTCAAAGATATAACTTATATACTTTACTGGTCTCTATCAACCGAGGGCGATTTTATGGGTTGTCGCAAAAATGTTCCATATTACTCTTCCAACGAAATGCAACAAAAACTAGAGGCGATTAAAAATAATCTGGATCAAGGAGGATATTCCAGTGCACCTGAAACATTACAAAAGAGCCTAAATAAAACATTAGAAGAGGTTTTGCCAAAAAAACCTGAAGTGGTAAACAAAATTTAACAAGGTAGTGCACTAACAACTAATGGCCTTTTCAAAATCTCTCCATGCTATAACAGCCTCAAAGCTGATGGAATAACTTCTTAGTAAATCTTCATAAAACCTTCACAAATTGACTTAGGTAAATTAAGCGATTACGATGTAAATCATTACTACAAAGTTCGCGTCCGTAGCTCAGTTGGGTGAAGTGGAGCTTTCAGAAAGCGAGGCTTTCTGCCACTGAACGCCCGACAGGGCGAGATGGAGTTTTCGTCCCGCTATAGCGGGACGACATCGAGCGCCAAAATCAAGGAGATTTTGGCTGGCTTTTTTCGTGAAGCAGGATGCGAAAACGAAAAAAGTCGGGCCGGGGAGAGATGTTCCATGGACGGATACCTGGGAATAAGTTTTTGCTGAACATTGATTAGTTCGCGTCCGTAGCTCAGTTGGATAGAGTACCTGGCTTCGAACCAGGGTGTCGGGGGTTCAAGTCCCTCCGGACGCGCCAGATTCTATGCGGTTTTCAGTTCTGCTACTTAATTTCCCTAAACCAAGTTATTCAGATACTTCCTGTACCTTCACCCTCGCATAAAACGCTCGGGCCTGCCTTTGACAGTTGCGAAATTCGGCAATCCTGCCGAATTTGTGCGGGACTTCTGTCAACACCAATTGAAAATTGATCCCCCTTTTACTGAATCACCAGTTAAAAACTGATCCCCCCTTTATATCAATGACTTTCTAATAAGATACAAAATTTAATTAATATTTAACTACC
>Ga0172367_10007101_pt1 | contig 12932 bp, 14 predicted proteins | sample Lak10m_FD_114542 | JGI IMG/M metagenome (GOLD analysis project Ga0172367, IMG submission 114542) | Freshwater microbial communities from Kabuno Bay, South-Kivu, Congo - kab_022012_10m | ecosystem: Environmental > Aquatic > Freshwater > Lake | place: Democratic Republic of the Congo: South-Kivu...
GTTCAGTTGGCGAGGCATCAAATTTGACTAAATACACTCCATCTTCGATAGTCCGAGTTCCAGGGCCGGCCATGACCGGTGCGACCGTCATGAAACACAGCAGGAGCATGACAAAGGTAAGTGTTTGCAGTTTCATGAACAGTATGTGCGAGATATTTTAAGATAAAACTATGTCATTTGTCAGATAATAGAGGAATCCAACGGTTGCGGCAAATCATTTTGTCGATGATCCCACAGAACCCAAGGAGCGAGTGCGCTCTGACGCTTAAGTATAGGCAAAAAAGTATAGTTTTTTACCTACTCCTCATTTTCCGCCGACAGGTGTCTCAAATAAAATGGCCCTCGCCACTCAATCCGTTGGATACCCGGGGAGCTCTTCGATCCGCAATCGATCGTCGATGCACACTTTGACGAAATCACCTGGAGCAAACCCCTCTTTTGCTGGGACAAACAGTGTCCCCATACCCGAATCCAAGAGGAGGTCCTCGTGATAGGGTACCTCTTTGAGGATACCATACAGGGTAACTTGCTGTTCCCAGGGGGGATCATACTCCTCATCCATCTCTGGGGAGCCCGTTCCAATAGTAAACACACCGCCTTCGAAATACCCTTCTTCAGACCAGCCTATATTTGGATACGAATGGGCAAGCACGTCTTGTTTTGAGGAGGTCAACGTCGATGTAATCCCATACCGGGGCTCCGCGATATGTTCCAGTGGAATATCGCCAATAAGCCACCAATGAAAATTGACGAAAATACCTAAAATGTCCTCCGGATACGTCTCGATATCTCCCCTGCCAGCAAACCCATACACCATCTCCCCGTTCAGAAGCTCGATGTGCAGATCCTGGTCCCCGGCCTCCAAACAGGTGTAGCTCCGGAGCACTTTTCCGGGGATACCCTCATACGCCGAGATCGGCCGAACATTGTAGAGATACGTCGACCAGATTTGACATTTAATGAAATCCCCCACACCAATCTGGGGCCAGTTAGCCGAGTGACTATTGTGCCAATCCCCCAGCCGCACGGTCATGGTACCGCACCCAACATCAACCAGCACATGACACAGATCCAGTTGCTGCACAACAAGACCATACGCATACTCATTAAAATCCGTGTCCTCATACGGGGTGGTTGGTGCGGGGGCGGGGGGAATCACCGACCGCGTCCGCTTGAAGATCTCGGCTTTTCGTGACGTCCACGGTGATTCAAACCCATATCTTGGCTCGGTAAGCCGTTCGGGGATGACGCCTCCAATCGCTAGATGCTGATGAGTGCCGATCAAATACCAGATATGGACACCATAATCCCCACCACAGTTGAGAATGGTCCCATCATCCAGTTCATAGAAAATTCTCTGAGTTGGGATATAGCCCCATTTCTGAGATGACTCCCGCTCATAAGGCTCCACCCCGAAAACCGTGCAGGCAACCTTGCCCCACACTTTTCCCGATGACGTTAAGGGTCCAACGCGGGGAAGGTCATTGGTGTCGGGCTGATTCATCATATGCTCGCCGGATTTATCGGTCCTGGTTTTATTTGGTGTGGCCATCGTTTTTCTCACCTACCAGATTGATTATTGGGCGAGGACCACCGACTTCCAGAGGGGTTTCGGGTCATTCTCCGGAAGCGCTTTGCCTGGGTTCTTTAGTTTCCACACCTGTTTCTGGACATATTCCTTGTTCGTTGGGAATGCGGTGATAATATGATCCTTCTGCGTGTCCCCGATGAGGATAAAGACGTACTCTTTATCCTTCCTCCCGCGAGCTCCCAGATTATAATAAATGAAATTATTCTCTTTTGTGCCGTGTGAGACCGCCCAATCTCCTTTTTGCACAGCAGTTTGAATGAGAGATTGAATCTCCCGTTCAGAGGAATACCCAAGGTTTTTGAAATCCTTCACACGCTTATCTCTTATAATATGTTGCCAGCCAAAACTACCGGGTTTACCAGTTTCTATCCCTTCGGAGAGAACAACCCTGACGCCCCCTTTTGCTGTCAGAGAGGCACGTAGTGTGTGTGGTCCAGTGTTTGCAATAATTTTTGCGGTTTTTGCAACTTTCTCGATTTTGAGCGCTGCGCCTCCGCCTTTACCGATGGCAGTGAAGAGTTTTCCGCCGGGGACCGCTGCGGTTGCAGCGAACGCGAACTCGACGAGTTTGCCCTCGGATGCAAATTTAACGGCATCGGTAATGGCCTTTGCCTGGCCGATGCCTGGTGCAAAGCTTCCGGTGAGATCCCCGAGCAAGCAAGCGGCGCTGTGCTGATTGACCTCCTTGACAAAATCCTGGGCCCATGCTCCCAGAGCTAGACAGACCAGGAAATCTCGAATTTCCTGACTAGCGGCGTTTCGATGTGCCTCGATTGTTGTGATAAACTCTGGTGTTGGGCCATTGGTCTTTCCGCGAATTTGTTTGAGCGAGGGGAGAAGACACCCGTTAAAATCAAGGATATTACAGAACGCGGTGGTGGCAACATAGATACGCTGATTTTCTGGATCGAGGTAGGTTGGTAAAACAACAATAGTGCCGTCCGATTCCAGTCGAGCAAGGGGGTTGGTCGCATCAACGTGCGGGAAATATTCTTGGGGGAAACTCACCACTGCATACTCAAATGGATACAGATTCTTATCGCAATCCATCGTCACTATCTCTGCCCCTTTATTGAGGGTTACCGTCATCGTAAGCGGTTGGTTGGGATCCGCTCCTACAAAAGCTACCCCAATACCTGTGGTAGATACCAATTGACCCGTATCGGTCGCTCGAACACGGACGGAATCAAAGCCACTTATGGATTCGGAGGGGCTTTGGGCAGGTTCCAACTCTCGAAGGGTATCGGAAAAGCCAAAATTGTGCGTATCATTAATCCGAGAGAACAGTGGGTCGAGGTGCAACGATACCTGCGGAACCGCTGCATCATCATCCGATGGAGGGATAACTGTCTGGCGATCAGGTGTGTCGTCCGTATCCATCGGGTTCAAAATAGGAACAGGGGGGAAACTCCAGCCTTTGGAGAGGGGTGCTCGTTCTAGGGCAGATGCTGGGGTGGAGGGGGCAACATCGGCAGGCTCCGCCGCCAGAACCGGGCTAAAACTCACCGACAAAAGCAAAAAAACAAAAAAGAGGTTTGTCAGCTTGAATCGCATGCATTGGGTGGGACAGTGTCGTTTATTATTTTGTCGATAAACCCACAACACACCCAGACGTTAACCCGACAATTTAGAGTGTTCCGGGTTGTCCGGCCCTCTCGCTCTGTCTTGTCTTATCTTCTTGTGCCTAGGTGTTCATTCGTTCTTCGGCTGTATTGGCTGGATTCTGGCCGCATTACCGCTTCGAGATGCGTGGTTGATCTATCTGACCCACATCTCCTTGCTCATGACCGGTCTCATTTTTATCACCCTTTTTGTTGAAATATTCGTCATAGTCCTTGGCCCACCCTCAACACAATCTATTGATACAGAGATATGGAGTGCATATTCACTCCCCCTGTTCTATCCAACCTGCGTATTCTTCCAAGCACTCGGACTGGTCATCTCATGTCTTGTTTTGCTGCTGATGAACCCAAAAATTGGGGGACGTAGCTGAACACCCCCCCTCATGCACCAAAACGCGACAAGTGTTTATTTAATTATTAATAGCATCAGACGTGAAACACTACACTTTTTTTGACTTTTTTACACCTTTTTCTTCGACGGAGCATCCAAAAAAAGTGTTTTCCTTCTCCGACGGAGAAAGGTTTAACAGAATTACGCACTCACGCTCATTCATAGGCACGAGCATACCATGAGTTCCACTGGCTCCACCAACATTTCCCCTGAAAGCTCAAATGAAGATCGCCAAGTCACCTTTGTTCCCAGAGGTAATGTCCAAATGATGTGGTATTATGAAGTTCTCTTAAGTCGACGCCGATTTGAACGATTGCTCATTGAGCCGAACTTGGATCCCAGTATCTTTGTGTTTTACACCAGACAACATTTGATGATGATCTTCAATGAGGAATTGCGAGATGGCTTGTTGGCAGCACTGGACCGGGAACTTCAAAAACTCGATCAAAATACTGATCTGTTCCTGAAAAAGCGCTACGTGATAATTAGAATATATCAAGAATTCATCGGTAAAGTCGCAACGTTCTGCTATCGGGTTAACCCCCATATAACCGCTGAGGAAGAGGGGTACTCTTTGGTACCTCCCACCCCCACCCCACTATTGCATGTGGAAGTTAAAAAATAGCAATAGTTATTTTTTTTAATTAAAAAATAGCATTGTTTTACTATTTATTTTCATATAGATAAACTATTTGTTTCATATGCACCATAGGTTATATGCAACACATTATATAAAAAGCTTCAGCGCTACTAACCCAACACGGTATTTCCACATGCAATAGTGGGGTGAGGGGGGAGGATTGCACCAGCAATTTTATTGTGTACAATCCACAGAATTTACTTCATGTCGGAAGATTATGAATATAATCTCTTTGCCCCCTCTAAAAACAAAAAGAAATTGATCCGTAACTCAAAAATTCTCACAAGAGAGTATGTACCTAAACGAATTATTGGCAGAAAACTCGAGATGGAAAAAGTAGCAGATATTCTTCGTCCGTGCTTAGATGAGGAGGATGGCGTCCCCCTTAACATTATTATCTATGGAAAACCTGGGACTGGAAAAACCCTTGTTGTACTCCATGTTACTAATGAGTTCAAAAAAGCGATCGAGACAAATGGACACCAACCGGTTCCCCACGTTGTGTATATCAGCTGTGGAAAGATATCTGGGCATGTTGCAACGATACGATCTATCATAGAATCTATTGATCCAACTTCAGCAATGCCTGGGGGATATGAAACCAGTGAATATTATAACCGACTGTATGCTCTCATAAACAAGAAGAAGACAGGAGTTATTCTCATTTTAGATGAAATCGACCGATTGCCGGACAACAAACTTCTTTATAACCTCTCACGGAAACATCAAGTTGGCGATCTCTCCCAGGATCTATATTTGGGAATTATTGGGTTAACCAATAATCTTCATTATACTGATACATGGGATGCGAGTATTCGGTCATCGTTTGGAAAAGAATGGATTTCATTCAAACCCTACACGGCCCCTGAAATTCAGGCTATTTTGCAGGATCGAATTGAAGCATATCATCCTAATTCTCTCGAGGAAGAGGTGATTCCGTTGATATCAGCAATCTCTGCCCAAGAACATGGCGATGCTCGATTGGCATTAGAACTATTTCACCGAGCCGGGAGCATGGCCGAATCAAAGAAAAAGTCTGCTGTCAGCACTGAAGATGTTAGAGCAGCTAGGGTGGCAATCGAAGAAGACCAAGTTATGGATTGTATTTCAACTCTCCCCATCCAATCGCGGCACATCCTCGCCGCGATCCTTATTTACCACCAAAATGAAAGAGGAACACCCACCTCCATGAATATCTATACTCTTTATCGGGAACTTACCGCACTTCACAGGGTTGAAACCCTTGCTTTAAGAAGATATCAAGATCTGATTAACGAACTTCATACTCTTGGTCTGATCGAGATCCAAGTTCTTAATCAAGGAAGGTACGGCCGTACCAAAAAGATCACACCTCTTATTGGCGGCGGTGAGATGATGAACAAGGTTCTTGCGCAGTTTGCAGAATTTTATGGTCCACTAGATATTTCACACAGCGGGCTAGGAAAACAGATGCAACTATAATGTTTTCTTAATTCTCATTTTTCCACTTTGCACACAACGTGGTAAGATATCCCCCATAAATGGGGTGTGTGAGATGTGATATGTGTGGTATCCCATAGATAATTATGTTTGGAGGGTGACTTTCCATCAATGTTGGGCAAAAAATCGTACTTACGCTTGCCATCTCATTATCTTGAGATAGGAGATAAGATGGGATATATGTGCTCGATGCGATCTCAGAATCAACAAAAACACTTTTTTTGAGATTATCAAAGAGATTTATTATCATGAATTAGACGAGAGGTGTATTAAAATACACTGGAAACCCTTCCCCCCACCCCCCTTGTTTTTTCAGTGTATTGCAAAGAAATATGGTATAAATATAATTTTGCTATAATATATATATATATTATATTTTTTATATATTTAATATTGTATGGTTATATTTATTGTTTGTGTTGGGTTGCGATAAATTAGCTAAAATCAAATTAGCATGGCCTCCGTGGAAAACTAGGGGGTCCCCCTATCAATTGCCTAAAGAGATAATTTCACTGGAGTGCCTGTAGGAAACCTTGTAATGTGGCTTAACCGAGTGACTTCCACCTATTTAAATCCGTTTGCCATCCGTGTGTGGGAACATATGGGCTTGTTTAGTCCCAAACCTCACGGTGGCAAAGATCAATGGGCTATCGATTTCATCAAGCTCATCTCGCTGGGTATTAAGGGAGTTAAGGCAATCTGATCTGTCGATGCACAATCACGTTGGGAGAATTTTATCAAATTGGATCCCCGTGCGTGACCGTTTGTGCTTTTCAACGGCATTCAGATTTACCCAAATGAACCTGAAACGTGGTGTGGGATGAATATTCTTGAAGGGCTCATTATATTTGCCCCCCCTCCCCCTCTACAGAAGCGGAATGTGGGGGTTTGAGAAATATAATAGCTATAATTATACCGATAAGTGAGAGTACAACTATGTAAGGGAACACACCGAAATAGGTACCCGTTGATGCCTTTATGACCCCTGCCATAATCGGTCCGGCAATCCCTCCGACACCATAAGCGAGGTAGATGCATCCATAACACTGAGAGTAGTACTTCATTCCAAAGTAATTCCCGCATGCCGTTGGAGCAATGATCAGCCAGCCCCCAAAACATCCCCAAAAGATTGCAAAAGTAATAATGTATATCCACAGGGTTTGACTCAAGCATAATGCAAGGGCCGCACCGGCCACGATGGCAAATGCAATTATGGCTGTTTTTTGCGGCGTCATCCTATCTGTGAGTGTACCAAAGAAAGGACGACCTATACTATTGGATAGGGCAAATACCCCTAAAATCTGTGTCGCTAGTACGCTGGTGAGCCCCAGATCCATCCCACATGGTTTGGAGATGCCAATTGCCATAAGACCGACAAGGCACCCAATAAAATAGCAACCCCAAAGACCATAGAACGTTGAGGTTCGCAGCATTTGGGCAACAGACATGCCCAAAAAATTTGATTGGTTTTTCACTAATGTGGTCTGCTGTTGGATCATGTGCTGGGGTAGCCACCCCTCTGGGGGAAATGATAAAGGAAGTGCCAAGAGTGTGACCAGCCCCATTATGAGAATGCCAAGTATGCGAAAGGTGCTCATAACACCATAGGTTTCGATAAAATACACCAGAATGTTCGCTACGAGTAGTGTAGATAATCCAAATCCCAACACAGTTAGTCCAATAGCCAACCCCCTCCGGTCTGGAAACCAGCGGGCAGAAATGGCAAGGGGCACACTATAGCAGGTTCCTGTTCCAAATCCTCCCATAATCCCATAGAAGAGTGTTAGCATCTCAGGTGAGGGTGAGAGCGAGGAGAAAATCCAACCAACTCCGGTTAAAACGCCTCCAAAAATAGCGATCGGTCGTGGTCCATATATATCAATATATTTTCCTGTGAAAAATACTGCTAGAGCAAGAGATGCCAAAAATATGGAAAATGGAAGAAAAATTGAACTTATCGCAACGGTGTGGTCCAATATTGAGGTAAAGTATTCTTGTAATGGCAGAACAAAAACACTCCATGAATATGCAACCCCAAGACAGAGATTGATTAAAAAACCATCAAGCACCAACAGCCACCGCCGCTTATCCAGGGTAAAAACAGCACCCTGTAGGGCCCTTATCCATGTAGTCCAATCTCTGTGCATGAATAGGCATTAGCCGTATGGTAATACAAAAATCTTTTGCCGACGCGGAGAATGTGTTTTGGCCACCTTCGCAATATCATCCTGCTCTCATAAGCAGCACCCATCCCAATTCAACCGGTATATGGCGTACCTTTCGCTTCATTGGGTTGATCCAATCTGCGTGTAACAGGGGTAGTTGGGGACAAACAAAATGGAGCGCCAGACTATTTCCCTTTGTAGCACCTAACATCTAATCCACTATATGGAAATAAACCAGCTTATTAGCTTCTTATTGTGTGGGGTTGTGGCCATCTCTTACGTACCTCAACTCTTCAAATCATTTCGAACCCACGAAACAAACGATATATCTTACGGATTTCTTCTCTTCCAAGCAACTGAAGATCTTCTTGTCTGTCTCTATGCATGGATTAATTCCGACACCATTCTTCTCATTGGGGGTGGAATCTCTCTCTCGCTCATCTCGATTCTGACACTATATAAGTATTCTCTGGATGGATTCTCAATTTAAGTCAGCTTGAGAAGTATGTGCATCTGCACCAGGGACTGGCATTTCAGTAGCTTGAGCTGGGACAGTCTAGTCTAATGGAACGAATGGGATGTATCAGGATCGACAGGTTCTGATCGAACCACACCATCCTTGTGTTGGTGGCAGCTGGGAGCTTGCTCCCACTGATCAGTAATGGCACTGGACTGTGTAGGGCGATAATCTAGGTTATTGGAGACTGTTGACGAGAATCTTACCTCACGCCTCTCGCGAATTTGTTATCCTAGTGCCTTTATCGCAAAATATATCAAGCACGCCGATTTTGAAGTTATCTCCACTTACCTTTCTTTCTGCCCCCACTCTGATCAGTGGTAGTCTTGGCATTGATTATGGTGTAATTCAGTTTTTACTGAGTCGAGCATCGGATTGACATCATAGAGCGAAACTGCCCCCCACAGTGGATGTCGGATGTTCTGCTTTAAATTCATATTATAATGTTATTCTCTCTATTGTAATCGCATGAACAGAATTAGATTTCATCTCGTTTGCGGGTACTTTTTCTCCGATTCCTGTTGTGTTCGATCCAAATGGGATCGGTTGCATTTTTTGCAGTGATGGCGCTCCATAACTCAGAAAAAGAGTCTTTTAATGCACGGTTAAGGCATGTTGCCCCCGTTTCATTTTTACAGAATTGGGGGGTGGTCCTATCCAAATACTCCAGAATCGTGGCCGCTATAGGAGAATAAAGTGAAATGCGGGGATTGGCAAACCCAACCTCCATTGCGGCTTGGAGTGCTGCGGTATCAATCTCTCCCCTTGAAGGCTCGGTGTGATTTGATGTTGTATGGCCGATACCGGTTGATGTTTTTTTCAATGGAGATGAGAATATAGCCTCAACAGTATCTGATGCATAGGGACTTTTTGCCATCACTCGTTTGATGGGGGTCATCCTCGCACCTCTTTTGCGAAGGCGGCATATGCCTGAGCACCCGGGGAGGTGGGTGCGTGTTGATGGATGCATAGCCCATTTGCAGGAGCTTCGGCCAGTTTGACATTTCTTGGAATCATTGTAACAAACACCTTTTCTTGGAAATGCTGTGTAACGTCATGCACGACTTCTCTGGAGAGATTGGTACGCGCATCAAACATTGTTAGGAGAACATGGACTTTTGGTTTTCTACCGAATCTCTTCCCAAGTAACTGCAACACAAACTCGAGTTGTTCGACCCCCTCAAGTGCGTAGTATTCACATTGGATGGGGATGATGACACTATCGGCAGCAACTAATCCGTTGAGGGTAAGTGTTCCCATGTTGGGGGGTGTATCGATCACCACATAGTCATACTTTGTTTTGGGCTCTTTACTTGCTTCAAGGAGGTCAAGCTGTTCTTTGATCACGAATTCTTTTCCGGGTTGGCCGGCTAAATGCGCCTCGGCTGACACTAAGTTTAGGTTACATGGAGCAATATTTAGCTTCGAAATGGTACTTGGTTTTATTACCTCTACCAGTGGGGCCCTCCCAAGAAAGACATCTAACATTTGAATGGATAACTCTTTCTTCGATATACCGCATCCTATGGTTGCTGCCCCTTGCGGATCGAGATCCATCAGCACTGTTCGATACCCTTGTATAGCAAGATATGCGGCTAAATTTACTGCTGTGGTTGTTTTTCCACACCCACCTTTATGATTACTAATTGTTATTACTTCCATAAGTGCTCTTAATGAATAAGACTATTAATGCATTTTACAATTAATAATCATTATTCTTGTTGGATTTAGTTAAGTGTTAATAATGCAGAAACTTATTTCCTATGGGGCCACGTCATCTGGAGAATATATTGGTCCACTGCAAATCTCCAAACTTTCTTGATTTGTGTTATCGGTAGGGGCGTAATGGGGGATCGTCTAAATTTGATATGTATTGTATTATTTATTATTAATTACTTTCATGAAGAATTAATAATTCTTAATTTAAAACCCATAACTTGTATTATTTATTAAGAGTACTTATTGAAGTAATAGTAATTAATAATGGTAAATATAGGTAAGAAACAATGGGATAGAGGCAACTCGGCATATGTGTTGTCCGGCAATCGGTCGATTTCATCTAAAATGAGAATAATAACTGTCCTCACCCTCGAACGGGCTACAGGGTTTAAAGCTGATCTCCAAAAAGATGAGCGGTGGCCGGGAACTATCACATTCACTAACGTCGAGGTAACGGGTGGAGATAAAACCGCCGCGGGGGCGGGGACTTGGATCTCCATCAACGTTCAACCGCTGACGAAAACCGAAATTGATACGAACGGCAAGGAAATCCGTGTCGATTTACTCACGTTGGAAGCCCGAGACATTTTTCTCAAGAGTGCGGGAAATGGACAAACGTTCGTGATCCAGACGCCCAATATGGGGAAATAGATTGAGTGGCTATCCCCCTCCGACTTTAAAAACAGTGAAGAATCAACCCTAGCTCATTTCAACGAGAAACAAAACTCAGAAATACCCCCGTGGTGGTCGGTGAACATAGTGTAACACACCGTGTCATCATCATATAACGACACGGTGTGTATCATACCGTTCGACATGGTTGTCAGGTCACTCCCTGGTTTGCTGAGATGAGGCTTGCCCTCACTACCAAAACCGACAAACGTTCCATTTTTGAGGATGGCAGAATTGCAACAGCTTGTGTGACTCCAATCGTCACCACTCGGATGGGCAGTTCACCCGTCCTCGTTTACAATGACAAGGTATATCTCGATACCTATGATGGCGATCATCGCGGATTAGCCAGGATCGGTTTCACGGAATTTGATGCCAGGACGGGCAATTTGATGGGGCGTGATGAGTATGGCCTGTTTTTCCGTAACTGTTCCGCATGCGATTGCTTTGACGAAAATCCCGTTGTAGCGAAAGGTATTATGTATTTTGTTGCCAACAATAATATTGATTATAACAAGACTCGTCTCCATGCGGTTGACCCAGCAACGGCCGAGATTCTGTGGTCTTTTGACGCCACGGGCTCTCCCTTGGCCCAACCAACCGTGGTGAATGGCACGATCTATTTCGGCTGTGATGATGGCAGTGTCTACGCACTCGAACCCGTATCGAAGTGAGGGTGAGTTTCCAGAGGACACGGCCGTGATCCCTTTTTTTCTATCGAGATCACATCGATAATGCTTGATTGGTACCGAATTTCAGTGAGGGTTTTTGCTGGCTTCTCTGGCACTTGTTTTTGCTCTGTGTTCGGAGATTCTTGAAGTGAGAGCCCGATAACTGATTTTGAGTTTTTTAGCGATAGTTGTTTTTGGGATACCAGCAAGAATCATCTCATTAACGCGGTTGATATCGATGGGGATGCGTGGTCTGCCGAATTTGACGCCATTGGCGATGGCGTGTATTTTTCCAGCGGAACATCTCTCTCGGATCAGGTCTCGTTCGTATTCGCTCAACGAAGCCATGAGATGGAAGAAGAGTCGGCCATTTGCCGTGGTCGTATCGATGTTGTCAGAAACGGAAATAAACCCGATATTTCGTTGTTTCAGATCGTCGGCGATAGCCAGCAGGTCGCGGAGCGACCGACCCAGTCGGTCGAGTTTGTACACAACCACAGCCTCTGCGTAGCCCCCATGAAGATACGTTATTAGATCTTGAAATCCCGGTCGAGCGGTATGAGCCCCGGTTGCTGTATCTTCAAAAATTCTCCCCACCTCAAATCCCCGAATACGACAGTAGTCCATCAAGATCTCGCGCTGGTTCGCAACGTTTTGGGTGGTTGAGGATATTCGAGCATAGATCACTACTTGCATATATATCTATCAACACTAAGGCAAATATTTGTATCTCTATAGGTATTTGCCTACACTTTTAGGTATAGGCAAAAAAGTGTAGTTTTTTACCTACTCCTCATTTTCCGCCGACAGGTGTCTCAAATAAAATGGCCATCGACAACTTCCCCTTCGTCATGTCAGAGGCGGAAAAAAGGAACGGGGGGGTTAGTGGCACCCAGTATAATTAGTGCCGGCTCCCTTGCAGCTCAGATGAATTGGCACAGTTTCATAATGCACCCGTTTGCCCTCTTTGGAGAGGTGCTGCATTTTGGTGATATCGAGCCCGTGCGTTTTCAGTTCCTGGAGACCAGCAGTATTCGTCGTCTTCATTACCAGCAAAATGGTACCATCACTCGCAAGAGTACGATAATTCTTGCCGACAAACTCTTTCTCAACTATAGGACACAGTTTCATCGCAGTCCATCCTATTGCACCGTCAATGGCAACAGTCGCTACCCCAATACCTACATAATACAGGGCAATAGAACCTCCCAAAGAGGGTGGAGCTGCCGCAGCTGCTGGAGGTAATGCCACAAAGGCTACAACCCCATCTACAACTCCGGCAACACCAAGAAACGCACCGTAACACACAAAACTCGATAACTCGTGCGTCGATAAATGCCCCGCCTTCACACTCCCAATCCGCACCCAATAGAACTGGTCGCCCTCCACCACAAAGTCCTCTCCACGAGGCATATTGTAATAGTGAGGGTCAAGTTCAGTTGGCGAGGCATCAAATTTGACTAAA
>Ga0172367_10007104_pt1 | contig 12930 bp, 9 predicted proteins | sample Lak10m_FD_114542 | JGI IMG/M metagenome (GOLD analysis project Ga0172367, IMG submission 114542) | Freshwater microbial communities from Kabuno Bay, South-Kivu, Congo - kab_022012_10m | ecosystem: Environmental > Aquatic > Freshwater > Lake | place: Democratic Republic of the Congo: South-Kivu...
CCCATCCAGGAAGGTTGTTTATTTCCATGCAAAAGGCCTATAGCCAATGGCATTCGACCACTCATAATATTATGCGGCTCTGAAAAACTCTTGATGATGGATTGATTATCCGTGGCTGTAAAATGTTCTGTCGATAAATAGGCATCACCCAAATCCTTTAAGATAATTTTTCCGGTGGGAACATCGTTGGTATCCAGTTCTACTATAAAATTTTGCCCATGGGGTGAATCCAACGTGATTCCTGCCATAACAAAAAGCTCTGCGAGAGCTTTAGCAAGAGGAATATTAAGATGTTGGTTCCAATACCCCGCAATATCATTAGGATTAGCTCCATTTTTGAGAGCAATTCTTTTTCCTTCTTCCTCATTTAAGGCAGAAAAAGCAGGTAAATATCGAAATCGGGTTTTAGAGGAGGCGACGCCTGCTAAAAGCCTTAAAACCATTGCTTGATCCAAATCTTTAATTCCAAAAGCAACCGGCTCATCCATAAATTTAAAATATTGAGGAGGGTTAGCTTTCATGGCTTTTTTAACATGGTCCGTGATAGTTCTAACATCTAGGGCATCTGAATAGGTTTGACCTTTGTCTTGCCAGTTTCCACCCGTCTTATTGGTTGAAACCTTTAGTGAGAACAATTTCTTACTTTTAGGACCCAAACAATACCAACTGCGGGATGCTGTTTGAAAGGCTTTAAAGTATTTATATTTAGTGGAATCCAGTCCTCGACCCTTCAAGTAAGCACCCACGATTTCAACATATTTGGTGTCTTCAGGATTAATGATCCAGCGAACGAAATCCTTCTCAACACCATCTACCTTCTTTTTAAAAATGAGTTCAGAGTATATGCTTTTGGGAAGGCGATTTTGCGCGATATTTAACTCCAATACCTCCAAAGGGATTTCATAATGCTCAAGATCAACTTCCATAGTACGATTGGGAGCCACGGCATTATCCTGCTGTTCCCAATCTAAGCTTTCCTCTTGGTTGTTGGACAATTCCGCCCCAAAAGCATAATTAAAAGCAATTAAAGCGGTTACAAATAGTTTAAGGGCCACGGCTGTCTTAACACTAGCCTTATTGAATGATTTCATTGCACGTCCTCCATCTTATACCAATTCCGTTTACTTCGTATCCCATCGTTGCTCAGTCGTTCGTCTTGTGCGGCCTGCAGGGAGCAGGCCTCCGAGCCTCCCTCGTTCGCGCCTTGGGCACCTTTGTAATCAGAATTGGTATTATACATCATTATAAATTTGGTTCTATTTTCTGACAGAGATCCAGCAAGCAATTCGCATACCAAACTTAAATTTCAGAATTCCCTCTTTTTATAATGGTATAAGTGCAACAATGAATGTAGATCTTTTCGACAATGTCAAAAAATGATCGACAAAAATGCGCCTCAATGAATTTATTCTTTGAGCTGGGGAATGATTTTTAATTCAATGAGATCGTTTTGCCTTGACACCTTCAATAAAGTTTCTTGACCTGCTTTCATAGTTTGCAGTGAGAATACGTAATCATAGATATTTTCAATCTTCTGACCATCTAATTCAATAATGATATCGCCCCCTAAAAGCCCCGCTTTTTCTGCGGGGCTGCCCTTCGTTGTACCTGATACTTTGACTCCCTTGATACCTTCTGTCCCATAATCAGGAATCGAACCCAGATAAATGCGGAAACTTCGTCCCTCCAAAGATTTGTTTTTTTGTCCTTCCACTTTTTGGTAATGGACAAGATTTTTTGCAGTGGAGGTGAGGTCCAGAAGGACCTCCTTTACAATTGTTACAACACGCACTTCCCCGGGAAGATTTATTTTTTCGGCGGAATCTCGAGGAGAGTGATAGTCCTCGTGAACCCCTGTAAAAAATCCTAAGGTTGGCACTCCGACCATATAAAATGCCATGGAATCTGTGGGGACATAGGGATCCTCCAATAATTGCAAAGCCGTGGACGGATATTTTAAACCCATTTTTTCAGCAAGCGGGGGCCAATAGTCGCCCGAGCCGGCGCCTTGCACAAATAATCTATCTCGGAGACGTCCCACCATATCTAGATTAATATATGCCTCTACTTTTTCATCAGAATTTTTATCACCTTTTCCAAGATCTAGTTTTTTTGCAAAGTGAGTGGATCCGAGTACTCCGATTTCTTCCCCGGACCAGATGGCAAAAACCAAATTCTTTTTAAGCTGGTGCGGATTTTTCTTAGCCATAACCGCAAAGACACGAGCAAGTTCCAAAACTCCAGCTACACCCGAAGCATTGTCATCTGCCCCTGTATGCACCTGGCCCTTCTCCTCACCGCGGGCCAAGGAATTTCCAACCTCTCCCCGTCCCAGATGATCTCCATGGGCTCCAACAATAACTGTTGAAACGGGCGGGGTGCCCTTTTTTACCAACTGCCTCCCCTTATTTTTTGGAGAAATGCTTTGCGTATTCCATCGAGCCACCACATTGATCCCTTCGGATTTTTCAAATTCCAAATCCAAGGAAGCTCGGAAATAAGTCGAAGGAATTAAAAATCCCTCCACCTGTTCCCCCTTATCGAGTTTATCCAAAAGGGGAACCACTTCCTTTCCGGCCTTTTTTAAAAGCTCCTGGGCCACATTGGCCTTGATCGAAATCACTCCCAAATCCAAATCACTTTTGGCTCCATCCAATTGAAGGGTGGTGAACGATTTTTCCAATGTGGGGTCCTTAGAGCGAAGGACTTCGGAATCTACAAGCATGACGCCCAGGGCTCCGGCATTTTTTGCCACTCGCACTTTGTATTGCAGGTGAGAAAAATATTGCAAATACAGTTTCCGGTCCTTATTGATATCTTGAGGAAGGTCTTTAAGAGCTAACACCCATTTTCCCTGAACGTCTAAATCCCGATAGGAATCATAAGCTGCCTCTTTGTCGTTGGCATTGGCCTTAATACCGTAACCAACGAAAACAATGGGGGCTTCTTTGAACTCTCCGGTGCGACTCAATGAAAGTGGTTGAAATTCTTCTTGGATCCTCAGGGTTTTTTTAACCCCTCCCACCAGTTCAGCAGTATTTTTGGAACCCAGTTTAACTGCCGACGTGAATTCAAACTTATCAAAAAAACTACCGTCATGAGCGGCGCCTTGCAATCCAAGGCTTTGAAAATAATCCGCTATTTTCTGAGAATAAATTTTTTCTTCAGGACTTCCCGATCGACGCCCCAAAAACTGAGGCGAGGCCAGATAATCCACCCATTTTTGGATATTATCCTCTTGAATTTCGGGGCCAGATTTCAGTGAAGCTATTTGTGGCAAAGGGGGAGCCAGTCCCAATAGGCGGCGGGCCTGACCATCATCCCAATCTGCTATATAAATTTGCGAATCCCCTTTTTCATTACGATGGGCCCAGGTTACTTGATGACCATCTGGAGAAAAACTGGAAAGGCCATCAAAACCCTCAATATTGGTTACACGGACGGGGTCTTTTTTGCCTTCACTGTCCACAATAAAAAGTTCAAAATTATGAAAACCGAGGGCGCTGGTTGCGTAGATAATATAGTCTCCCGAAGGATGAAAAAAAGGAGCCCAGGACATCACGCCCATTTTAGTGATTTGCTTTTTATCGCTGCCATCCACATTCATGGTCCAGATCTCAGCCATGGTGCCTGTAGAGTTAAAATGCCGCCATACAATTTTTTTGCTATCTGCACTGAAAAAAGGCCCGCCGTCATAGCCCCTTTCAGTGGTTAATTGCCGCACTCCAGAGCCATCTGCTTTCATGATGTAAATATCCATCATATAACTTTGGTCCTTCGAAAAAATCTTCTGATCTTCTTCGGAAAGTTTTTCGATAAAACCGCTGCGATTCGAAGCAAAGGCAATCCAGCGCCCGTCATTCGAATAGGAACCTTCGGCGTCGTATCCCCGTTCGTGGGTCAATGCTTTGAGATGCCTACCATTTAGGTCCGAAGAAAAAATGTCGTACTCTTCGTCAAAACTCCATGAATATTTGGCTTTAACTGGCTTTTTTCGAAGCTCAAATTCTTCCGACTGCTTTTGTTTAGCCAGGGGGTCGAGGTGAGTCGAAGAAAATAGTACCATTTTACCCTGGGGGTGAAACCAACCACAAGTCGTCTTTCCATATCCCGGAGAAAGGCGCGTTGTCTTGCCGGTCTTTAGATCCATACGATACATTTGAAAGAATGGATTACCTGGTTCTCTCTCACTTTGAAATATCATTTGTTGACCGTCGGCACTAAAATATCCCTCGCCCGATCTTGGTCCCATAAAAGTAAGTTGCCGTTCCTTTTTGATGAGGGTGTTTGGAAGGTCTATGTAGGGTGAAGGAGTTGTTGAACTGGCAGCCGAAAATGGTACCATTCCAAAAATAGAAGTGAAAAATAAGGAACAAACTAATGTATGGCGTGCTAATTTAAACAAGAAAGACTCCTAAAATGATTAAACGAAGTAAGCTCATCAAACTGATTTAACTCATCAATTTCAAGAACCTGAGCAACCGGATTCACCTGAATTGAGTACAAATTGACCCTAATGTCCTCGGATCAGTCAATAAGAAAATATTGACCCTCCTAGATAAAACCCATTAAGACAAGAAATGCCTTTAAATCCCATTCCACCGAATTCTCCCGTCGCCCCCAATTCAACATCTTTAATTTCGATTTGCCGCCATCATGCGGAATGTTCTGGTTGCCAACTTTGGGAATTTCCCTATGAACTTCAACAACTCCAAAAAAAAGAACATCTTCAAAAATTACTTGAACATATAGGGATAAAGTGGGGGGTTTCTGAAATTTCATTTCTTTCTTGTGGGGACCGTCAGCTTCGCACCCGTTTAGACTTTAGCTTGCGCGATGGAGTCTGGGGTCTCTATCACAAGCATTCCAATCGGGAATTGGTGAATATTGAAACATGTCTCCAATTAGATCCCGCCCTTCAGAAAGTTTATTCTGAGTTTCGGAAAATTCCGTGGCCGGTCCACCAAGGTTCCCTACGTTTGCGAGTCGGACCCAGGGGCGAAATTGGAGTCTGGTTGGATTTTTCCAATCGAGATATTAAATTTCTATTGGATGAAAAAACCACCTTAAATTCGGTGCGCGCAATCTGTGGTTCCATTGAAATGGGTCAACGAAGAAAAACTTTAACATCCGATTTCAAATTGGTAGAATCACAATTGCATGAATGGTTTCAGACGTGGATCCGGGTAGAGCAAATTGAAAAATCCTTCCCGCTCTATTGCTCTATCGGAAGTTTTACCCAACCGGGACCTAAACCCAACTACCTTATGACAACAACCCTCATGGAATGGCTCCAACAAGGGGGGACATCTGGCGCTTTCCCCACGGAACTGATTGAGTTTGGCTGTGGCATCGGCAATCTTACCATTCCAGCTCTTAGTCTTGGGATGGTTGTGACGGTTTATGAAAATGATCGACTTTCATTACTTGCTTTAAAGAGGAATTTTCAAAATTTTGAGGATTTTTATCATCAACAAAATCTTAAGATTTCATTTCAACTCAGGATTCAAACTGGTGATTTTCAAAATAAAAAAAATTTAAGTTCACCAAAGCGAGCCGCTACCGTCCTCGTCAATCCTCCCCGGTCTGGTTTGAAGGATTTTTTGGACTTCATCACAGAGCAAGTTCAACCTGGGCGACTGATATATATTTCTTGTTATCCCGAAAGTTTCTCTGGGGATGCACAGAAACTTTTAAGTCGGGGTTATGAACTCAGAGAGATTAAAATTCTCGATCAATTTCCCCAGACCCACCACTATGAGATCATGGCCTTCTTTGTGAGACATTGATTCTGGATTGGTAAGAAATACTCTAGATCAGCATAAAAACCTTGATTAACTATTTATGCTGATTTAGAGTATTTCTATACTAGATCAGCATAAATAGTTAATCAAGGTTTTTATGCTGATCTAACGGTTTGATTCCTAAAATTAGATAACCCTGGCAGGATTCTTTTAAAATCTAATATGGAAGGCCTTTTTCATGATCGGCAGACAATCTGAGTTAAATTTTTTAAAATCAATGGGTGCTTCCAAAAAAGCTGAGCTAGGAATTATCTATGGGCGACGGCGAATAGGTAAGAGTACCTTACTCCAATCCCTCCTCCGAAAAGGCGATCTTTATTTTGAAGGCATAAAAGGGTTATCCAAGCAAAAACAAATTCAACATTTTGCTCAACAATTAGCTACCCAAACCAAAACGGTCCCTGTGGATGCAAAAAGCTGAAATGATTTTAAGATACCTGCTAATCTTTGGAGGCGTTCCAAAATACTTGGAACAAGTTAATCCTGAAGAATCCTTTCTAACTAACTTAAATAAGCTATGTTTTAGGAAAAATTCATTTTTTTTGAATGAGTTTGATACGGTCTTTAAAGAACAATTCAAAACAGTTCGAATTTATTCAAAAATTATAGAATCCTTGAGTGTCTCAAGCAAAAATAAGGAGGAGCTGGCTCGAGAATTGGGACTTTCGTCGGGGGGTGGTTTCTCGGAATATCTCAACAATCTTGAAATGGGTAATTTTATAAGATCTTTTAAAGCATTCTCTTTTGCAGGAAAAGAAAAGGAAAAGACACGAAAATTTTATCTTTGGGACGAATGGCTCCGCTTTTATTTTTCTTTTATCAAACCTAACGAAAATAAGATTCGAATAAATTCCAATCAAGATCTCTTTTCTGCCATTTCTGAAGGTCGACGAAATCAATATTATGGCAATGCCTTTGAAAATCTCATCCTTAAAAATGTAGATCATCTTATAGAAAAATTAGAAATTTCGTTAGGTGAAGTTAAAAATTTTGGACCTTATTTTCGTCTTTCACGCACGGCCGGTGTCGAAGGCGTTCAAATTGATTTATTGATTGAAACTCATGATAAAACTTTGACAATTGTTGAATGCAAGAACTCATCCCACTCGATTGGCGAAAGCATCATTTCAGAAATGGAATCAAAAATTAAAGCGGCTGGATTTCCCTCGCAATATTTTATTCGAAAGGTCCTCATATCCGGTGGGCCAGTTACTTCTGGACTGCGCAAAAAGGGATATTTCGCAAATATCCTGACATTTTCTGATTTTTTAACCTGCTAAGTAAAACCTCTATTAGCTAGGGCGTGTTTTGAATTAAATGATTAATTGATTAATTCCTTTATAAAGAGTTCTGGATCTCGATCAAATTTTTCAAAATTATCTGTTGAAATAAAAACTATTTTCCCTCGTGGGTACTTTTTTAAAAAAACCGATAGACTTTTACTTTTCTTTGAACGCCCTGACTTGACTTCAATTGCAACTAAATCGGATTCCATATTCACAACATAATCCACTTCATAATCTCCCTCACGCCAGTAGGAAAGGTTATGAAACACCTGGAGAAGCCTGGCACCAACCGTTGCTTCAAAGACTCTGCCCATTTCAGATTTTTGATTAAAAACCATTCGATCAATCAATCCAGGACAAAGTGGAATTATTTTGGGGGAAGAACTTCTTTGGGTGGCATCTTGATTCAATCATTAACCTGCTGAAGTCGCAATCCTGTCCAAGATCCTGCGATGTCCTGACCTACCGCCCAACTCAAAAGAGGAATTAAAACTCCCCCCGTGACAAACATTAAGAAGGTTCGCAGGCCCACTCGGAAAATATAGCTGGGCTGAGATTTTTGGCGAAGGCTTCCCAACTGCAGCTGACAAACAAATTCTCCCAATGTCTTGCCGAATAGAAAGCGCATTCCCAGCAAATAGATAAAATATTGAAGAAAAAATACGGCCCCAAAACAAAGTCGTACCCAACTCTTCCTCATTATTCCAGCTGGAAGGATCGTGAGGGCGGATTGCCCCCCATAAAAGATTTTCAGCAAGGATCCTGCGGCAAAGATAAAAAGGGCGCTGATGGAAAGAATCAAAAAGAAATCCAAACAGGCAGCACAAAAAGACCAGACCTGAATTCGACGCCTTTGGCGTCGGCGTGCAGGGCCCCCTAAAAATCCAATACTTTGCTGGCCTTGGAAATTCAATTTTCTAAAGAGTCCCGGTTTTGAATAACGGACCGAAATTTTATCGGAGTCCCGATTCGGAAGAGGTCGATCCGGGATTTTTTCACGATCCCGGATGATTTCACATTCAATCCCACTTTCGAGGCTCCTACCCAACTTCATCATCCCTTATCCTCAATAAAATCCATTGAATTCCTATTTGGTGGCCTTACGAACTCCCCCGCCCATATCAGGAACATCCTCATGGTTACTCTCCCCTTCTTCGGGAGGGGGCATCGGTGTCCCTGGGGGGGGCAAGTTGGTAGGCGGCGGAGCATCTGGAACTCCCGGAGGCGGCGGATTCGGAGTAGGAGGCGGCGGTGGAGGTGGTGGGTTTGGAATGGGAGCAGGCGCCGGATGGGGTGGAACATTTTGGGGAGGTGGCTGATTTTTATCCTTACTGCGACACCATCCAAACATTCCGAACGCACAAAACAAAAGCGGTATTGCAGCTACTCCTAGGGCCACCCATCCAATAGTCGTCCAAGGCAGAGTCTCCCACCAGCTTCCAGAATCCTCTCCTGCTACAGGAATAACTCCGGGACAACCTCCCTGCGAAGTTTTTGGGGGAGTTGGTGGCGAACTGCCGAGGCCGCCACTGTCGCAGGAGCCGGTGGGGCCCGTGCTGGGCACTTTTTCATTTTTATTGCAGATTTGATCTTTTTCTGGTCGAGTCTCACAGGGTTTAAATTCTTTTAAGGCAATATCTAGAGCTAAGGATCTTTTAAGAAGAGCTTCGCATGCCGGAGGTTGAAATCGTTCATGCCGTCCTTTCATGGATGAATTTTCCGGAGAGTCAGGGCCTTTGCAATAGCCCATAATATTTTTGTGGTAGGCCTCAAACTGATCAATCATGGGTTTAACACACTGATCATAGGTAGACTGATTTTTTACAAATGCATTTCCTGCAGCATCCGTTCGCCAAAAATTGCCGCAGGAATCAAAGTCCTTAGTCCCTTTGCTTTTTTTATTAAATGCCAACATGGTTTCAATTTGCCGAGCGACCATCGCTCCACTGATTTTGCCGCTAGCATCAAGAGTTAACGGGGAACCCGACTCACATGTTCCCGAAAAGGTAGAGGCATCTCGTACACCTTTACCTCCAATGACATCGCTCGGTACACAAATTGGCTTAAAATCTTCAATTTGAGTAGCTTTGTCTAAATCCCGACTTCGCTCCCCTCCGTAGATCAAAGGATTGCAGGGAATATGCTCACTCGGACAACCACTTTTGGCCTTTTCGAACACACCCTTTGTCCCACTATCCATTTGATTTTCAAAACCAGCTTTCCAACTGCAATGTTTCCCGTTGGCATATTGAACAATCCAGCCCGAATTAACACATTGGAGTCCGCTACTCTTCGGAGGGGCGCCGCCGCCCCCCCCTGCACCACCTTCTGTTGCACTTGGTGGAGGCTCGAGACCACCACTCCAATAATCGACAAATACACTCGGTAGTGGAGGTTCATCTGACCGCGGTAGTGGGTCACCAGGGCCTTTGTTTGCGTCGGCAGCAGTCGCTTTATCATCTACACTTTTTGAACCTGTATCTAGGGGATCAGAACCCGTTTTCGCAGTGGCCTTGTTGTATGCCCCCTTTTTCGCTATACTCGCAGGCTCCCGCCCCTCGGCAGCACCAACTTGATCCCCTAGAAACAACTTTGCGAATTTTTCGTAACGATTGAACTTCTCTAAAATATCTGAAGTTTTGCGACCGGATTTATTGCCTGCGCCTTGGAGAACTTGCAATTCCACCTTGTGGGCCGCTTCCATGATCAGTCGGAGATTGATAAAATACAATGCCCGTTGCCGTGGCGTCATTTTTGCCATTTGTTCGAATTTCAGGAATGTGGGCCGCTTCGCCTGAGCCATGTAAGAACGAACTAATTCTTTTCGAAAATATTCCACTTTTTGCAGCTTCTTCAAAGCAATAGAAGGATTGTAGAGGTCAGCGTAACTTAAAGAAACATCATTGACCCGAATTAATTCTTTTTGAGAGCCAATAATTTCCATAGAAAAAGCATCTTTGATTTCAGGGGGTGTAAAAAGTAATTTTAAGTGAGGCTTGCCATCCTTTCCCTTAACTTGAGTCACCGCAATATCTGGCAGGGTCGCATCGGGATTTGCATCGACTGAAGATTGAATGCGAATGCGGTCCTTGAGTTTGAAGTAGCTGCGAATTTTTGGCCACAACTCTTTAGCAGTGACCTTTTTGCCTCCGGGCGCCAACATTTTCAGCATCATTTTGACTGCAGCTTGCTGCTGATTCATTGTCAATTCGGCTTTTGCGAGGGGCTCAAAAATCATACTGGCAGTTAAAATTGCGGAAAGAACGCCTCGTCTGATTTTTTTGTCCATGAATATTTTTTTTCCCATTGCGTTTCCCTTTTCTAAAAAGGATATCTCTTCTTTAAACACCTGACTCTTCGAAATTTTCACCAAACTTCTCGGAAAGACTTATAAAAAACTTAAACTTCTTTGATTGTAACTAGACATAGGTTTGAGAGGAAAGCCCCCTTAAATTAAAACTAGACAAAAGCCGCGCAATAATGGGAACCTGGGGGGGAATGAATGAAAAATTTCTGCTCACCCAAAATTTATATTCGTTTCTGGACTATGAGCCCTTCTTTCTTTTAGGAGGGTTGATCTTTATTGCCTGGACTTTTTACCATCTCTTTCTCCGTGAAGTTTCCGAAGATCGCCATCGTAGCATCAGAGACCACTTTAAAAATTTGGTGCGACACTTTGTTTTTCTCGGAGTTCTATTTGTTGCCTTCAGCGTTTTATTTCAGTCCCGGGATCAATTCCCAGTCCTCAACAGAGCACTTCCGTATTTAGGGCTGCTTACCTATTTTTCAGGAGCAATCCTATTTGTCAGAACATGCCGTCTCTTGGTTCTTCAATATATGTTTTTAACAAGCATGCAGCACGGAGTCCCTCTCCTTTTGGTCAATATTTTTTCTTTAGTTTTGTCTTTTACGATTGGGTTTTGGAGCATTTCCAAGCTTTTCAATGTTGAAGTGACACCCCTGCTTGCCACCTCCGCTGGATTCTCCTTAGTACTGGGGCTTGCTTTACAGGACACCATGGGAAATCTTTTTGCAGGAATTTCTTTGCAATTAGACAAAAACTTCGCCATCGGAGATTGGTTGGAGGTCACCCAGGGACCGCAAAAAACCGTGGGCCAAGTCAAGGAGATCACCTGGAGATCAACGGTATTGGTTGGGCTTTACGATGAAATCATTGCTATTCCCAACAAAGTACTTGCCCAGGCCCATATTTCGAACTTTTCTCCGAGCAATACTCCAATTGTACGCAGTCAGTCCTTTCGCTTGCGGTTTGAGGCGGATATTGAAAACGCAAAGACAATTCTTGAAAAGGCCATTCTCGATGTCGAAGATATTTTAAAGTTCCCGACTCCCTTGGCCTATGTCAGCGAGGTCAATGAAAATTGGGTCAATATTAAACTCATTTATTATATAAAGTCCTTTGGTCGCCAATATTTGGCTGGAGGATCTGTTTTAGAAGCCGGAATGAGTGCCCTCCGCAGAAACAACATTGAATTAGCTCGACAACATGTTGAGATTAACAGTATAAGCCCGGAATGAAAATTGACTTTGAAAACCCCCTGGCCATAAAAATCAGAAAGCAAATTGTACAAGCCCTCGCCGATTTTAATATGTTGGTGGAGGGGGACCATTTGATGGTCGGCGTTTCAGGCGGAAAGGACTCCAGCATCCTGGTTGCACTTTTGGGAGAAATCCAACGACGAGCGAAAATTAAATTCACCTTTGAAGCCGCCATTCTGGATCAGAAACAGCCGGGATTTCAAATCGATGCTTTCAAAGATTTTATTGAAGGCGAGCTGAAAACTCCTTTGCATATCATCGAAAAAGATACTTATTCCATTGTTAAAGAGAAAATTAAAGAGGGAACTTATTGCTCCCTGTGTTCCCGCCTTCGCCGGGCAATTCTCTACGATTTTTCGCGGGCCAAGGGTTTTACAAAAATGGCCCTCGGACATCATCGGGATGACCTTATCGAGACCACTCTTTTAAATCTTTTTTATGTTGGCAAATTGGCGACCATGCCCCCCAAATTACGATCCGATGATGGAAAAAATCTGGTCGTGCGACCCCTGTGCTATGTCGAGGAAAAAGATCTGATACAACTTGCAGAAGAATGGCAATTCCCTATCATCCCCTGCAATCTTTGTGGCTCCCAGGAGGGTCTGAAGCGAAAAAGAATGAAGCTCCTCATGCAGGATCTCGAAAAAGAAATTCCCCATATTGGGGCTTCAATCTTAACGGCATTGGGCAATGCTCGCCCCAGCCACCTGCTCGATAAGAAACTTTGGAACTTTGATAGTTTCGAGGCCAACCACGAAGGCTGGAGCATTGACCTCGAATCGCCCTAGTATTCTCCTATTGAGCTAATTTTACGAGAAAATCCAAAACTCGACTGAGTGGTTGGCCTCGATCCGAAGCCATTCCCGCAGCTTTGGTCCAGTCCATAGGAACAGGTCCCTGACCTTTCCAATCGGTTTTAGCCAGATAATCCGTATAGGCCATTGCTTTGGAGTTTCCGGTCGGCATCCACAACATATCAGGGTGTGCGTTCTGATACCATTCTCCTCCAATGATGCGGAAACTGGAATCTAGTTCCAGATCGTAATAATAACGAACGGAATTCAAATAATCATTTTCAGGGCGATCGGTCATTCTATGGCTTGGTGTATTTTCCACTACGTAGGTTAAATCCATAATTACACCTACAATATATCTCGCTAAGGGAGATCGGTACTTCGCAAAAATATCCCGAGGCATTTTTTCAACTTCAACGGCTGCTTTTGCTAAATTATCAACTGGTTTTTTAACCCGTGGATCAAAATAACTGTAACTACAAGACA
>Ga0172367_10007105_pt1 | contig 12929 bp, 10 predicted proteins | sample Lak10m_FD_114542 | JGI IMG/M metagenome (GOLD analysis project Ga0172367, IMG submission 114542) | Freshwater microbial communities from Kabuno Bay, South-Kivu, Congo - kab_022012_10m | ecosystem: Environmental > Aquatic > Freshwater > Lake | place: Democratic Republic of the Congo: South-Kivu...
CGCCTCCTTTCCTTCACGCGCGGCGCTGATCAGCCGGCTGCCGATGGCAAGTAAAGGATCGCTATCCTTGGCAGAGGCAATGAGCGACGGCAAGCGATTGGAAGTATGCAGGGCATATCCATCCGATTGAACCTTCACGATGCCCAAGCTACGCCATCTGGAATGCTGCCCGGTCATGGCAGACCAGGATTGAACGACCGCTGTCGCGTCTGCCACATGCGGAGGAAGATACAAGCGCACGCGCAAGCCTTTGGGTGAGGCGATCCATTCCATGATCGTTGGAAATGGCAGTTGTGCAATCCAGCCCATGACCTGCGCGCGTAGATCGTCCAGGGCGTGCGGAGCAAAGAGAAGTTCCCAGCCCTGCCATTCACCTTTGCACAAGGGACATTGATCTGGAGCCATAGCATGTTCATAGCCACAGTTTATACAAATCATCGCTGTACCCCTGTTGCCCCAAGTTGCTTCCAAAACTGGATCCACACCGGTGGAATGGAGACCAACACCGGAAACAATGCACCGCGTCCAGCAGAAGGAGCTGCCAGGAATACACGCGGCGGCAGACGTGAGGTGGTCTCGGCATTTTTCCTGGCTTCGCTTTCCGGAACGCCGAGGGAACGATAGAAAGCAAAGGCTTCATCCGGTCCAAGCCGACCGATGAAGGCGGTGGATGCAAGACTCAGAGATGTGGGGTTCTTCATCAGGTCGGCGGGTAGGTGCGTGATGAGCGTCACGCCGACGCCGCGTTTGCGCGCGCGTCTGCCAAGTTCATCCAACAGATCCGTGAAGGGACCACTACGCAACAAACGCCAGCCTTCATCGATGAAGATGTCCATTGGCTGCTTCCCGACCGTGACCGCATGATATAGGAACCAAGCCAGGACCGAATGCACAATGGCGCGGTTTTCTTCACGCAAGGAAGATAGATCGAAGTTCCACCATTGACCGGCAGGGAAATGAGGCGACAACAAAGCCTTGGGTCTATCAAAAAAACCTTCGAAGAGTCCGCCGCGCATGAAGGGACGTAGCAACGCCAGGGGCATGGCGGCTTCTGGAGCATTAACCGTTCCAAGGGTTTCTACAAATTCCGCAATGGACATCGCGCCGGGTCTGCGTTCCCAGCGACGCTTCACGGCTTCATGTAATGCTGCCTGAACACCGGGCGATAAAACGGATTCACCGGCGAGCGCCGCGATCAGGAAGCGCACAGCCAGCAAAAGTTCAGCAGGGTTCTCACCTTGAAGCGGATGGATCAAACAAGTTTCTTTATCCTCTGGAATACCGGCTGGCACAACTTTGCCGCCAACCGCTTCACAGAGTTTGTTGTTCTCCCCTTCGGGATCAATGGAGATGACCGTGCGTCCCTGTAATAAGCGTTGCAACATGATCCAACGTAACAAGCTGGTCTTGCCTGCGCCCGGTTCACCAAGAATGAGAGTCGTGGCATGAGGTGGAGGCGGAACGGCTGGATCGAGTCCCTTGGTAAAGGAGAAATGTACATCCCGTCCATCGCGCGCATGTGTCCCAATCCAGACTGAATCATCCACAGGCAATACCTGTCTGGAGGGCGCGGGTAACATGGGAAGGGTCTCTTCAAGAAATAGGGTCGGCTCATCCAATCCAGGAAATAATTTTCCGCCCGGTTGGAAATGATGTAGAGCGCGTTCAGCAATATAGAAGAGTCTTTGAGCAGTTAATCCGCGTGCGCGCAAGTTTGCCTCGATGACCCTGCGTGCGGCCTCCGCCTCCTCGAAGCGATTGCGTTCCACAAATAAGGCGCTCATCAGGGCGATCTTGAAAGCCGGCTTGCCGAAAGTCAATTCCGACTCAGCGGCATCCATCGCGTGATCGGCAGAACGTTCCGCCAGCGAAGGACGGCGGCCAGTCTTTTCCGCCAACGCCATCATGAAACCTTCGAAGAGCGTGCGACGCGCACGTAATGAACCACGCAAAACATCCGGCGGTTCACGGCGCATTGCTAATGAGTACACTACGGGCAGATTTGGATAGAAGACATCCGATGTCAGGCGTGACCAGGGGCGATCTGCCATACCAGGCACGCCACTTCCGCGTGCAGAGAGGGGTAACAGGTAGCCGCCTGGAAAGAGCAGATGATCTTCCAGCACTTCCACGGCTTCGGAAGCAATCGAGGCGGCAAAATGATCTTGAGGTTCAGGCATGAGGCGGATGATATAAAAAAACACGGACGGGTGTTCCGTCCGTGTCGCTAAAAATCATTCCCAAATCTTATTGTTTCTTCTTTTTGGACTTTGGCTTGGCTTTACTGATGATTTGAACTTCCACAAGATTGTTCTCAACTATATGTTCGGTCACAACTTGGGGATTTATGATCGGCAAAACAACATCATCGCTGCCTGTCCGCCTGAACTGGTTGGTTGCAAATTCTCTTGCGTATGGCCACAATATTGTGACTGTATACATTTTTACAAAATGGCCAAGATCTTCTGGCGTCATTTCCTGTTGCACACTAAAGGTTCCCATTAAAACAAATGCTAGATTAAATCCCACAACTTGTCCAGGATGCCCGGTAACCTTATGATGTGCAATCACCTCAAGGTAACTATATGCCTTTTTCTCTTCCACAATGGCTCGAACACGAAATGCAACACGATCTGATTTATTAGCCTCAGCCTTATCCAGAATAGGTGAGAGGGAGGAAGAGATCAGGCGGATATTATCGCACTGAACCATATAATGCGTTTCTTCACTGCTAACATCCACCATAGGGTTTTCGTTCGTGATGTTTTTTTGTTTTTTTGTCATTATGCAAATTCACGTATCTTTTTGGTTTTGCCAAGCGGTCGTAATACCGGCTTGCCGGAAATGCCTGACATGGAACTAAACGCACTCGCATCTATCCAGTTTATGCTTGGTTCAAGGGGCTGTTCCTGATGATAATAAACGATTCCATTTACCACATCCTGTTCCTTTTGCGAATCAGGCAGAACGGCTTCCGTTTCCTTTGTTCTTATCTCTTCAAGTGGCATGAGACGGACGTCCACGGCAGCGCCCAGTGCGTCTGCTAATTTTATGATGGTCTCCATTGAAGGCATAACAGATGCACTTTCCAAACGCGAGATCACTGCCTGGGTTGTACCGGCTTTTTCAGCCAGCTCCTTTTGAGTCATTTTGCGTTTCTTTCTCAGGAATAACAATTCATCTGCCAACCGAAAAAAAGCATTAATGCCGTGGAATTGCTGCTCAAAGTCCTTGTCCTGGAATTTCTCGGCAAGAAGAGTCTTTATATCTTTCATTTCATTTTCCATTTCTTTATACAGATGATGTTTGCGCCTTACATAAGAAGCGAATCGCTTTCCATTAAAAATCCTCGTATGGAATATCGAAAACTTCGCATTTACCTGTCTTAAGGTAATCCCGCCAATTGTCTTGTGCTTCTTTAATGTTTTCAGGTGGAGTCTTTTGTGTTTCCTTCAAAAAAGCGGAAAGCAACACGAATCTTGACCTATCCTTATCCTCGGCGTAAAAGATACGGTGGCGGTCTTTGCGCAATTCAAAAATGGGGCCATCTATATGCTTTGACATTTCTGTGTCAATCAAGGCAGTCCCAACACGGCTTAGACGTTGAATAACGGCAATCATCACCATGAAATCTTTTCCGTTTTTATCGTCGAACATATATTCAACAACAGGACGCCGATTATTCCTGTCGATATAACATGCAATTTGCCATCGTTTACGCATGTCGACAGTCCTGAAATATATCACAAAAGATATATTTTCGCAAGAAAATCACCATTTCCGACCACCTTTCCCCCTCTTGATAGGGAGATAAAACCCGACTATTAATCAATAATTATAATCTCATTTCTGGAGTCATGCTTGCAATACAAATAATTTAATATTCCTCAAACATAAAAAAGGAATACCCTCCAAATGAAACTGAAGACAAAGGAACGTTTACAATTGTCCTGATGTACCTCCACCTTACCACCCACTCCGCCTTCTCATTGCAGGAAGGCTTGATGCCTCCAACTGATTTAGCGCAGGCGGCGAAAGCCTGTGGCATGTCTGCACTTGGCTTGACCGATCATCACCTACTGACAGGCACAATTGAATTTGTAAAAGCCTGTAAAGATGCAGGTGTTCAACCTTGCGTCGGGATGGAGATCGATCTGGAGCAGGGTCTGCTGCAATTACTGGCAACCAGCACCGAAGGCTGGTCCAATCTCTGCCGGCTGAGTAGCGTGTTAGCTCTACGCGATAATCCGGACGCTCCCTGTTCGTTGGATATATTGTTTCAATATTCCAAAGATCTGATCGCCATGAGCGAAACCCCGCAGGGTCTTCAAGATGGATTTGAAGATCGCTTGTATGTGGCGATCCGAAATGTTACCGTCGCCAGCTCGTTATCCGAACAGGCGCGTATATTTGGTTTGCCGACCGTGGTTGCCCATCCGGTCTATTACCAAACCCCTGAACAAGCCAGACTGCAAAAGACGCTTTCAGCCATCCGACTGAATCAAACAATCACCACCATCCCCCAACACGCCCTTGCGCCGGCAGGTGCCTGGTTCATGACGCCGCAACTCATCGAAGAACGCTTCGAGGATTTTCCCAAAGCATTACGTGCCACAATGGAAATCGCCGAACGCTGTCGTTTTGATCTACCGCTTGGCAAACCCCAAATGCCTGTTGTGCCATTACCGGAGGGCATGACCGTCTCCCAGCATTTACGTGATAAAGCCACAGCTGGAGCTATAGGACTCTATGGCGGGATCACACCGCAGATCCAGACGCGTCTCGATCATGAACTGGATGTGATCGAGCGCATGGGGTTTGAACCGATCTTTCTGATCGTTGAGGATATCCTGAACTTCGCACGCGAAACGGGAGTGCCCTATTCATCACGCGGGTCGGCAGCTTCCTCGCTGGTTGCGCATTGTCTGGGTATCACCAGTCCCGATCCCATACGCCTCAATTTGTATTTTGAACGCTTCCTCAATCCAGCCCGCGTCACCCCTCCGGACATTGATACCGATTTGTGTTCCCGCCGACGCGACTCGGTCATCCAGCATGTCTTCGATACCTATGGCACTGACAAGGTGGCAATGGTGGGAACGATCAATCGCTATCGTCCACGTTCTGCACTCGCGGATGTCGCCAAGGCATATGGATTGGAACCTGCAAAAGTCCGCGAACTTGCCAATCAATTGCCACATGCCTGGTGGGCACGGTTCGAAGAATCCGAGGATGGTGAGAACACGTCTTCTCCATTTGCAGAACTGCGAATAACCCATCCCAACTACCAATCCATCTTCGATGAGGCCGAGGCCATTCTGAAACTGCCGCGTCATCTTTCCATGCATCCGGGCGGTATCATCGTCGCACCGGGAGCATTAACAGACCTTGTACCGGTCATGAACTCGGGCGGCAAGGGAGTGGTCATCACCCAACTCGACCTCGACTCCGTGGAAGCTTTGGGCTTGGTGAAGATCGATCTCTTGGGTATTCGTGGTCTCACTGTCGTGGGAGATGTAGCAGAGTTCGTGCAGCAAAGCCAACCTGAACATTACGCAACTCCTTTATCCGTCCTGGACTCCACGCCCGCCGTCGATAACGCCACCTCCACTCGCATTGAAAAGGGTGAGACCATAGGCTGCTTCCAGATCGAAAGTCCGGGGATGCGCGCGACCTTGCGCGAGATCCATGCCCGCACCGAAGATGACATCATGGCGGCTCTGGCGCTGTATCGTCCCGGTCCACTCACTGGTGGACTCAAGGACGCTTTTGTGAGGCGTTTCAAGGGCGAGGAACCAGTACGCCATCTTCATCCTGCACTTGCACCTCTATTGGACGAAACCTTCGGGGTCATCCTGTATCAAGAACAGGTGTTGCGCATCGCCAATGAACTGGCAGGTTTCAGTCTGGCAGAAGCCGACCTGCTCAGGCGTGCGATGAGTCATTTCGATCCGGGCAAGAAGATGCAGGAGCTGGAGAAAAAGTTTGTCAACGAAGCGCAAGCCCGAAGCGGCATTCCTATCGAGACCGGCGAACGCATTTGGGAAATGATGGCAGCCTTCGCCGGCTATGGTTTTCCCAAAGCGCATGCTGCATCGTATGCAAGGATCGGCTGGCGCTCCGCCTGGTGCAAGGAATATTTTCCGGCAGAATTCATGGCTGCTGTGCTTGCCAATTGGGGAGGGTATTACAGCCAGCGTGTTTACTTGAGCGAAGCCAGACGCTTGGGCTTGAAAGTTCGTCCTCCACATGTGAATTATTCACGGTATCAATTCTCTGTGCAAAGGATGATCGACTCGGAAGATCGTGCGCTATTTATGGGACTCGGTCAGGTCAAGGAATTGACCCACCGTACCATCGGGCGCATCATCCAATCTGCGCCATTCACTACCCTGGATGATTTCCTTTCCCTCGTTGATCCACGCAATCAGGAAGCCGAACACCTGGCGAAGATCGGGGCATTGGATGGCTTTGGAAAAATTCCAGCAATACTGAGCCGACTACAGACCGGCGGTTGGCAACGCGACCAAATGAGTCTTTTTGCCTGGTCGGACACAAGCGATGAAGATTGGAATCTTCAACAAAAGGTGGATGCCCAGTTGGAAATCCTCGGCGCCAGTTTGGAAGCGCATCCGCTGGAACTGGTGCAGGAGAAGATCACCGGAGCCATCTCCACCATTGATGCCGTGGAAAAAATCGGACGACGCGTGACCGTTGCCGGCGTGCGCCAGACATCCCGCCGCAGCCGCACTGCCAAGGGCGACCAGATGCTCTTCCTGACCATTGAAGATCTGCAAGGGACACTGGATGTGATTCTGTTCCCGGATGTATATCGGAGTACCTCATCTTTCCTGGATTCAGATCCACCCCTGTTGATCACAGGGGTGATGGAGATGGACAAGGAACGCGGAGAACCTTATTTACGGGCGGACAAAGTGGTTTCGCTCACCTGATTTATACATAGTTTATTTCTAATTATAGAACCTGTACAGCTGATTTACATTTTTTGAAGATTTCAAGGCATACATCATTGTTTTCATAGTGGATATCCAAACTGGAACGGAAACAGCGAAACTGTTCAGCTAGAAAAAGATAAGGCGTAGAAAACTGCTTAAGATGCACAGTTGCTATGGGGAATCCCTATCGCCGGGTAGCACCTTTGATAGGCTATATTTGCGATTTTGTGTTATTTGCGTTTAGCTGCAATTTTTACTATTGTAATTATGCCAGCTACGGCAACACCCAATACCGTTCCCACAACTGAGAGTATGTTTTTTGCATTTGTATTTTGACTTGCAAGATGATATGGGCAATACTCTTGCCCATCATCTACTTGATTGGGACATGACTTTCCATCTGGAAGTTTAGCCTTACAAGGTTGCATGCTCACACTCCTTCGGGTGATGAAATCTCTTTGGGTTGGAATTCTATGATAATGGTTTTTTGCGGGGTATTTTCCAAGTCATGTATATTTGGCAAAATGCCCTGAGAAATAGTTTCCAGACTTTCACGCCAATTACTAGTTGGTGGAAGCCAATGCACAATTTGTCCCATTTTTTCTTGAAAGACTTTGACTTCACGTTCTGCTTGTTCAAGCGAACCCCGTGCAGAATTTGGCTCATTCAAGGCAGAATATGCCAGCGCCATATAACATGATGCTTCAACTATGGCATATGACGCTTCCCAAATAGGTTTGGCTTTTGACTGAGCGTATTTCGGAATATCCCAAATTGAGTTTAAAAACATGTCCAATCTGTTTCGAGGCAGTTTATCTATGAAACTGAAGTCGGCAGATTCTATTAACTTACTGCGCCCGTCATTAAGTTTTTGAATCGCACTAATTATTAATCCACGTCTTATATCAGGATCGGATACAAGAACGGCATCCTTGTACATGCGGATACCGCTTTTGACTTCAGCGAGACGGTCATTGGTTTGACCTTGTAAAACGTCGGTGATTTTTTCGTCGATAACTTCAAGGCGACGAGTAATATCTGCCAGGGTTTGTTGAGTTGCCACTTGGTTTAGCGAACCGAGTAAATCAGGCTTGACTTCCCTTAAATCGACATGGTCAATTAAGCGACCCGTCTTGGCATCCCTGACCAATGCGCCGAAAAGCCCATCACCTTTCTCGTCTAGTCTAGCCGAGCCATCTTTTATTCGTTTCAAAACTTCTGGAGAAAAAACCGCCTGGTAGGTTTTTCCTTTGTGTAACTTTTTTGCACTATCTACAATCGCAGGAATTTGACGCAGTATTTGGATTACCTTTTGACGTTTTTCTTCGTCAAAAACTATCGCGTCTGACTGTAAAGCCATATGTGAAATAATTTCATCATTTGGTTGGGTAATAAGGTTATCGTTGTTTGACATTGGAATTTATGGCCCTTTACTGATGAAGCCGCCTAAAATACTTTTTACAGATAGGTGGAATTATATGCCACACCTGCCAAAAAAGATAACAAAATAACAAATCTAAATCGCCTCAAACAAATGAAAAAACGCTCGAATCAATCTCGATAATCGATCTAAATATATTACACCTTGTTCTTCAAAATGGAGCAAATTCTATCAACTCTCCTCCGAATTCACTGGGAAATCCCTGAACATATACTACTCAAACTACGTCCTATATTCCAGATTGGGATTGAGTACCCAGCGGGTCAATCCTTCAATTGCATTTTGATCCAGGTACCGAATCCGCAACCCAAAGCCGGCACATAATCCCACCAGTCCCTCCCACCAGGCAATCCCCTCATCGCCTGGTAATGCAAATTCCAATACTGTCCGCCGTACAAAAGGGAGTGAATACTCCTGTACTGCCAAGGTCAGTCCCTGATGCAATATATCCAAGCCTTCCGCCTCAGGTCGCTTCCATTGGCTTGCCTGTTTCTGAAACTCCAACCTCGGTTCAGGATCGGGCCAGAACAATTGCAATAGGCGTAGTGTCCAGCCCGGTTGCATCGAGGAAAGGATCGCCTTATATGCCTCCTGCGGTCGCACATCGGGACGATCCGGGTCGGCATACACTTCAGCAAAAAATCGTTTTGTATCATCCTCACCGATCAATGCCGAGTGATTGCCGACCTGTATAAAGCCCTTTGCCAATACAAAAGCTCTCGTTGAACCAATGGTCTGCTCCGCCATTAAAGACCGCCTTTGAATATCGATTCGGGAATGTTCAGATCCGTGGCACGGAAGCCTGGTCGCATCGGGCGGTTGCCAGTTGGAACTAAGCCCTTACCCTGCTCAAACCTGAACAAGGGAGAGAACGAAGGACGCGCGGCAGTGCGTTCCACGATGGTGGAGACTTCCACGATCTCCCTCACGATCTGTCCATGCTGAGGATTGCGCTCGATATATACGGCAGCGGTGACTGCTTCTGCAAACGATTGTGCGATTTGAATTTCGGACATGCGCGCCGCATCGGGATGAGCCTGCACCACCTGCAAAAAACGCGGCCAGACATGTTCGGCGCTGGTGGCATGAATGGTGAAGGCGGAATGTCCATGCCCGGTCGCGGCTGCGCGGATTAACTCCCACGCTTCGGCACCACGCGCCTCACCGATCACCACGCCATGTGGACGGGAACGCAAAGCCGAACGGATCAGGTCATACATGGTCACAGGGGGAGGTCCGCCACGAATTTCTGGACGTGTTACCGTATAGATAATATTGCCTGTATCCGTTTTGCCATCGCCGTTCCAGCCATTCAGGATAATCTCATTGCTGTCTTCAACGATAAACAAACGGATCGCGCCACGCGGATAATAATCCAACATTTCCTGCAGGATGCGTTGACCCACAAAGGTTTTGCCAGAACCGGTTGTGCCGGCGATGACCAATGTGCCGTCATGCACCATAACACTCAACAAGTAATTGGCAGCTTCGGGTGTGAGAATGCCATTCCCACGTGGGAAGTCTTTTGGATCGAATTTGGGTCGAGGAATGGGGGGCAAACGGTTCTGACATAACAAAGCCAGACTCCCATGCGTCAGATCGGATGCGGTTCGATAATTGGAAATACGCAAGGTAATCGTATCTCCATACGGTGAGGCAGGCGGCATAACGTAGTTAATACGCACACCTTTTCTTCTCACGCTTCCATCCAGGAGGGGGACCATGACCTGCAGCATCGCATCGGCAATCGGATAATCAGGTGTTGGCGCGCGCTGCCCGGCGCGGTCAATCATCACGCGCAAGGCATCACCGATTCCGTCAGGAGCCGCGCCAACATGTTCCCAGCCATTGGTGGTGGTGTACACATAAATATGTCCGAGGTTGATGGCGATGTCCTCGATGTCTGAACGGGCAATGAGTTCGAGCAGGGGACCCATACCAGACAGATCACCGATCAGTCGCAGGATAAATTCTTGCGGAAGCGAAACACCCGCATCCACTGCCTTTGAGCTCACTTCTTCAAAGACCTTACGCGCCAGGGCTTCGATCTCCGTAGAGGTCATGCTGCGTTGTAAAGACTCAATGGCTTTCCTGGCACGCCCCTCTTCCACGAGCATATTCCACCAGCGATCCATCTCATCCGAAGAACGCGCTTCTGTAATGGGTTTTAGTGTCTTGCCTGTAATATCAAACATGGCTTATTTTCCAAACCAGCCGCGTTTTTTGGTAGTGTTTGGCAACAAACCAATGCGTGACGCGCCTTCCCGAACAGCAGGAACAAAATGAGCGGCAAATCCCAAAAGTGAATCCACGAATGGTCCAAGTTCCTCCAACTTTTCTTTTTTGTATCTCCAGACCAGGATGTCGTCACGATGATCAGAGTTCACGGCCTGCGCGGCAAGACGTGGGTCCACGATCGGGATGATGCCATTCGGGATCAATGCCAATTCAATTTTGTCTTCACTCAAAGCTTGTTGTAGCATTTTGTGTGCCGCCTTGAAACCATCGCCCACCACCTGGTTGTAACAAAGTTTGACACGGCTGCCGACAAATTCCTGCGCACTGCCTTTGCCAACCGCGCTTGCCAATGAGTTGATCATACGTGCGATCCAACGGCGTGTTTCTGCCAGATCAGGAATCTCCGGCTTGATGACAATCGCAATGCCTTCGGCGGCTTTCAACGCGGCACGATGCACCACATGGGCGGGATTGATGCCGACATCCATGATGACCACACCGCCTGCTGCAACACCAGCTTCATATAAACCCTGAATAACTTCGGCAACCTTCGCCTCTTGTTGAAGGACTTCATCGCCCAAGTCATCGGTGATGAGACCCGGTAAAACACGCAGAGTCGGCAAGTTTTCCAAAGGCGTGAACGCATTCAGATACGCCGCTCCCGAAGCCACATCGCCCATCACGCCTTTATTGGCTTTGGCGATCTCACGTCGCAACAAACCGATCATGGTCGTATTCACCCGCTCCATGCGCATGTGATATTGCAGTGCGCCGGCATTGCCATCGGCATCTACAAGATAGGTTGTAATACCACTCAATGCTAATGCCACGGCAAGATTAACCGCCACAGTCGTCTTACCTGTTCCACCCTTTGGAGATGTAATAGCGATCTTCCGCACGGCCATACCCGATTGAATGCGGGCAGACATATCGCTGCCCAATACAGCTCTGCGGTATTGATCGTCCGCTGCCAGATTGCCCGCGTCCGCGCGACGCATCTCTTCATACAGTTTATTGATGTCCACATCCGAGGGTGGATATGCCAGAGAAGGAACGCCAACGCCATTGGCCCAGGACGCCATGCCGTCACTCACGCCTGCGATCACGAAGATCAGTTTGCCGCGTTCCGCTGCCTTGACCAGACTCTCCGGTGACACAGAAGATTCGGGCGAGACCACGATCAAGGCACGGAAATCAAAAAGGTCAATATGTTGCGGCGTGAAGGCTGCGATCTGTGCAATGACCGAATGACCCTGCTCCGCCAATTGCATATTCAATCGGGATGTAACAGTGCCAGCACCGAGTAAAAGAACCTGCATTACTGCCCTCCTCCCAGGACTTCTTCGCGATCCTGCTTGAACAAGTCTTCAAAGTCCCAATAGGTGAAGCCGGCGGTGGGTGTTTCATCACCGCGCGCCATGAGCGAGACCACCAAACGATCTCCCTGTTGCAAAGCCAGCGATAACACTTCACGGCTTGCATTCGGAACAAGCAGGATCAACATTTGTGGCTGGTCGAACGAAGTAAAGGATGAGTTGGAGTTGCTTGTATCGGTTGAATCTGTTTGTGGAGGCAGACCTTGTACGGAGATCACACGCACACCCATCGGAAATAAATCCTTGGCAAGTGGCGGCAATGCGCGGCTCAATGCATCAGCCTGTTCGATTTCTTGGGGCGCAGCAGTCGCTGTGGGTTCGATTCCATTGTCAGGTTGCAAGATCAATTCCGGCATGGCGGTTGGTGTGGACATCTGTTGTGGACGGCTGGTGATCACTACGGTGACTCCCACCAAGTCTCCAGGTAAAAACGCTTCTGCATCCGGTGAAACAAGATTCATCGCATCCAGTGGCAATGGGAATAAACTAAATCCAGGAAATTTCGCAAGCACTGCGGAGAGACGCGTGCCTTCTGCGGCTTGCGCCACAATCGCGGAACGAAAGACGGGCTGCCCGTTGAAGATCGGTTGTGCCACCACGCCGCCAACCACTCCGGTCACTTCTTCATCGGGGATATACAGGCTGGCATTGTCATCCTGAAAAACGGTTTTGACCGCCAGATCGTTCGGAGTGATCACATCTCCAATATTCAAGTCGCGTGTCGCAGATAAGACTGAAATGGTGGGCGGCTTTTGCGCCGCGCCCAATGCATTCAAGGCGATGAACGCGACCAGAAAAATTCCAACCGACACACCCAGCACCACCAGGTTCACGCCGGTCGAGGCGATGCGTTTAAGCATTTTGTTTTCTCCAATTGTTGGGTTTCCAGGGAAGAGCGCCCTGGTCGAATGCCTGCCG
>Ga0172367_10007106_pt1 | contig 12923 bp, 7 predicted proteins | sample Lak10m_FD_114542 | JGI IMG/M metagenome (GOLD analysis project Ga0172367, IMG submission 114542) | Freshwater microbial communities from Kabuno Bay, South-Kivu, Congo - kab_022012_10m | ecosystem: Environmental > Aquatic > Freshwater > Lake | place: Democratic Republic of the Congo: South-Kivu...
TCCAACCATTAGCACAATTGCAACACCGCAATAGCAAGGTAGATACCCATAGCAGTGGACATAAATCATGAATAATGTCAAATTATCCAAGGTGTGGGATGCACTTCAAACGAGTTATTGGTTCCTACCAGGAATCCTAGCCCTCAGTGCGGTCATTTTAGCATTTGTCATGTTGAATCTTGACCGCACAATTGCTTTTGATAATTGGAGTTGGACTTACACAGGCGGACCCGATGGCGCAAGAGAAGTACTTTCTGCTATCGCCAGTTCAATGGTGAGTGTTGCTGCTACAGCCTTTTCCATTACAATAGTTGCACTGCAACTCGCTTCTGCCAATTTCGGGCCAAGACTGCTGCGTAACTTTATGCGAGACACAGGTAATCAAATTGTCCTGGGAACATTCATTGCCACCTTTATTTATTCCTTGCTAGTACTGCGTACTATTTATGGAATAGGCTACAACCTCTTTATTCCCCATCTTTCAGTCACAGTTGGTCTCGTCCTAGCAATTCTCAGCATTGCCGTACTAATTTACTTTATTCATCACGCCTCAACCATCATACAGGCATCACACGTCATTGACAGTGTTGGCAAAGATTTAGACAAAGCTATTGACCGACTATTTCCCGAAAAAATCGGTATTAATCCACCAGCAAGTCAACTAGCACCAGCAGACATTCCATCAGATTTTCATCTCCAAGCTTACCCAATTAAAGCTCATCGTCATGGTTATTTACAAGCAATTAATCATAAAAAATTGCTAGAGCTTGCCCATAAACATAATCTCCTCATCCACCTCAAATCTCGACCAGGAAAATTTATTGTCAAAGGTAGTCAACTAGCAACAATTTGGCCCGGCGAAGGATTAAATCGCCAACTTAACCACCGACTGCAAAAAACATTTCTTTTAGGAAAAGAACGCACTGAACAACAAGATATGGAATTTCCTCTGCAACAGTTAGTGGAAATTGCCCTACGTGCTATTTCTCCTGGTATCAACGATCCCTTCACAGTCATTCAATGTATTGACCGACTGACCGCCGCACTGTGTCATCTAGTACAAAAACAGTTTCCCTCATCCTACCGCTACGACCATGACAACCAATTAAGAGTAATTGTCAAATCACTTACTTTTGAAGAGATAGTCCATCAAGCTTTTAACCAAATTCGCCAAGACAGCAGCTCTGATTCAGCCATCACCATTCATTTGTTAGAAGCTATCGCCTTAATCGCCACATACACCCACAATGCCCAATATCAACAAATTCTCAAGCATCATGCCGACATGATTATTCAAAGTAGCTATAAAAGTTTACCACAATCACAAGACCGCCAAGATATCCAAAACAAATATAACAACATTATTCAAGTCTTAGATCAAAACCAGGATATGGAAATTTTGCAGTCATGAAAAACTAGTAGGATGCTTTTATCAATGAAAAATGCCCACAGGCGCGGGCATTAACTAGGCTTTCTGTCACTTTTTTTGGCTACAATCATGTTGTATCATGATGTTTTTATATTTTTCTCTATTCCCAAGAGAAAATCAAGCTATAAAAACCACAACTTTAGACATAAATCATTAAATTATATCTCTTTAATTATCTATCTAACAGATGATAACTTTATAAAAAATAAAGCTATTTTCTCTGGGCAGCAATCTTAAAATTTTCTTCAATACATCTACATTCAAATTGACATTGACATAGCATAAATATAGTCATACCCACCAAAATTTTTTAGACACAATTCACATATTTATGTCCATTGAAATTGAGAATTTTCCCAAATTTTCTATTAAAACTATAAGTGTGGTCAGGTTGGAAATCTGAGGTATTTCCAGGACTGGAAATACCTTGGATTTTACTTTTTTTCCCTCATTAGCCTAACAAACAACATCAAATGTCACATAACCATATTTCTCATCAATGCATGCCTCAAATTTGGCAAGTAAATAAATTTAAATTTTCACAAAATAGCCAGTTATTAATATACAAATTCAACTCAATCAATGCTAATCAAAATTAAAGCTGTTAGCGCAAAAATTAATATACTAACATGAGCCGAAAGAAAGATGAAATTAATTCCGTCATGACCTTATATTATAAAACACAAAAACAAAGAGCGTTACTTGCGGCTTAAGGGTGTATCTTCTACCTATATTCAGAAACCTTAAATAATTTATTTATAAGCAAATCCATGGATCCAAAACCACATTCCAATGGATTTGTTCGGCTTCACTCCATTTAAATCAAGTTATAAAAATATAAAGTATATTTTATTTTCAGTATTCATGCGGACATGACACTACTATATTCCTAACCCACCCTACATTTTTAGATAATTGATTTTTCAACTTCCCCGATCAACTTCAGCATGATAAAGTATCACCATATGAAATTCACGGAGTTTTTCAATAAAAACAAAGAAATAAATGATACTCAAAACCAATAATCTTTATCTTTAATTTTTAAATTTTTATTTGTCACCATCCGGTTAAGAATTGTATAAATCAGTATAGTTAAATCTATCCACAGTAATAAATAGTCTAGTGCTGATGCAAAATGTGATAAAAACAATTTGTACCAACATCTGCTATTTAGATTTTTTTTATGTTATAAGACTCACAGAAATTCATGCTCAAGGAAAATAATTTTTATGGAATTAGAACAATTAGATCGTTTCAAAAAATACGGTGAATTTATACTTGAAAAACTAGACTCAGTACCCCAGTACCCCTCTAAACAAGAAGATTGGATACCCACTAGCTTGGATGATTGTTTAGTTCGCATCCGGGAAGCTGCTGAGAAAACTGTAGAACTTGCCACATCTCCAGTCAAAATTGGGGTGATGGGAGAATTTAGTAGCGGAAAAACTTTACTTTTAGGAAGCTTAATTGGATATGCTGATGCCTTGCCAATTAGTGAGAACCCAACTACAGGTAATGTCACAGCTATTCATATTGTCCCACAGCCAGGTTTTGTGACAACTCAGGCAAATAATTTTACGGTAGAGTATCTTTCTCATCAAGGAGTCAATGACTGTCTACAATTCATGTTGCAGGAAGCAAATCGGCAAAGTAAGGCCGCTGGACTTCCATCTATACCTCCGTCAACATTAAACACTGGCAAAGATATTAAAGATATTATTAATTGGTGTGAGGACACATGGAATAATACTAAAAACTTGGAATTACGTTATTTACTACGAGAGTTAGTCTTATTTATTCGCGCTTATCAAGCCTATGGGGAAGCAATGTGTGGTGGAAGCTACCAAATTGATGGCGTTACCGCCCGTGAGGGGCTACAGCTCGCTGAACAGCCCATGGCTATCCAAACTCTCCGGTTTGAGGATTTACCTCCATCTCATATTCGATTACCTAGTCCACCCCAGAGGCTACCTACTAAGCTATTGCAAAACACTTTCCCCCTGATTCGTCGTGTTGATATTCAAGTAAAAATATCACGAGAAATTTGGGATTTTACCGGAGCTTCAGAATTTATTCTTTTGGATTTTCCAGGATTAGGAGCCAGTAATTCCGGTGCTAGGGATACCTTTTTATCACTGCGGGAATTGGCAGAAGTACAGACAATTTTAATATTGTTAAATGGTAAAACTCCTGGTAGCGACCGCGCCAATAAAATTTTCACAATGATGCAGCAGCAGCGCCCAGGACAAGACCTAAAAGATTTAATTTTAGTAGGGGTGGGTCGTTTTGATCAGCTACCTTTAGATAGTGAAGGTTGTGAAAGAGAACTTGATCAATTAATCGCCACTATTCCACCTTTAGACGAAGATGAAGTTTTCCGCAAATTAAAAGTTTTACAAACTACAATTGATGCTGCTAGTGCATTCACAACCCAACCAGAGCGGATTGTTTTATTATCCCCACTACTAGGGCTGGCTGAGTTAGCAAAACGTTCTAGTAGCTTCAAAGCAGGTTCACCAGAATTTTTAGCCAACCTAGATTATCCTGATTACCTAAAACGGTCTAGGCGGTTGCAACAAAAGTGGCAACTATTAAGCACACGTCTGCTGGAATCAGATCCCCGTAGTCATTTAGGCAGACAACTCAGTTACTTTGCTCAAGACGGTGGCATTGCCAAACTGCGGGAATTAATTCAAAATCATGTTATCAGTCATGGACTCACACAACTGTATCAAGACACTGGCAGATCCGTCGATAATTTACTTCAACATCAACAACACCTCAAAAACATTATTTCTGAAATTCATGACCAAGGTATTCCCACCGCAGAGCCTCAGAATTTAATTGAGTTGCGGGCTGCTATAGAGAATTTAGATAAAACCTATCGCAATTTTCAAAAAAGTTTAGGCAAAGAACCACTCAAAGATCGCCGCGGATATGTAGTTAGCGATGTAGTCAAAGACGAACTCACATTTAAAATCCTCAATTGGAATGAGTGGACTTTACTATTTAACAAAGCCAACAATGGTAACATCACTATTGCAGAATTTAAAGGTGCAGCCGGTAAATTATTTGACAGAGGAAATAGAGTTAACAGCACTCTACCAACCAAGAGCGAAGATTTTTATCCAGCTTTTGCCAAAACTGTCAAGGAATTAGAAAATTTTGCCCGCGATCGCATTCATCAAGCAGTGGCAGATTTATTAAGTCAATTGTGCCATCACATAGCCCCAGAACGTGATTACTTACAGGCAAATCTACATCCAGCAATGGAACAAGAAATCGAAACGAAGTTTGGTGTAGAAGAAGCTGATATCTTTTACAAATTGCTACTAGGATGTGATCCTAATAAATGGAAAGAAGCAATTATCTTAGAAATTAACAGCAAAGAACAATCCATTTCACCAGAAAATATGTTTCCCTTAGCGCGTAAAGACGAAAAACACAATATTGGTCAAATCTTTGATTGGTCACCTGAAAAAAGTCAAGATTTACCAAAAACAGGTAATCATCAACTTTTTGTATTGCGATTGCGCGATGAAATAACTGCTTGTACTAGTCTTCATCTGGTGCAATATGTTAGCGAAATTAATCAGCAGGTAAATGCTGAATTAGAAGGTATTTTAGATCAAATTATTCCAACTCTGCAAAATCTTTCTAAAAAAGAAGCTTTACTCAGACATCTTGCGGCTGGAGATTCTTCAGCTAAAGTTCCCATTCCTACTTGGTTACAAATTCTCTCAAATGTTGCCACAACTTCCTATGCAGAGGGGAATTTTACAGCTTAAAAAATTCCCTGCTTTCTTGTACAGGAAGTTAAGAATTTTTTATTTTGCATAGTAATTTTAAAATATCCTTTGAGATATTTTTCATAGTGGCAGTATTTTAACTCAGCGATGGCTGACCAATTTCCTAATTGAATCATTAATATAAGGAGAAATAAATGCCTGTAGAAATTCGCCTTGCACCTAACTTCCAAGTGCGTGTCAAAGAAAACGAATACTTGGAATTACCAAGTATCCAACTTGTAGCATCTGGGGATAATGTACCTCACATTGCCAGAATTAATTGTATTGTTACCGGCACACCAGAGGAATTAGCAGTACAAATCAAAAAAGCATATAAACCATTTGATTCTGTAACTCCTAAAATTTCCCAAATCGGTCAATTAGAGCAATATCCTTGTAAATTAGAGCGTCCTTTAATCGAACCAATTAACTGTACATTAGAAGTTATTGTTGAGTACTTTGATTCTGATCCTTTAGGAGACCCATTACTATCTGAACCTAGACAGACTAGCGCTTCATGCTATCTGTGGTCACCAATGATTTTTGACGATGAAATAATTGATACTGATGTTATCAATAGCCCTGTAGAAATTGAGAAATATATCTCCAAAAAAAGTAGCAAAAAACCACAGAAAAGATTTCCGGGATGGTTTGCACTAGATTTTGGCACATCCAATTCTACAGTTACTCTCTTCGACCCCATTGAAGTACCAATTGCTGAAATTTTACCTAAAGAACAAGAAATACGGTTGCGCCAACGTATGGGAGAATGGTTAAGTTCTCCCACATCACTGGCTTTACCTGATGTCAATGCTCATGACTGGGAAAAATTCATTGCTGACATTAGCAAAAACCTAGAAATTGAACCCCATTGTTTGGGAGAAGTCTTTCAAAGTGATCAAAAAGAACGATTTTTAGAAGCAATTCGCCAAGTGGAATTATGTCTAGGTAACAGCGACAAATTCCGGCGGGCTGCTAGCAAAAAACTTTACCAAATCTACCATGAAGTTTTCCGTGTACCTACCTTAGAATCGCAAAATTTAATTCCAGTTATCTTAGATATTAATCGGCTTGATACAGAAATTCCCAGCGAATTGGAAATTGCTAGCTTGACAGATTTCCAATTACGCATGGGTAGGGAGGCCAGGGACAACAGAAAAAAAGCCATTGCTCACGGTACAAGTGTTTCTTTAAAGGAAATTATCAGCAGATTTCACCATTCACCCAAGCGCTATTTTGGTCAGGATCGTTCTTTCCCCGTAATGTTGGATGGTCAATCAGAAATAATTAATGTTAACGAACTCATCCAAGCAGCTTGGGCGCATTTAATTGAGCTAACTGAAGATTACCGCCAACGCGCTAGACGCAGGTTTTCTGAGGGAGATTTTCTCACAGCCGTTGTTACCTACCCCACCGTCGCCCCGCCATTAGTGCGTAAGGAAGTGAAGGAATTAGTCGAACAATTGGGTATTGATGACGTACAAACTGCTTATGATGAAGCCGTCTCAGTGGCAATATTTTTTCTGTGGAGAGAATTTGGCGGTAATCTCAACATTGGTATTGAGTCATTTAAAACCCGTTGTCGCCAAGTAGATAATAAATGGTCACAAAATGTTCTGGTCTTAGATATCGGCGGGGGAACCACGGACTTAGCCTTAATTGAACTAACTTTAGAAGATAGAACCCCGTTCTTTGCTGTACATGAAGACAGAGGTTTAGGGGGACGTTATTATAAACTGACGCCCAAACTATTAGGTTCTTCCGGACATTTACAATTAGGCGGCGAATTAATTACCCTGCGATTATTTCGATTATTGAAAGTGGCGATCGCTGACTTTTTATTAACAGCAGTAACCACAGGTGATCTTGATAGCGAAAAGCTAGAAGATTTAATTACCTCTGAGTTAAACGAGCGTTTTCTGGAAGAAGGAAAATTCAAAAGTGGCAGTTTATTAAAATGTGTAGATAAAGAAAACCCAGACGGTGATGCTGCTTACAAAGATGCCCTAGATACTGCGGAAAAAGTAATACCTAGCCGATGGCAACAAGCACCCCAACGCCTACAAACTTTTTATACTCTCTGGGATCATGCCGAAGCAGCTAAACTCAAACTAGGGCAAAAACCACCAGCAGATAATCCTGTCCTAACTTTTGCACTTTCTGAACGACAAATTTCTGAAATTTTAAGTCAAAGTGGAATTAAATTCCAAGTCAGAAATCCTGATAATATCTCCATTATACTAGACAACCAGCAATTTGAACGAGCCGCTTCTTCCACCATTAAAGAAGGTATTGGCATCGCCAAAGGACTCATGGAAAGTCGTTTAGGTTTTCAAGACCAGAACATAGATTCTTGGAACACACATAAAGTTGATTGGTTGATTTTATCTGGCAAAACCTGTAATCTTGACTTAGTACAGCGACACATCTACCAAGAATTTAGTAACTCTCCATATTTCGTATGGAACCCAGAGCGAATTACTTTTGTTTTGGAGTTCACTAAACTAGCCACTTCAGCCGGTGCTTGTTACGCAAAAAAACTGAGAAGGCTGAGATTTGACCCCGAAGAGTCTAAAGATTTGTTACTAAAAGGAGCAAATCAGCTAGAAATAGATGTAAAAAATCTATTTTATTATCTGCCTTGTAACTTCAAACGCAAAACCCAAAGCAACGAACTTTTACCCATCTTTAAAACCGGACAAGAACTCCATCAAATCTCTCCCTCCGAAACAGCCGCCAAGGTGCGTACAGAATGGCAAGGGATACAATTAACTAATATTATTTATCGCCAAGACTACGAAGAAGGAGACTTACGACTTTGGGGTAGCTTTGATGGTAAAAACCTGATGAAGAAACTGGGAATGCAGGAAGCAGAGTTTCTCAAAAAAATTAAAATCCAGTTTGAAATTGACCAAACTCTGCAATTTAGCGTCTTACTTTGTCAAGGAAATCCCCATTATTTAATTGACGTTCCTGGTATTGATGTGGGTGCAGCATTATTAGCAGCTTCGGAAACATCAACTTTATTTACTGATGGAAAATTGAAGTGGAATATTGCAGTAGAACGTCCACATCAAAAATTATATGATGGTGATATTGCCGTCAATGTCATTGAATCTGCAACTGTAGATCAACCAAATGCTTATCATTTAGTGTTTGAAGTAGATCAAGATGATAGTAAATTACTACGCAAATTTCACTATATACACAATAGTGAACAAGACCCAGAAAACGGTTTGGTTAGTAATCCTTTACCGCCGTTTCCTCAAACAAGTCAACACACCTTTTATATTTATCAAACAGATCCGACAACTAATACCAAAAAATGGATACGAATTGGCGCATTGAATAAACCAGATGTCGCCACAGATTACCCTTGTAAATATTGTGTAACCATTGATAACAAAGGTATTCTCAGAATACACGCCGGTGAAGTTCCCTATTGGACATCTACCAGTCAAGAATGCCTTAAACAAGAAGGATGTGTTTATCCTGCTGAATTAGAATTACAACCTAACGAAGTTGATAAAGAACGGGATCCTTTTTGCGGCATACATTAACCGTAATTCACCCCCAGGGGCAAAAATTTTGACCGTCTCTGGGTGAGATCAACAGAAAAAATGATAGGACTTAAACTCTGATTTTTTCATGTCATTTGCTACGAGAGTCCCTCAGAGGAGAACCCCATAACCCTTGCTTTTTCCTCTTTGCGGTTCGTTCCTCCGTTATCCTGCTTGATATTCATGCACCAATTACGCCAATTATTAGAAATAGAAAACTCAGAGTTAGCCAAAATACTAAAATTTAGTCTGTACGGACTAGAAGCTACATTACATAAAGCCCGCACAGCATTTCCCCTCGATCCGGGAACGGAAATATGTGACGAGTTACTACAAGAAATTTCCACCTTATTACAACCGCCACCAGACTCTACTCCAGAAGATACCATTGCCGTTATATCCTCCCCACAAGAGTTAAAACTCATTCATCTGCGGTCAGCTTTTAATACTGACGCTGAACTCAGTGTATATTTAGGCAATTCGTCACTACAAAGCCAAACAGATGCTGAGTTATGGAACGAAATTCACCGTAAACTACTGCGAGTTCCAGAAAATCTAGCTACAGCTTGGCGAAAACGTGCTTTAGATTTAGCACAAGAAATTGGTGCAGTAGCGGATAATTTGTATGTTGATAAACTGCCCTTTAGCCGAGATGAAATTATTTACCCCGGACTTAACGGTGTTGTGAAAGCTCAAGGATTATGTTTATCTGAAAAAGCATTATTAAATACTGGTATTAACCCAACTGATGAATATGGAAATTTATATTATTTCGCTGGTGTTGTACATTTATTCCTCAGATTTATAGAAATAGATCCGGATTTACATCATGCCTTAAAAAGCGTATTTAGCTTTGATATTATGCCCTTACAATCCCAGCCAGAACAACGAACTCAATATATTAATACCTTAAGCGATCGCTGGCGTCGTCTACAAGATGCAGAGTCAAATTCTGATGAGTTGTTAAGTCTGCGTGCATGGATAGACATGGATGAAGCAATACACTCCTTAGTATTTATCCCACCAGTTGAGCGTTATTCTTGGTGGGGTAACTTACAGCAGGAATCTCGCCGCATTTTAAAAAAGATGACTCAAAAAGCTATTAATATGGGTTCTAACGTCAGAATCCGTCAATTATCTGGAATATACGCCGATGTTTGCCCTTTTTCACAAGACGATTTACAACTCAACAGTGGCGGTGTTCCTGGAGAAGTTTTAACTTGTCTGCGGGTTTATGCCCGTATTAATCAAGAAGAAATTCCAGGACGCGTGATTTTTCGCTCATTACGTTAAACACCAGAATATCGCTTTTATCCTCAGGATGATCCCGACATGATATTATTCACCACCAGAAAACAACAGTGGTAACACAAATGCTGTTGCAATCCCCAGCAATACAGTAACCTCAATAATTCTCAGTGAAAAATTACTCTGTATTAATTGACTAATCTTACCATTAAAATCATGAGAAAAATTACTCCCCCAATCACGCAAACGACTATACCAGTTTCTCGGACTATCCCCTGGGCGGAATTTCCATGACAGCATTGATAGCAATAAGGGCGCACCACCTACTTTAGCAGACATCAAAAGATGAATCGCTAAACAAAAAACCATAATCACCCAAGCTATGAGATGAAAATAATACCACCAGTGATCAAGTTCACCTAAAGGTAGCCATTCTTCTTTCATCATTCTTCCAGATATCACCGCCACCACCGAAGCCATCAGCATGAGAGTATTGACGATACGTTGCATACTCACCCACCAAATTGGCTTACCAATTTGTTTGAGTTTTTTTATAGAGTCTGGTTGTAATAGGCGCTTTTCTCCAGCATGAAAGCTATAAAGTGCAAAAACTGGTAACAAAAGTAAAAAAAATAAAGCTACAGTACCGTGAATATCCTGTATCGGCTCAATTTTTGCAACGGGGATTTGTCCAAATCTTTTGTCGAATGTGTTGTAAACCAAGAATCCAGTAATGACGGCGGTAATTACTAAAGTTGCACTCATCCCATGCAAAATTCTCAACAACAAAGGTTGATAGGGTGCTGAACTGCTCATAAGTTAATTGAGGATTTTTTTCGGACAGTCCCACGGCTGAAACCATGGGGTATCATTGCTTTATCCAGGCAACCTACTTAGAGGAGTTTCCTCGCCTAAACAGAGGTTGTCTGTTTACAATCTTAAGATTCCCTTTGCCCGGCCACAACACCCAGTTTTACAATAGTGTCTAAATCAAGTCAATTTGAATTAATCCCAAAGCTAAAAATCTGTGAGCTAACTGCTTTTATTCCAGTAAAGAAATTAATCAACACCAGGTGCAACTAAAGTAAAAACCGTAATCTCCGGACGAGCAAAAAAGCGCAGACACAGTGCTGTCATACCCAAACCACTGTTAGTGTACAATTGCGTATCTCCCACTTGATAAAATCCCGAATAATAGCTTTTACCCCAAGGAGGTAAAATCGGCGGTTTCAAAAAAGGTAAACGCACCTGTCCACCATGAGAATGTCCTGATAGTTGCAAATCAAACCGCTTAGTCATAGCACTAGACTGAGCAAAATCCGGTTCGTGTGCGAGTAAAATTGCTGCACCCCCACGAGGTAACTTCTCCAAGACCAAATCTAAACGGTCTTTACCCATAGCAACATCATCTACACCAGCAATGTGTAAAATGGCATGACCACGCCTTAAAGTATAAACTTCATTATCAAGGTGAACAACACCACTTTGTTCTAGGACTCGTACAATGGCCTGAGCATCATTTTCGTGGTCATGATTGCCCAGTATCGCCACAGTCACATCTTTAGGCTTAAGTTCACCCAGGGTAGACCCCAAAGACGGTATAAACTGCGGCAAATTACGAGTGATTAAATCACCTGTAATCGCTACTAGGTTTGGCTATTGTTGATTTACTAAACGAACAATACGCCTAATACGTTGGGCGGTCATCCATCTATCTCGGTGAATATCACTGATTTGCACAATGCCATAGCCATTGAACTCCCAGGGGAGGTGAGGTAAAGTCAATTGCAAAAAATTGATTGCAATCCAATTTGGTTCAATTAACCTGGCGTACAGTAAAGTACACCAGCCTAACAGAAAACACCACCTTAAACATCTAAAGGCTAATCTACTCGCTTTTTTTGGCCACTTAGAATTTCTCAAGGCATAAACTCCTGGAAGGTGACTGCCACACCTCCTAATTGTGCTATTTATTGAAATTTGGCAGTGAAACATCTTGAGGGTGGATAAATTAAATAAAGAATTAAGGTAGTTAAAATGTAAATAAGTGATACAATAATTGTTTATCTCATTCGCCCTGGTTTTATGGGACTGCCAATTGTTGCTATTATCGGTCGCCCCAATGTGGGCAAATCCACCCTGGTTAATCGTCTCGCCGGGGAACAAACGGCGATTGTCCACGACGAACCGGGTGTGACACGCGATCGCACTTACGTACCATCTTACTGGCGCGATCGTGAATTTCTAGTTGTAGACACAGGTGGCTTAGTATTTAACGATGATACTGAATTCCTGCCACTAATTCGCCAACAAGCACTCACAGCCCTTACAGAAGCCAGTGCCGCTATCTTTGTTGTAGACGGTAAAACAGGGACCACAGCATCTGATCAAGAAATTGCTACCTGGTTACGCCAACAAGCCGTACCCGTCTTCCTGGCTGTGAATAAATGTGAATCTCCAGAACTAGGCACAGTTCAAGCCTCAGAATTTTGGTCATTAGGATTGGGGGAACCCTTCCCCATCTCCGCAATTCATGGCAATGGTACCGGCGAATTACTTGACGAGTTAATTAGTCACATCCCCGTCGTCGCCGAAGAAAAAGAAACTAACGAAATTAAGGTCGCTATTATCGGTCGCCCCAATGTGGGCAAATCCAGTTTATTAAATACTTTGGTTGGCGAACAAAGGTCAATTGTTAGCCCCATTTCCGGGACTACACGCGATGCCATTGATACCGTTGTTCAACGTAATGGGCAAATTTATCGTTTAATTGATACCGCCGGCATTCGCAGAAAAAAACAAATAGAATACGGCACAGAATTCTTCAGCATTAACCGTGCCTTCAAAGCTATTCGTCGCGCTGATGTGGTTTTATTGGTCATTGATGCCTTAGATGGA
>Ga0172367_10007107_pt1 | contig 12922 bp, 16 predicted proteins | sample Lak10m_FD_114542 | JGI IMG/M metagenome (GOLD analysis project Ga0172367, IMG submission 114542) | Freshwater microbial communities from Kabuno Bay, South-Kivu, Congo - kab_022012_10m | ecosystem: Environmental > Aquatic > Freshwater > Lake | place: Democratic Republic of the Congo: South-Kivu...
ACCTCTGCGCCCAGTTGAACGCCTTTCGCGTCAGGACGAGAGGCATAATCAGAAGCCGCTTTATCTAACCACCATTTCGTACCAAAATTGTCAACAATATCCGGCGGCGGCATTTCGAAAGTACTCATAATAGATATTCCTATTTATGACATATCAATATCATCTCTAAATGCGACGAATCTGGCAAAACGTGGTGCGCATTTTACGCCATAAGCAAAGTGTCGAAAAGTAACTCTCTTTCCTATGTATGGGTCAGGATTGCGCCAAATAGCTTCTCTTTCATCGTGTGATAATACTCCAGGAGCGACTTTTATTTCAAGACCGTCGAAGTCACAGATGAAGTTACCAAGTGTGTCTGCTGGGACTAATCCGTCTTTTGCAGTTGAACGCTTAGCATAACCGCGCTCATCCTCGGTTTTCACATTTAAATTAGAGAAGCCTTCTTCGAAGCCACGTATTGTTGCCTCATCTTGACTGAACCTCTTCAACTTGTAGATTAAGCCTTCCCTAAAAGTTCCTCTATTATGCTTGTAACGACCCAAGGCATTTCGCAACATTATTCCCTCATATCCTCTGGACAGCATTTGTGTCTCATAATCAATAAGCTCTTCGTAATTTCTACAAAGAGTGTGTTCTATAAGAGTAACGTTGCTATCAGGACTAGTCGCCTTAGTCGCAGCGATGATTCCTCTGGCGCATTCCAAGCGTTCTTCAAAAGGCAACTCTGCGAGTTCTTCGTCCGCGCAATCAAATACACGGTATTTTAATTCCGATGATCTTTTATCAACAGACATCACATAGCTAACCGTTCTATTACAAACGTTATAGCTTGTTTCATCACCTGCGATCAACTCTCCATCTAATTCGGAAAACATTGAGAACTCTTGCTGGACTTGCCTGCTTGGGATTTCTTTTAAGGTTCTGCTCAAACATTTATAACCGAAATTAGCGTTTTCTACCGCTTCTAAGTCATCAGTAAACGATAGCTCTGGAAGCGCCTTTACCACCATTCGAACACCATCTAATTTAGGTGAACAAAGTAATGGGTAATTTAAACTTTTGAAATAATCTTTGTTTTTCAAAGGATCGTCAGGCGGAGCTAGCATTGGTTTAAACATGTTCAATTACCTCTACGCAAACATTACGCGCTGCTTCGACAATTTTATGACATTTTATACAACTTCTAAAATTATGTGTTCTTAGGTAATTGTACATCTGAGTTCGTTTGTATTCTTTTGCGTGTATGACACCTTGACCGTCACCGTTGCCACACACATAACGACCATCGTCGTAGTAAGCCTCTACATAATATTTCATGTTATTTTACAGGACAAGCACCGCTCACGCACTCATCTACAGCATCAAAGTCGGCATTTTCGATGGCCGTTATCAAGCTTGTTTTAGATGATAGTGAATCGAATGTAGCTTTTGAAATCTCTTCGTAGGGCGCTTGCGCAAAGCCATGCTCGCTGTGCAGGAGAAATGACAATGTTTTGTGGTTATCTGCATAATTTTTCTCGAGATACTCTCTAATAGCAGGTAGCTCTTCTCGTTTGTAGTAGACTGTGCATGACACTGAATTGTCGCTCCACTGCTCTTGCATCATTCTTACGGCTTTCAACTGATCAATGGCTGACATCTCTTTAGCCAATTTCGTGTTGCCTGGATATGAGAATGGGAACGTTACAACCACGGTGTTGTAATCGTCTTTACCATCTATATTTTTTTGAAACTCTACAGGGTATCCATGGTCTTTACATACACCAACTAGTGGATGGTTACTAGCAATACGAATTCTTCGATACATATACTGCGAGTACGCAGGGTGAATGCCTGGTGTCACTCCTGGTAACAGTGATAGCGTACCTGACGGCTGTACCGTTGTCAATTTGATTGAAGTATTAAATCCATGCAGCTTACTGTAACGCTTATCGTATTCCCTGAGATGTTCATAGCATTCACTCATCCAGCTAAGCTGTTCGGGTGTTGCTTGTAAAACGCCTGTGATGTTAAGACCCATCCGCTGATTCTTCTTTACAATTGCATCTGTCTCAGGATGATGTGCCTTTAGCTGCAGCGAGTGCTTGCACACACGGTACAACAATGTTGCTACATCTTGTAATTCATCCGAAGATTTGATGTTCGGTAAAAAGATAGTGGAAAGACAACAAGTTTCATAAGGCGCAAGGCCTTGTTCTGCACCATTTTGTTCAATGTGATTCGTTAGATCACACCCGCGAACATATCGCAGCTGCATATTACTATGCAGATCAGACTATATCATCAAACAGCTCATGCTGTAAGTTGTGCGCTTCCACTCACTTGAGTGTACTCCCTTACGGGATAGTCGTTACACCTTTATCGTCGCCAAACGATCATTTTTAATAAATTCAATACATTTCTAGCATCAGCTTGTCCACAGATTCTGAGGGCAAGGATATAATTTGATATTGCATAATATAGTTCCTTTTAAGTAGTTTATACTAGATTAAAACTTAGAGCATATCCACGAAACATTTCAAAGCCTGCTATAGTTAGTCTATTCTTATGGACTTTCGTAGAAGAAAGACTAAGCAGAATATCTTTCAATTCAGCAGTAGACCTGCGTTTATTATCACCTCTATCTACAACAAAAACATCATCTACAAGTTGATGAGTATGTCTATCTACTAATTTCCATTTGTACAGATTTATCATACGTGGTTTCATCTTAATTAACCTCAATTTAAGTTCTCAGACTTTTTGGCGACGGTACTTGGCTCGGTATTGACCCTGTAGGGTTGTTCACCGAATTCACACAATTTTAAATCCGCCTGCGTTAGTGAAACGGATTGAATCCTTTAATATCAGGATCCGGATACTGAGTCTCCCCAAGTCTTCCACAACTCTTGGCTAGCCTCATATTAATTAGACCATAAGGCTCCCCGACACCTTCGTATGTTTTCCAGAAATACTCATGAAGGTCTTCAATATTGTCACACGCCACACTATTGTTACTCATCGCCCGATGGCTTTGTGTGTTTCCGAAGGCCCAGTTTTTAGCTAATAGAAATTCAACATCGTCAGGGTCTCCAATAGCAATCATTGCAGATCGTCTAACATTACCTGCAACGATAATTTCTCCGATGATTGTCATGATATCCAACGCATCGATAGGCCTGATCTTTTTACCACGTCTTTTATACAGCACTGAGCTAATCTTACCAATGCCGATAACAAGGTCTTCGGGTCCACTAGCTACTCCACCAAAGCCTTTGATAGGGGTGCCTTTACTTCTGATTACTTGTGTGGAGTAGGTGAAAGATCCTTTTTCGGGACTGTTAGATAAGAAGGCCGCTTTTAGCGTCTTTGCAAGCAACCTGACCCAACCTTCTCTAGAATCCGGTACTACAAAGTCTGCTCCAGCGTCAGCAACGCGCTTTGGTGGTTCGAACCAGTCTTTCACCGGGGGAAGTTTGTTAACGTTCTCTCGCTGTATATTAAAGCCTACCCCAGAGCCTAGCGCCAGAGCATCCATTGCCCACGTAAATGGTACAATCGGGGCGTCTACATTTGTAAATGCGCAGTTTTGTAGCGAGAATAATCCCAAACGGTCTACTGTAGGCGTTCCAGCCTGCCATAGGTAACGACCAGCTACGATGCCTTTCAACTCTAGCATGTAGTTGCGTAGTCTGTTTAATTCATTGTCAGTGAAGTCACAATTGAATTGAGTCTGACAAGCTGTTAGTACGCGTTGGATCGTTTGTGGAAACTCTTCTGTGATTTCCGTGTCACCAATACGACGCGCATACGTCCGCTTATATACCAAATATCCTACTGAGCTCCATGGTGTAATTACTTCCGCCATTGATTATTCCTTTAATTGTTAAATTTCTTCAAATGATTCATCACAATACGTCAAGCGACTGGTCTTCTGGTTGTAGATAGCCCCAGGCACTCTTCCGGTTTTTCCTACCGTTCTAGATTTTAAAACGGCAATCTTTATAGTATTCCTCGTAGCTTCATCTTCTGCCATCATATTTCGCGTGAACGCAATTATATCGAATGACACTTGCTTAATACTGCCAGAACCTCTGATGTCATCTGTAGTAGGCATCTTACCTGCTTCAAAGGGCACAGATCCTGTTTGCACTTTTCTCAGGTGGCTGACGAGACCAATCCAAACGTCATGTCGCTTAACGAGTCTGAGAAGGTCATTCATGATCTTATCAATTGCCTCGTTGCCAGTCAGTCCTTCTGCGCCCTCACTCACTAGAATCGTTATGTGGTCTACGATTAACGCCTTACACCCCATTAGACACATATACTCCAATTGGGATATGATAGATTCATCTTTGATAGAACCCTGATGGTCTAAAAGCAACACTTGGTCGCTGCCGAACACTTCATCAAAGCCGATTTTTAATTCCTCCGGTGGTATCTCTTCTTCTTCCGGATTTTTCATAAGAGCCATTCCAGCAAGTTTCGTACCTGTCTCTCCAGGTGATTCTTCTAAAGAAATAACACCAACCTTGTCATCTGTATTCTTAACAATATCGATGATGATCTCACGTGTTATTGTACTCTTGCCAGCACCTGTACCTGAGATAAATAAGGCGATCTCTCCACGTCGTCTGCCCTTTATTTTTTCGTTCAAACCTGCCAGACATGCTGGGTATGGAACACTTGGGACTGCTTTTCTTTCTACTATCTGCTTCCAGATATCTTCTTTCTTTATAATGCCAGCTGGCCTATAGATTTCTGCTTCCCAAATAAGCTGGTTTAGGCGCTCTGCTCCGTGTTTGTTCAACACTTCATTAGCGTCTTTGCAATCTTGTGGGTTCCAGATTTTTGCTTTATCGATCCCAACTATTTTCAAGGCCTTCTCTGTCGCATTTTTACCAGCTTCGTCATTGTCAAGACACAGAACCACCTCAGAAAATGATCTTAGCCAGTCGCGGTGTTCTATTAGCTCTTTCGTACCAGACGCACTTGTTATAGATACTACAGGGTAGTATTTCTTATATTTCTCAAAAGCAGCCTGCGCCACAGACAAGGCATCTACTTCACCTTCGGTTATCACTACTCGCATACCGCCACTGGTGAATAAATCTTTTCCAAACAATCCATTAGGTTGTCCAACCCAAGTAAATGTTTTTGGAAGCGCCCTGTGCTTATAGCCGCCATTCGAGTATGGGTAATAGTGGTCTGACACCTCGCCTTTGCTATTGAATGCGACTTTTACTCCGAAGAATTCCACCGTATTTTTAGAGATGCCTCTAAAGCCTTTGGAGACATAACTACGTATTTTATCAATATTTGTAGTCTGCGTAGACTTAGCAGGCTCGTCTACGAATTCAAAATCTTCATCTTCGTCTCTTTTAGTAATTTTCTGTGCTCCTTTTTTGAAGTACTTGCCGCAAGAGTGGCAATACGCACGCCCATCAGGAAAAATAGTGCAAGCATCACTGCTTTTGCATTCAATCTGATCCAGACACGGTTGGTGATTTAGTGGCTGATCCAAGGTACTCTCCAACAGATACGAAGAACTTTCCAAGCACTATTGTCGATATTCCCATTACGCAGACGTTGGTCGCAGTATAGTGCGTTTCCTGCAGTGCCAATAATCCAGCGAATATTAGCAAAGACGTGCCGCATACAAGCATCAAAGCTCCTATTAACTTCATTATACTTGTCCTGTCAAAGTAATATGTGATCTAATTTCTGGATATAGCTCCAAAACATCATCATTGATAATATACATGTCGCCTCCTTCGTGACTCGTCATTACTGATAGCAGCGCGTATGCCTCTCCTTCGTCTAGATAGATTGCGGTATCTAGCGAGATACTCTCGTCTTGTGGCTCTTCTAAGATATCTACTGGAAGACCTTTTTCGATTGCCTCATCTACTTTATCTTCACTATCAATTAGGAAATAGTATCCGCCTAATGTCTGTTTGGTGTCACTCCTCAATGCCTCGTCCGTTAGAACGTCCGTTTCGAAACAATCTTTAAAATATTTCTCGAGACCGTTTTTTACGATTTGCGGCAACGCATCCGAATTCAAAATATCAAATACCGTTTTACCTATTTCTTTCATACTGATCCTTAATTAATATTCAGCTCCGTACTCGTCCATCACGCCATGGAGACGTTTCTTGTGACGTTCTGTTGGCGGTTCTTTTACAACCCAGCTAATCTTGTTGATTAATTGATTGTACCATTTATTTCTAAATACCGGTGTCTGTGCGTGCAGTAATGACCACGTCTCTGCATAGCTAAGCGCACCTTTTGAGCGGTATTGCTCAATGGCAATAAATCTAAAACTGTCCTTGCCATTCATCTTAATGCTCGTTGCGAGTTCCTTAGAAGATGAGATATACCATCTCCAGTTAGAATCAAGGCCTTTATTGAGCTTCCCTAAACCTGTAAACTGTTTTTTCCCCAAATAGAGGCGAGCGTTGACAGTATCCGCAATAACGTATATAAAGCCTACGTAACCTTTTGAGGCAAGCGGTTCACCATCCCATTCCCAGTGACCATTACCTCTATAATCGAGCGCGTCCACGCGTCCGCCTATTTTGCCCTCTAAAGACACTCTAACTACCTTTTGAGGAGCTGCTGGTAAGGCTTTCAACACTGGCGCCGCGACATTGAACTTATTAGCTGTTAGCAGATTTTGAGGTAAGCTAATCCTAAATGGTTTGGCGGCATCTTCATTCATGATAAATTACTACGCTTCCAAGTTGACATGTCAGGCCCTTGCGTTATGACCGTGTTTGTCAAGGGTGTTTGGGGAACTTTTAGTGGCGGTTTAACCTCGTTATTGACCGTATCTGTCGAAGGTGTTTGGGGAACTTTTAATGTCGGCTTAATCTCGCTATTGACCGTCTCGAGTGCCGCCTTTTTAGGGGCTTGTATCAGCCGCTTGACTGTAGCGTACGCATCCTTCTCAACCTGTGGTACAAGATCCCTATCAAGTAGTACGGTCAACGCTTCAAAAGCACCAACGATATCTTCGGTCTCTGACATCACGAAGGCCATAGCGTCTTCCCAGCGCTGTCGGCCTGTTATACCCTCCGGGTTTATTGCAGCCAGTGCACTGTCCATCGTCCAATTTTCCAATTTTCGTTTTCCTTCTCTAGGTTGGTAGCTGTCAATCAATTCACAACTCGGCCATTGTAAGTAGTCAAACGTGTCTTTAGGGTGCTTTTTCAAATAGATAAGTTGTCCTGTTAACTGTAAGGCATACTTCCACTGATGTACCATTGAGAAGTAAATCTGTTTCACACGAGTCTGAAAGTCAAATTCCGTTACACAATCTTTTAACAGTTCTTTTGCCTTGACAGGTCCTACTTTTGGAACACCCTGTATGTTATCTGTCGCATCCCCCATTAGAAGCTGTTCGTAATAAAAACGTCTTGCAAATTCAGGAGTAGACTCAAAATGTACTTTATGATGAATGAGCCAATGCTGGCCTTCTATCATTTTTAAATCCTTGTCTATCGAACATATTGTAAACGGTGCGTCTACGCTTCTATACTCTTCTGCCCAAATTCGTAGTAAATCGTCGGCTTCCATTCCATCGGCCGGCGTTGCTAACTCGTTCTCTACTGCCATTTTTCGAAGTATCGGAACAAAAGGATTCTTCTTTGTTGGATCCGCGTGCCGATTCATTTTGTATAGCGGGTATATATCTTCTCGAAAGTTACCTTTACCCGCAACAGCCATTTGGTAATCTTCAGTGAAATTTGCATCACAAACTTCTTTGATGAGTGTCTGAAGTCTTAGGAAGGCTTTATTCAAATATGCTTCATTTTCTTCATCAGTATATTCAGCAGCAGGTGTGAGTTCGTATAAGACTCGCTCATCGTCGGTTATTTCTGCCCGTTTTTTGTCTCTGCTTTCGCAGGCAAGATAACAAAGAACATCTCCGTCTATTAAACAGATAGTCATATAGCTCTACGTGCCTTTCCTTGTAATGTACCCATACTTGAAGAGAGTTCAAGATACTTCTCAATGCGTTCTAGTTTACTTTTATTTGGTCTCTTCTCGAAGGTAAAACCAAGCTCTTTTTCCAGTAACTCTATAACACACATTAGATCACTCAGCTCGGTATTCATACGTTCGAGGTTAGAAGTGCTTCCATATTTATGGTTAGGTGTAAACCTGATACATTTACTCGCCTCTTTCAAAACCTCTCCACACTCTTCCATTACGAGTGTGAATAACATTTCTTGTCTATTGAGACTCACTTTAATCCTTTAAATGGTACGCCCTACTGGAATCGAACCAGTGACACTTTGTGTAGAAGACAAATGTTCTATCCGCTGAACTAAGGGCGTATGGTGCGACTTGTTGGTTTCGAACCAACGACCAATGAATTATGAGTTCACTGCTCTAACCGCTGAGCTAAAGTCGCTTAACTAGTTACTTCTTAGGTATACCTAAGTTAGCATAAATACCGCGATATCTAATGTTCGGATCGAACTCAAAATTCTCATCGCAACCGATTACACGACCAGCTGAGAAATAAAACTGAGTACGAGCCACCACTAACGTACCAATCGCGTAAGCCTTCTTCGACTTGTATGTGTACGGTTGGCTGAACTTTCCGTTCTCGTTGAATACTACGTGCACTCCATATAGAGTCTGTTTTTCTTCTGACATATCGATACCTCATAAGATTAGTGTACGTCGTACCAATTTTTTCCTATTTTGCTGTCACCGTCCATTATTTTAACGTTCATTAGTTTCGGTCCTTCCATAAAAGCAGCCTTACTAATTTGTGCAGCTCTCCCGGCGTACTCATCCGGTACTAAATAATCAATTTCATCGTGCATCATTATCAACGGATGGTACGGAATTCCTTCCGCTTCTAACCCACGCATTGTAAGCATTAAGGCACAACCACAAGTCGCTTTTTCCGCAGCCTGCAAGAGATACACCAATAATTTGTGAAAACTATTGCAGTAGATGCGGTTCCCACCGATACCAGGTATATAACCATCTCCACGTAATTTAGTGTTTGCGAAGATACGTTCGAGCTTATCGATAAGGTTATTAAACCCTGGCACGGCTTTAGTAAAACCTGTTTTAAGCTTTTTACCCTTTTTATCGTCGGGTGTATCGAATATATAACTCCATAGCTTTCCTCCAGATGCTCCGAATAGAAAAGCATAAAATATTCGTTTGGCACTGGCTCGTTTTCTAGCTGCCACATTTTCACTCAACGTATGCTTATCGTCAGCTACTACACCCTTAACCTCTATCAGATACCTGTCCCAATCCACACCCATGTTTTTTAGAACAGCATCTAGTGCATTAGCGTTGAACGTATGGATGTCGCCGTGAAGCAGTTGATATGTGAACTCTTCTGACTTTAAATAATGGGCTAAACCTCTTGCCTGGTTTCCTGCAGAGTCCGTTCCTACCATAGTCCAGCCTGGTTTTGTCCCGAATAATGAACGCATTTCGCGCCCCCAGACAGAACTTGCGGCAGGAACATTCACAATTATCTTGTGGCGTGCACGCATAGATGGTGTTCCTATCGTGAAACACTCACCGTGTAGATAACCGTCTGGGTCTACATGTTTTAGCCAACCTTTTAAGATACCAACACGACTGCTTGTAGTTAGGAAGTCACAGTACAGCTTACCATCACCTTCCAAGCATTCTAGGCTGTCTTCTGTTATCTTTGGAGACGTGTTTATCTTTAGAAACTTTTGTTTAGCCGTCTCATCTGGATTTGGAATCATCTTCGTGTTCCATTCGAGAGGCTGCCAGCCTAGCCTGTACAAAAACGTTTTTACGTCCGTTACGCTATCTACATCCAAATCTTTAAACACGATTCTAGAATACGGTCCTTCCACTAGGCGATCGTCTTCAACTCCAGACCATTCGTCTATACCGAACCATCTACATGTATGTGCATCATAAGCGCCGCTCTTTAACCACTTAGGGCTCTTCGGTTCTACAACGCCTAATTTTTTGTCTACAGCGACCGTCTTATTGCCCATCTTTGGTAGCAATCTGTCGCGTGTTTTTTGAAGCTCATCTTCCATTCGCTCTAATAATGCTTCAGCACTCGCTACATCAAAAGGCCAACCCATCAAGCCAGCCATTCCACACCACTTTGCAACAGCGTTTTCTGCACGCATGTACGCAGAAATACGTGGGTTTACTGCTTTTAGCTTTTTATACTCGCTAAACAGCACCGAGTGAACCTTATCAGTTACATCAAGGTCTCTTTCCCAATAGATCTGCATTTCAGCTGAGTATTGTTTGAAAAACTCACTAGCGTCTTCGTAACTTAATTTTGACAAACCTAAGTGTTCACCCCAAGTAGCGAGCTTGTGATCACCGCTTGGAAATCGATTATAATTAAGAATTTGGCTCATCAGCATCGTGTCGTGCACGCGGACATGCTTAGGCAAATTGTAGTCAAATAGTTTTTTAAGTAGCATTAAGTCGTAGCCGATTACGTTATGTCCTACCACGAGCTCAGCCTTATTTAACTCCTCTATCCAGCCTAAATCTCCGTTTAGCCAATAAAAGACTTCTCCTGTTTCTTTTACTTTCCAACCGATAATCCATGCGGTGGTGGCACTGTCTAACAAACCATCAGCTTCAATATCTAGTACAAATGTTTTCATTATCTTGCTCGATTAGTTCGGGCATAGGTGCTTCTGTAAAATCTACGCATAATCCGTACGGCTTTTTAGACCATAAGAATATATTATCAAGACTACAGGGCAGTCTGTCGTACGCATAACTAGGTAATTTTGGAATTTCTCTTCGAATCCCACTAAGACCAACGTAAAGCCCATTTGCGCCTTTGTTGTTAACAGGGATTCCTCTATATATCGAATTGTTTATCTGTGTTCTGTTTTTAATATGACCGCAGTCTATAAATTCGTATACATCGAGAGGCTTCTTAAAATCTAACGTGTAGCTCACCCAAGGGTAGTGCTTACCATTCACCACATCTTTTATCTTGTAAACTTCCGATACTTTGTTAGTATCGAAATGTTCCGCCATAACTTTTAAAACAATCCTATTATTCGCGTAAAGTCTACACCAAATTCTACATTCGTCAATGTTATAAACGGTGGATGAGCGCAGCACTCTTAAATCTAAACGTTTGCCGTCAAGACTGAAGCGCTGCGCTCTACCGCTACTATCCTTCAGATGACTTTTCAGAGACTTGTGTAGCATTATCAGCATCTTTCCTCTTTAGCCAATTTTCAGAATTTGTGGCTAATGGGCCATTTTTATCGCGATCATCATTTAGCTTTCCAACAGCGATACTATCTAAGACAATAGCGCAATTCGCCATAAGGTGTGCGAGATGATGTACAGAGCTATCAGACGCATAATCTTCTCCGGCGTACCAGTCCATTAGGTGTCGTTGCATCGCATCATAAAATACACTTGCGGTACTGCCAGTTTCTCTCCAATTGAATCTACCATATTTAGCAGCGCCGTCTGACATTGCGGAGCCGATTGCTAGTAAGGCTATTGGAGGAACATCAGATGCTTTTAATTTACCAATAGCTGCTTTCGTTTTTAAATTATAGTCTATCATATGGCCTTGCTTGTCTTCGATATCTCGTTCAGGAGTGCCTAGATGTATCTCCGTCTCATTCTCATCGAATGGGTTCCACTGATGCTTACTGTTTATTTTTAGCTCACGCTCACTACAATCTTCCCATTCTTCTAACTCTTTCATTGTAGTGATTCTATATCCGCTGTTAACATTAACGTCATATACAATTATGTACCATGTTGTATCTAGTGTTAATTCATGAATGCTTACTTTGACTTCCGATAATGTAAGCGCTTCTCTGATTTTTATACCAGGGACGCCCTCATGCACCTCGTATAAATCGTATGTATATCGCATATTAGTCCAATGTCTCGTCTTCACGCGGCGTCTCATCCTCACGCGGCGTCTCGTCTCCATCAGGGTCTTCCGGTTCGATTACCTCAGTTTCGCACTCATCAAAGTCCTCAAAGGGCTTCTGTACATAGACCTTGTGTTTAACAAGTTGGACCCCTTGTAATTGTGTGCCAATGCCAGCTTTGCCTTCAAACATTGTATCGTATTGGAATATTTTAAGATTAGCGATAGAACCATTTCCAATAGTCGCTGGATCGACATCTTGTCCTTTTCCATCTACAACTTGCACTGGGCTGGCCTTTTTACCATCTTTTGTAATAGACGATTTACGTAGACTTGCATAGTAATACAAAACAGGACTTTCTTCATCCGTCTTGTCTTCGCGCATGGCTCGCAATTTAATCCCCATATCCGTAAGCATTTTGCGTTGTGCTTTATTAGTGGTCCGAATCTGAAGTTCCCAAACAGGTGGTTTCTTCTTGTCGAAGCCAAGGACGGGACGTGCCGGATTTAACTTAGTAAACCAGATTTCAATATTTTTGATAATGGCCATTTTTAATCTTTAGTGTTGGTTAAGGGTTATCTCTCTGTATAACGCTTTTCGCGTTGGATGTGAGAGGTTAATACGACGGTTTGACATTAATTGTTATTTTCATAAACGGTGTTTAGGTAGTTTACTTGTTTACGAACAGTTCTTAAACTATCTGTACTTACACTGGTCTTGACACCGAATAACTCAATTCTGTAAACCTTTATAAAAATGCAAGTTATATTAGTCGTCTTCCGTGAACAATTCACGCCACTCTTCTGTGGTGATACCTGTTAATATAAACTCTCGTTCATCGGGGCTGATATTAGGCATAGCCTTTTGTATAACTTCACCTTGCGTGTACGCCAGCATTTGCGCATCTGTGACGTCGATTTCTTTTGTTACCACTTTTCCTGATACTACACTCTTTCTCGTAATTAACATTATGGTATCCTTTATGTTACGCAAAACAGTATTCTGAATTAAGTATCTCAGATATGTCAAGATTTCCC
>Ga0172367_10007109_pt1 | contig 12916 bp, 16 predicted proteins | sample Lak10m_FD_114542 | JGI IMG/M metagenome (GOLD analysis project Ga0172367, IMG submission 114542) | Freshwater microbial communities from Kabuno Bay, South-Kivu, Congo - kab_022012_10m | ecosystem: Environmental > Aquatic > Freshwater > Lake | place: Democratic Republic of the Congo: South-Kivu...
AGGGCTTGAAAGTATTACCGAACGATACAACCAATTACGTTATTCTCATTGAACCGCCGGATGCGGACCCGCATGTCCGGTGGTGTGAGAGGGAGTGGTTAGTCGCCGCTCCCTACTCGATTTGCGTCATCACCTTTCTAAACAGGCAAGGTCTTTTCCAAAAACTCCCTGACCTTATCAAAGAACTGCGGGTGTGTGTGGCAGTTGCTGTGCCCTTTTTCTGGAATGACCCAAAGATGGGTCTTTTCAGGATCGCCCGCCTCAAACAAGGCGCGCGCCTGTTCTACCGGAACCGTTTCATCCTGCTCACCGTGGATGAGCAAAAATTCTGCCTGTGATTTGCGGATGTTATTCACGGGTGCAATGGCGTCAAAGTCCAACTCATATTGTCTGCGCATATAACCAAACAGAAGCAATGCCAAAAAGCCGGGGATATGCCGTTTGTGAAATTCAAACTTCATGACCGCTTTTGGATGCGAGATGGCTCCAATGGTGATGACGCTGCGGATTTGGTCATCCCAACCTGCGGCGTTGATCACACCACCTCCGCCAACGGATAATCCGAGTGCGCCGATTGAGCTTGTATTTCCCTGCTGCCTCAAGAACTTGACCGCCGAGACAACATCCTGCGCGAATGTGCCAACGGTGGGGCGTTCCATCGTTGAACTACTGCCATGATTGCGAGTATCAAAAGCCAGCAGGTTGTATCCCAAAGGATGGAGCGCCTGAATGTAGGAGAGTGTGCGGGATAAATTTCTGCTCCACCCATGCAGCAGGATGATCGTTGGGGCATTCGGCGATGCAGGGATATGCCAGCCGTAAAGCGTACCGCCATCACTGGCAGGGATCGAGACTTCTTGAAATGGGATGTTGTATTTTTCTGGCGTGACCTGATGCGGCACGATCTCGTATGCGTACATACGGTCTATAAGAGAATCAAGGAATTTCATCCGGCTGCCTTTTAGTTAAATCCGAACCCGTTTTAACAAATCCTCGGCAGCATCTCGCCCGCCAGCATATCCACCACGCGCGTACTTCCCAAAGCAGTCTTGAGCAGCACACGTGACTTTGGCTCCGCGACCACTTCACCAATGACCACCGCGCCCTCGCCATATCTCGTGGACTTCATCACCGCCAGCACTTTTTCCGCATCTTCCTGCGGGACGATTGCCACCAGTTTCCCTTCATTCGCCACGTACAGCGCATCGAACCCGAGCATCTCACACGCCGCGTTGACTTCCGGGTGGACAGGAATCGCCTCTTCTTTCAAGACAATCCCCGCATTCGATTGAGACGCGATCTCGTTCAATGTTGTTGCCAAGCCGCCGCGCGTGGGATCACGCAGCACATGGATATTCGGACTCGCATCCAGCATCGCCGCGATGAGATGATTCAACGGTGCGACATCGCTCTGCAAACTGGACTGGAACCCAAGTTCGCCGCGCGCGCCGAGGACGGCAATGCCGTGATCGCCCATCGTGCCGGAAATAATGACCACATCGCCGGGCTTCGCGTTCGCCCCGCTGACATTCACATCCTCGCGCACCAAACCAACTCCGGCGGTGGTGATATACATCCCGTCCGCTTTGCCGCGTTGCACCACTTTCGTATCACCCGCCACGATCTGCACGCCCGCTTCTTCTGCCGCTAAACGCATCGACTCAACGACCTGCTTAAGCGTGTCCATCGGCAAGCCTTCTTCAAGGATGAAGCCCGCAGTGAGATACAACGGCTTCGCCCCAAGCATCGCCACATCGTTGACCGTGCCGCACACGGCTAACTTGCCGATGTCGCCGCCGGGGAAGGACAGCGGAAAGACCACATGCGAGTCGGTGCTGATGGATAGTTTCTGTCGCAGTCCCGCTTCCACCAACGCCGCATCATCGCCCGCATTCAATGCCGTATTCTGAAACGCAGACACGAACGCCTTCTGGATCAGTTGATGACTCATCCGCCCGCCCGCGCCATGTCCCATCACGATCTGTTCATTGTGTGTCAACGGCGGAGTACATACGGCACCTTCGATGTTTACTGTTTCGTCTGTCATAATCTTCCTCAATGGAATCCCGAAGTTCTACTTCGGGATAACTAAAACTCATCTGGAATCTGTAAATCGTCAATTTCTTGCGACAAAACCATTTTCTGAAAATCAGACTCGCTATTTTCAATAAAATACTTGTAACTCGAAAACGGATAATCTTCCGGGCTTTGCACAAGTCCATGCTTTACTGGATTAAGAATTACATAATTCAACCTTGTGTAATAAGCATTCTCCGTCTGAAGGCAGGTATCCCAATAGTTGTACCAAATCCTTCTCCCGGGCGTGCCGTCAATTTGATTAATAAACTTTGCTGAAATCGAATGAACACCCTGAATTAATAGTTTCAATGAAAGCGCATTCTCAGGGCTCTGAGCAATGAAGTGATAATGGTTTTTTAAAACAACCCAGGCATGAAGTGCCCATCCCAACACAGTTGTTCTCTCGATCAATGTCTTACAAAAGTTTGCCCGTTTTTCTTCACTATCGAGTAACGGCTCTTTTGAAAGTGTGGAACCCGTTACCATGTAAATAGCATTCGAAACAAACCAATGAGGCGGGTTGTGTTGGTAGGTTTTGTAAATATCCATCTTTGCCCGGACTCCAGAAGTTCTACTTCTGGAGTTATTTCTCCGCAAGTAGAACTTGCGGATTCCGTCCATACCGATAATACGCCGCACACGCCCCCTCAGACGAGACCATCGTCGCGCCGAGCGGGTTTTCTGGCGTGCATTGCTTGCCAAACGCCGAGCAGTGATGGGGTTTCTTCAAACCTTGTAGAATTTCACCCGCAATGCACAGCGGAGATTCTTCCGCATGAATGGATTCCACATCAAAGCGTTTTTCGGCATTGAATTCTTCGAACTCGGGGCGCAAACACCAGCCGCTCATGGGAATCATGCCAATGCCGCGCCACTTGCGGTCACATTCCACGAACACTTTATTGATCGCCGCCTGTGCGGGTTTCAAGCCTTCAAAGGTCACAGCGCGTTGATAGGCATTGGCAATTTCCACTTTGCCTTCTTCGAGCAGTTGCACAGTCTTCAAAATTCCCTGCGCAATATCGAGCGGCTCAAAGCCGGTCACCACCATCGGAATCTTGAACTTCTCCAACAAGGGCGGATATTCCCAATAGCCCATAATGGCATTCACATGCCCCGCCAGCAAAAATCCCTGCACGCGGTTATGCGGCGAACTGAGGATGGCGCTCATGGCAGGCGGCACGCGTACATGCGAAACCAGCACTGAAAAATTTTTCAGTCCAAGCCGCTGTGCTTGCAACACGCTCATCACATTCGGTGGGGCGGTGGTTTCAAAACCAATGGCAAAAAATACAACCTGCTTATCGGGGTTTTTCTCTGCCAGCGTCACCGCATCGAGCGGAGAATACACCACACGCACATCCCCGCCCTGAGCTTTGATCGAGAACAGGTCACGGCTTGAGCCGGGCACGCGCAGCATATCGCCGTACGAACAAAAGATCACATCCGGGCGAGCCGCGATCGACAACGCCTTGTCGATCAACTCCAGCGGAGTCACACACACCGGGCAGCCGGGACCATGCACCAGTTCGATCTGAGGCGGCAGCAATTGATCAATGCCATGACGCACGATCGCGTGCGTCTGCCCGCCGCATATTTCCATCAACGTCCACGGACGCGTCACGGTACGGCGGATCTCTTCGATCACGCCCTTCACCAATGCCGCGTCACGATATTCGGTTACGTACTTCATAATCATGTGGAGCGAGATTAATCTCGCTCTACTCCCAACTCTTCTTCGATCGCGCCGATCTGCCGCAGCAACTCAAGCGTTTCCATCGCTTCTGATTCGCTCAACACGCTGATCGCAAACCCCACATGGATAATGCAATAATCGCCAACTTTCACTTCATCCACATAATCCAAACACGCCTCACGGAAGATTCCCCCAAAATCAACCTTCGCCATTTTCAGCCCGCCCTTTTCATACAGATCAACAATTTTTCCAGGTACGCCTAAACACATATCAACCTCTCAATCTATATGCCGCAATCGCGGCTTGTCCGAGCGAGAGTCCGCCATCGTTCGTTGGAACCTCTCGATGTATGTATACTTCAAAACCATCTTTCCTTAATAGTGACAATGTTCGCCGTAATAGTGTGAGATTCTGCCACACCCCGCCAGAGAGAACCACAGTCCGCAGCGACGTTTCAGCGCTAATTCTTTTCACCGTCTCGCGCACCGCTTCTGCCAATCCATGATGAAACCGAGCGGATATTTTTTGGATCGGGACTCCCGCCACTGTATCTTTTACCAACGCCTCAACCACGCCTCTGACTCCGACCTGACCTGATTCCACACCAAAGGCATAATGCCCCGCCTCAGCCGAATCTGCCAGCGCCTCGAATTCAATTGCCGCCTGCCCCTCATAGTTGACCTTTTGCCTTACACCCGCCAACGCCGAAACCGCATCGAACAGACGTCCCATGGATGAAGTCATCGGTGTGTTGATTTTCTTTTCAAGTTGCACACGCAGCGTCACCTGGTCTTCGGCGCAAAATTCTTTCACCGAGTCCAGCGCATCATCCCACTCCATGCCCAGGCTCCACAGCAAAGCCAATGCGGTGCGAGCCGGTTTCTTGATCGCCGCATCACCGCCGGGCAAAGGGAAATATTCCAAATGCGCCGCGCGTTGATAGGATTTGTAATCTGCCACCAAAAATTCCCCGCCCCAAATTGCCCCATCATCGCCGTACCCCGTGCCATCAAATGAAACGCCGATCACAGGTTCGGTCAGTCCATGCTCTGCCATGCACGCCGCGACATGCGCATAGTGATGTTGAATGCTGAATGTTGGAAGGTCTTCACGCTCTGCGCGTTCCAGCGCGTAGCGTGTCGCCAGATAATTCGGGTGCATGTCGTGAGCAATCGCCAAAGGCTTCACGCGGAACAAACGCTCGAAATGCTCCACGCCCTGCTCAAAGGATTGCAGCGTCTCGTAATTCTCCATATCCCCGATGTGATGACTAAGAAAGGCGTAATTTCCGTTCGTGATACAGAACGTATTCTTCAGTTCGGAGCCGGTTGCAAGCAGGGGCGGAACTTGGAACGGAAGTTTGACAGGGAAGGGGGAATAGCCACGCGAGCGACGGATGGGATAAGTAATTGGTGGTTGGTGATTGGTAATTGGTAATTGCTCGCTAAACACCCTAACCACCGAATCATCGCACCTTACATGAATATCCCGATCATGCATCAAGAACGCATCTGCAAGTTTAGCAAGACGTTCTCGCGCTTCATCGTTTCCAGTTGCAATCGGTTCTTCGGATAGATTTCCGCTGGTGAGAACTAAAGGCGGAATGCAGAATGCAGAATGCAGAATGGACTTTATAAAAAGAAGGTGGTGCAACGGCGTGTAGGGCAGCATGACGCCGAGCCAATCTTGTTTTGGCGAGACTTCTTCAACGATGGTGGATTCGGGTTTCTTTTTCAGCAAAACAATCGGGCGGGCGGAAGAGGTGAGCAAGGCTTTTTCTTCATCACTGACAAAGCAATGCGCTTCGATGGTCTCAATATCAGGCATCATCAACGCGAAGGGCTTATCCACGCGCAGTTTGCGTGTTCGCAATTCCGTCACAGCCTTTGCGTTCGTCGCATCGCAAGCCAAATGAAATCCGCCCAAACCTTTGATGGCAACGATCTTACCTTGGGCGAGGAGATGTTGAGTTTCAGTGATGGCAGTATCGTTCTCGTAACTCGTAATGCGTGATTCGTAACTTTCTTTACGCATTACGGAATACGCATTATGCACTTCAAGCCACACCTTCGGTCCGCAAACAGGGCACGCCACCGGCTGGGCATGGAATCTTCTATTCGTCGGGTCTTTGTATTCGCGTTCGCAATCGGGGCAGAGGGGAAACCCCGCCATGGTGGTGAATGGACGGTCGTAGGGAATATCTTTGATGATGGTGAAGCGTGGTCCGCAGTTGGTGCAGTTGATGAAGGGATAGCGATAGCGGCGGTCGTTGGGGTCGAAGAGTTCGCGCAGGCAGTCGTCGCAGATGGCGACATCGGGCGAGATGGGTTGGAAGGCGCCGTCTACGCTTTCAGAGTGAAAAATGTCAAATTGGGTGAACCCGTTACCAGGTCCGAATGAGGCGCTGAAGTCGTCTATGCGCGAGAGTGTGGGGGCGTCGTCCCGCAATTTTTGCAGGAAGGTGTCCAGCGTTTCTTTATCCCCATCCACTTCAATATCCACACCGGCAGATGTGTTCTTTACCCAGCCTTTGAGATTCAGACTCATGGCAAGGTTATACACAAAGGGGCGAAAGCCAACCCCTTGCACAATGCCGGAGATGTGAACTTTTGCGCCGGGCATGGGGAATTCGTAATACGTGATTCGTAATTTACGATTTACGTATCACGCGTTAACGCCCTTTCGAGAATTTTCAACCAGCCAGTCTGCCCAGGCTTGCAGACCTTCGCCGGTGCGGCAGGAGGTTTGGAAGGTGGTGACGTTGGGGTTGAGGACTTGCACGCCCTGTTGGAAGTAGTCCATGCGGAAGTCAACGTAGGGCAGCAGGTCGATCTTGTTGACGACGAGCACGTCCACGCCGCGATAGGTGCCGGGATATTTGTAGGGTTTGTCGTCGCCTTCGGGGATGGAGGCAACCAGCACGGTCTTGTGCGTACCGAGTTTGAAGTTGGCAGGGCAGACGAGGTTGCCGACGTTCTCCACGATGAGCAGATCGAATTGCGTGAGGTCAAGTTGTTCGAGCGCGCCATGCAACATGACCGCGTCGAGATGACAATCGCCGCCGGTGTTGATCTGCACGGCAGCGCCTGCACCCGCAGCAGCGGCTCGGTCTGAGTCGATGGAGGTGGCAATATCACCGTCTACGGTGGCAACTCGCAATCTGCCTTTGAGCAGGGGCAGGGTCTTTTCGATGAGCGAGGTCTTGCCCGCGCCGGGGGAGGCGAGGATGTTGATGGAGAACACGCCAGCCGCGTCTATCTTTGCGCGGTTGGTCTGCGCGAGGCGGTCGTTGGCGTTGAGGATGTTTTCTACGATTGGTATGTTTTGGGGCATGGGGTAATCCTTCTGTCATTGCGAGGAGCGATAGCGACGAAGCAATCTTGTCGCTTATGGAGATTGCTTCGGGCGAAAACCGTCGCCCTCGCAATGACATAATTATTCCACGTCAATGGATTCTAATGCAAACTCTTCACCGGCGATGATCTTTGCGCCGACGCCTTTGCACTGCGGGCAGATGAGTTCTTTGTCGGTGGGGTGGTATTTGTGGAAGCAGGTCATGCACTGCAATTCGGCGGGTACACGGCGAAAGTTGAGCGTGGCTTTCTCGGCGATGGTGTCTTTGGCGATGACTTCCCAATAGAATTGGATCGAGTCATCCACCATGCTGGCGAGTTCGCCCATCACGATGTTCAGCGCGGTGATCTGTTTGGCGTCCGCTTTTTCGGCGTGATCGAGGGCTATTTTTAAGAGAGATTGGGTTACCGGTAATTCATGCATAGAAAATGATGTTTGTGGGTTGAAGGGCGATCTTATACTGCCTTTCAACCCACAATAAACTACTTGTTTTCCTTTTCTCCGCTCACCCCTTCGCGGAAGGTTCGTACGCTGGAGCCAAGCTCTTTTGCGATCTTGCTGATACGTCCCACACCGAAGAGCAGGATGACGATGACTAGTAAGATGACGAGTTCTGTTGTGCCAAAGTGAATCATGGGTACTCCTTTATGCCGCGACAGGGAACATTGCGCGGGCAATGTCTGCGGGTTGTACGCCAGGTGTTTCGATCTGGCGGGCTGCGTAGAATTTCTCCACGGCGGCTTGTACGCTTTCTGAATCGGCGGGAATGCCGTTGAGGGCGTTTTCGAGTTCAGGCAGGAGGTTGGCGGGGTAGAAGAAGAAATCGCCGGAGATGTGAACATCCTGCAAAACTTCATTTTCTTTGACGGCGGTCACACGCAGTAAGCCGCCGGGGGTCTTGAGCATATTCTGAATGACGTACACGCCTTCGCGGATCTTAACCTGCTCGGCGCGCGGGCGGCGCGAGTCGTTGGCGTGCAGGAATTCAGGAGTATACATCAACGCCAGCATTTCATCGGCTTTCTTGAGCAATTCCTCATCCACTTCGCGGACGATCTCCATTTTACCAAGCAAAGGTTCATAGCGTTGAACGAGGTCAAGCATAAGAGCTTCGGTGGAAGGGACGCTGCCGGTTTCGCGCTTCATGGTGCTCAAGTTTTCCTGCAAAGTCTTATAGACTTTATCGCGGAATTTTTCATCGGGCACGCGCAGACTTGAGCCACGAGTATTTCTGTTCCACTTCGAGTTGATCGTAAGGCGGTTTGGGACCGGTGAAGTTGAACTTGGTCTCGCCTTCAAATGGATGCAGACCTGCTTCATCGCCCTTCGACTGCTCATACCACGAGTGAGCCACGAATTCCTTCATCAGTTCGAAGTCTTTCGGGTTGGGTTCTTCGATGTGAGAAAGATCGCGGTTCTTGATGACGGCGCGCGGCACGAGGAAACCAGCGGTGTCGCGGTTGTCGGTGCCGGGGAACTCGCCCCAGGTGAGGAAGTTTCCGAGACCTTCGCCCAAACCGGTCTCGGGGTTGCGACTGTCTTTCAAAGATATTTCCATTCTCAAAAAATACTGGCAAGCATCCTGAGGCACCTCGAACACGAACAACCATAAAATCATGCAAATAGTAATTTCCCCGCCTCAGATCATCAAAGTGACACACGTACTCCGGCTGTATTCATTACATTCAGAAAATTGAATATATGCTAGAATATATTCAGAATTATGAATATGAAAAAGACATCCATCCCCGAAATTTCCGAAAAACTAGCTGCTCCCCTGAACACCATCGCCTCTCCGCAGCGCATTGCCATTTTGCTTGCCATTGGCAAAGGTGAAGCCTGTGTCTGTCACCTCGAAACCGCGCTTGGCTGGCGGCAGGCATACATCTCTCAACATTTGATGGCGCTCCGCAAGGCGGATATTTTGCAGGATCGCCGCGAAGGGCGCTATGTTTACTATCGATTAAAAACCGCCTCTTATCTGGACCTGATTCTTGATTCTGCCACCCTAAGCGGACTCTCCGCTGAAACCGTTTCGGCAGTCATCAACACCCAGACCTATCCCTCCTGCGAATGTCCGCACTGTGTCCCGACGCTCATTACATTGTAGTGCGGAATTTATTCCGCATTCTATCAAGGACTGAAATATGCAACTCAACCCCACCCAAACACCCCTGCAAAAAAATCCAGACTTGCGCTCGTGGGCGCTGGTTGCTCTTGCCGCCATCGTGTGGATCATTCTCTATAACCTCATCCAACCCTTTGCAGATTGGCTTGCCTATGGCTTGCTCGCCTTGCCGCAAGATTCTCATTTGGGCGAATCGCTGGCATTCTTTTTCTACGATGTACCAAAACTTTTTCTATTGCTAAGCGGGATGATCTTTGTCATTTCGCTCCTGCAAACTTTCATCAACACTCAAAAAGTACGCACCATGGTCGAGAAACGCGGTGAAGGCATTGGCAACCTCATGGCTGCCGCATTTGGAGCCATTACACCGTTCTGTTCCTGCTCATCGGTTCCGCTGTTCATTGGCTTTGTGCAGGCGGGCATTCCGCTTGGCGTGACCTTCTCCTTCCTTATTACCTCGCCGCTCATGAATGAAGTCGCATTTGTGATGCTGATCGGCTTATTCGGTTGGAAGATCGCCGGGCTGTACCTGCTCTCCGGCGTGACCATCGGCATAGTCAGCGGGCTGATTTTGGGACGGCTTAAACTCGAACGCTACGTGGAAGGTTTTGTGTACGATATCAAACCACGCGCCAATATCGACTTGAAACTCGAAGAAAAATTGACCTGGGCAGAACGCATCAGCCGCTCGTGGGATAGCACAAAGGAAATCGTCGGCAAGGTCTTCTGGTTCGTCATCATCGGCATTGGCATTGGCGCGTTCATCCACGGCTATGTGCCCCAGGATGCGCTGACGGGCATCATGGGCAAGAGCGCCTGGTGGAGTGTGCCCGCTTCGGTGTTGGTTGGCATTCCGCTGTATTCAAACGCGGCGGGTGTGATTCCCATCGTCAGCGCCTTGCTGGATAAAGGCGCATCGCTGGGCACTGTGCTGGCATTCATGATGTCAGTTGTGGGGTTGAGCCTGCCGGAGGTCATCATTCTGCGCCGTGTGCTCAAGCCGCAACTGATCGCCATTTTTATCGGCGTGATCGCCGTTGCGATCATTCTGACAGGCTACCTATTTAACCTGGTTATGTAAATTCGCTATTTCATTCATAAGGAGATTTCAACATGTTAAACATCAAAATTCTAGGTTCAGGCTGTGCCAATTGCAAACGGCTGGAGCAGATCGCCCGCACCGTTGTGGAGGACATGAGAGTCGAAGCAGATGTGGTCAAAGTGACCGAATACCCCGACATCATGGCGTACGGCATTACATCCACGCCCGGGCTGGTTATCAACGAGAAGGTCATGTCTTTTGGAAGGATTCCCACACCCGCCGAAGTTACCACCTGGGTGACAGATGCTCTTCAAGCTGCATAACCCTCTATAAAACGTACTGATTGTTCACTCGATAGAATACAAAGATCGAAGAGAAATCTTCTAATGAAACGAGTTCTATTTTTATGCACAGGGAATTCCTGCCGATCACAAATGGCGGAGGCAATTGTTAATGCGCGAATGGGGGAGGCGTGGCAGGCTGTGAGCGCAGGCACGAAGCCTGCGGGCTACATCCACCCCAAGGCGTTGGAAGCGCTCGCAGAAATCGGAATCAGGCACAATGGTAGTTCGAAGCGGGCGGATGAATTTCAAGGCGTAGACTTTGACCTCGTCGTCACCGTCTGCGATTCGGCGGCGGAGGAGTGTCCAGTCTGGTTGGGAAAGGGGAAACGTATTCATCACAGTTTTTTCGATCCCGCTACGACGGATGACATGAGCGATTTCCGCATGGTGCGGGATGAGATTGCAAAAATTATCCCGCAAATTTTGACACAATCTGTGAGTTGATCTTTTTCACTTGGAGGTTTTCATGGCTGAGATTACTGTAACAAAAGCCCCGGCACAAAGCTTAAGCAAACAACTATCATTTCTCGACCGGTATCTAACGTTGTGGATTTTCCTGGCGATGGCGATTGGGGTTGGGGTCGGTTTCCTGTTTCCGCAGGGGGTTGAACAATTTAATACTGCGGTCTCGGTGGGGACGACCAATATTCCCATTGCGATTGGCTTGATCCTGATGATGTACCCGCCGTTCACAAAGGTGAAATATGAAGAGTTGGGGGATGTTTTTTAGGATTTTTATAGAAAAGACGATAAAAAATAAATCTACTGTTAAGTAAAAACTTAAATATTGATTTCGAATTTCCTAAATGCTATCCTAAAAAAAGAAAAACAGCACTGGCTGTTTATTTTTGCTTGCAAAAAGGAGATTCATCATGGAACTTGGTGGTTATGCAAATAAGGTTGCGTGGGTAGACCTTTCCGCTGGTAAAGTGGAATTCAAACCCATCGCCGAAGACGATGCCCGCAAATATATTGGCGGACGCGGCTTGGGTGTCAAATACGTGTTCGACAATGGACCGAAAGTTGATCCCCTCTCCCCCGATAACATTCTGTGCTTTATGAACGGACCCCTCACCGGCTCTGAAGCCAACATGAGCGGACGCATGGCAGTTGTGACCAAGTCGCCTCTTACCGGAACCGTGACTGACTCACACCATGGCGGCTGGTCTGCCGCCCGTTTGCGCTGGTCTGGTTATGATGGGTTGGTCTTCAAAGGCAAAGCCGCCAAACCCACCTATGTCTACATCCATGATGGTCAATTTGAATTGCTGGATGCCTCTGAAGTATGGGGCAAGGGTGTTCACGACACTGTGAAGCACTTCAAGAACAAATACGGCGAAAAAGACCTCACCGTCATCACCATTGGTCAGGCTGGTGAAAACCAGGTCAAATTTGCGTGCTGGGTCAACGAAAATGACCGCGCCTCCGGACGCGGCGGCACCGGTGCAGTCGGCGGCTCGAAGAACCTCAAAGCCATCGTCATCAAGGCTGAAAAAGCCATCGTCAAAGCCAGTGACCGCGATGCCTGGAAACCCGCTCACGACCGCGCTCTCAAGAACATTATGGCAGAAGAGAACATCACCAGCCCGCGCAAGGGCGGTCTCTCTGTATACGGCACCAACGTGCTCATGAACATCACCAACAGCATCGGCGCGCTGCCCACCAAGAACAGTTCCGTCACCTCCTTCGGCGACCAAGCCGAATTGATCGCCGGTGAATGGGTCAACGCCAACATTCTCGTGGATAACCCCACCTGCCACGCCTGCCCCGTTGCCTGCAAAAAAGAAGTTGAAATCAAAGACGGTCCATATAAGGGTCTGCGCATGGAATCTGTGGAATACGAACCCGCCTGGTCTGTCGGTGCGAACTGCGGCAACTCTGATGCCCGCCTCGTCGCCAAGATGATCGACCTCGCCAACGACTACGGCTTCGACGCCATTGAAATTGGTCACCCCATCTCCGTTTGGATGGAAGCCTCCGAAAAGGGCTACACCAAAGACGAGGGCAAAATCGCCTGGGGCGATGCCGACGGCATGACCGGCGCCGCCGAAATGGTTGCCTTCCGCAAGGGCTTTGGCAACGTGATGGCTGATGGTGCAGACGCAACTGCCAAGCACTTTGGTCACCCCGAACTCGCCATGACCGTTAAAGGGCAGGGCATCCCTGCCTACGACCCGCGCGGTCTCAAAGGCATGGGCATGGGCTACGCCACCTCCAACCGCGGCGCCTGCCATCTGCGCGCTTACACCCCCGCCGCCGAACTCGGTGTTATG
>Ga0172367_10007110_pt1 | contig 12914 bp, 8 predicted proteins | sample Lak10m_FD_114542 | JGI IMG/M metagenome (GOLD analysis project Ga0172367, IMG submission 114542) | Freshwater microbial communities from Kabuno Bay, South-Kivu, Congo - kab_022012_10m | ecosystem: Environmental > Aquatic > Freshwater > Lake | place: Democratic Republic of the Congo: South-Kivu...
CAGAAAATAAAGTTATAAATACAACATATGGTGATGTTGGTTTTAGTGATACAGATATAAAATTTAGAAAAAATGCATTTGTTCGTTCATTTTTAAGGTTAAATTTTTATGATAGTGATAATGTTGCAACACAAAAGTTAGTATCATATATAGTTATATACCCTACAGTAGATAATAAATTTTATTTAAATAGTAATAACCCTAGAAATGCTTTTTTTGGTTCTCAAAATCAAAAACAATGGGGTATGTTGACACCAGTTAATCAAATAAATCTAGAATTTAGTGTTGGAGATTCTATATTAGATAGAAATTTAGATGGTGAAGGGTATTTTTTATATTATTATAAGGATGAGTTGTTTTTAGATAACCCTACAGAGTTATTCATGACCGCTACCTTTAATAATGCAAAAACAGGTAAATCAATGAAGTTAATAACAACTGATAAAGATTTAGGTGTTGACGAATTATTTCCATCAACAAATGGTACAAATAAAAAAAATAATGTACATACTAAATATTTATTAAAAAAGGATTTAACTGGTTATTATTATAAAATAGACACTGATTATTCGTCAAATGTTAAGGTTATAGGTAATAATTATGAGGTTAACCTATATCAAATCTTTGCTAAATAATGAAAGTGATTAAAAGGAAAATATTGTTAGAAAGTTTAACTAGTAGAGTACATGATTCTACATGGGGAACTATAACAGCTAAAACTATTAACCTTTTAGTAAATTTAGAACAAGAAATTAAAGACTTAGGTATGTTATTACCTCAAGATTTTATACCTAGAGGAGTTATAAGTGAAGACACAGGTAAATTAGTGGATTATCAACCATTAATAAACATTTTAGATGCTAATACTAATTTTGAATTTATAAAGAATCCTAATGCAAGTTCAATACCATCTAAAAAAGAATTTAATTATGATTTAAGATATAGTGATACAAAGACTAAAGATTATTACCAAAATGGTATTAGTATTAGCGGTTTAACTGAAGATAGATTAGAAGAAGTTAAAACTTATGGTTTTACTGGTGACAGTCAATTTATTGTTGGTAATATAGTAGATACTATTGGTTATTATAATTATAAAGGAGATGCTATTGCTGGTTCAAATTTGGTTATATCTAATAGTGATTTTAATCCAATTATGTATGGTGAGTTAGTAAACGCAAACGATACTAGGTTAGATTCTATAACACCACCATATGTTAGTAACGGTATGGTATATGAAACATTCAGAAATCAACAAAGAACTGTTATTGATGAATTTGGTAGTGAAGTAATACCAACAACAAAAGTTTACTATCAAGGTCAAGGTATGAATGAAACAAACCTAGATATGTCAGCTTTAACTAGAGAAGAATATTTATTATATATAACTCAACCACCAAAGGTAGAAAGTGATGTTTTTATTGAACGAGGTGGTTCTATAGTTCTTGCTCAGCATGGTAGATTTGCTGAGATAAATACATTAGAACAATTAGAGCGATATGGTAATGGATTTTATAATATAAATAAAGTTTAAAAAAATAATATATAAATGTCAACTGGAGTATATGGTATAGTTAGGGGTGCTGATGTTAGACCTTCTGATATACAAATTAAAGTGTTTTATTCTCAAAATAGAGAAAGTGGTATTAGTAATACATTTACATTAAATTCAAACAATTTAACTAATGTAGCTAATGATGATTTAGGAATCGATGTACTAAATGGGTTATATAATTTAAAATTACCAGTTAACGATTTTAAAAGTAAAGGTATATACACTATAGTCATAAAACCTGTTGAAATAAAAGCAACAATAGTTGATTGTGGTGTACTTACTGGATTACCAGATGTAAAAGGTATTGTATTAGATTCAGCAGACCCAAATTTAGCGGCATTTACTGATAAATTAGAGAATAATGGTTTAATAGGTTATAGAGTAGAATTTTTAGACCCAATTAATCCAGCATTAAAAGTTAGAAATCTATTTAGAATAGTTACATCTAATAATAGAGTTGAACCAGTAACACAAAATTTAACAAATAGTAATCAAAAAGCGATTAGATATAGATTTAATGATAATTCAACATTGGTATTTTGTACGGTAACACCAAACGCACCAACAAATGTTAAACCAGATGTATTTCCTTATATAGGACAACCTAATCAACAGGTAATATTAACACATACATTATTTAATCCAGTGACTATAGAAGTTGAAATGGTAGAACATGATTTTGATACATTGGCTATTGGTTTATTTGGTAATCAAACAAAAAGCATTGAGGATGGTATTTATACATTATACAACTTTAATAATGAAATTTATGAACAATATAACTTGTTTGAAATAAAAAGTCAATTTACTGGCGTTCCTTTATATGAAGTTAAGGAAAGAAGAAGTACTATTGATTTTAATAAAAATTTTAATGATATAGCAAACGTTTAAGATAAATGGGAAAGGGGGATTTGATAAAGGTACCAGGTTATACGCAGAAGATTACCTATAACGGTAATATAGAGTATAGACCATGGTCTGAAGATTTAGTTGGTAACCAACAAACAACTAGAGTGAATGGTGATATACAAAAATCATCCTCATTTACTATTAGTAATTTTCAAACTCAAACAAGTCCAGCAGATAGAACTGTAATTAATAATTATAATAAACTTTTTGGTCAATTTTTTACATTAAAAACATTAAATATCGATGAAGGTAGTGTAACAAATATTTCTAAATTATTAAAAGATTCCACAAAGATAAGATTAAATGTAGATTATAGAGATATATCTAAAATAGCTTATTTTGGTTCAGCTACTGAGTATATTCGTGTTACACTAGAGAATATAATTATGAACTGGCCAGCATCCATATATGTTAGCATATATAATAGCACTGGTAGTACATATACAATGGACAACTATGTTTATGATGAAATATCAAATACAACAACATTTAATATAAATAATAAAACATTAGAGAATAGATTTGATATTGTAACAACAACAAATGGTGATACTTTAAATACATTTAATGAAGAAAATACATTAAGAAATCTAACAACAAACTATAAAAGTTATGTTATATTTTATGAAGATAAAGAATATCCTATCTTAGGTTTTGTTGGTACGACACCAGATGTTAATGACACATTATATTTTAAAGTTTCTGGTTCACCATTTGGATTATCAGCATCAACATTACCTAGTTATAAATTTCATATTAAACCTAATAAAATAAAATGTGAGCAATTTTTTAATGGTTTAAATCATTTTGAAAGAAATTTATTAAATAGACAAATAACACCAAAATATACAGCTACATTTAAATATAGGGTTAAAACCAAAGATAATGTAATATTAAATGGTACAAGAAATTTAACATGGCCAACAAGTGATGGTTACAATTTAGATTTTAATAATGATTCGTATATTTCATATGCAACTTCATTATTAAAGATTAGTAGTGATTCAGATGATATAACAACAGATTTAATTACAAGATTTTTAGTTTCCGAATCAATAAGTAGTTTTGATACGTTACCACAAATTAATGGTTCTTTTTTGGAGACAGAAGCTCAAAAAATGAGAAAGTTATTAAGAATTTATGGTAGAGAATATGATGAAATTAAATTATGGATTGATGGTATAAAAAAATCGAATACAATTACATATGATAAATATGATAATGCCCCAGACCAAATAGTAAAAGAATTGGCTTATACTATGGGATGGGATATTACAAATTCATTTTCAAACAATGATTTTTTAAAACATTTTTTAATACCTCAAGAATCCACTTATTCTGGACTTAGTATTGGTTATACACCACAAGAAGCCGAAACTGAAATGTGGAGACGATTAATATTAAATTCAGCATTTTTATTTAAATCAAAAGGTTCTAGAAAAGCAATTGAATTTTTTATGCGTTTTATTGGTGCGCCAAAAGGTTTAATTGATTTAAATGAATATCTTATTAAAGCTAAGAATAAAATTGATATTGATATATTAAAAGCTGTAATCGATAGATTTGGTTTAAATGATGATTTAACAAATTATAGTGTGGACTCCGAAGGATATCCTAAATTAGTGAATAGAAACGATGAGTATTTTCAATCAAAAGGTGGGTGGTATAGACAAACATACGGTGTTGAAAGTAACGACCATTATTTAAAAGGAAATAACCCACATATAGGACCATATGATGGTGGTCAAAACTATTTCCAACAATTAAATGATGTGTTAGGGATAGGAGAAGATAATTTTAATGCGTTTACAATAACAAATACAACTTATATAACTGGAACAACAAATTTATTTTATAATTACAACAAAGGTAAAATAGATAAATATAATGGTAATTTATATGTTAATGTACTTAACAAAGATGACGGTAAATTAAATAAATGTATACAACCAAGCGTTTATATATCACCAGACCCATATCCTACTCAAGAAGAAACATCATATGGTTGTTCATACGGTGATTTGAACGATGATGATATGTTATCAGTTTGTCTTAAAAAAGTTAAAATTAAAACTGATTGTAATTTTGAATTGGTATCAAAAAGATATAACACAACAGTGGACATGTTTAGTAAACCTTATATATTTGTTTATGAGAAAGAAAAGAAAAATATAAATGGTTCTACTATTGGTACTTACGAAACAATATATAGAGAACAAGAGTGTTGTAAATTAGATGGTGGTACACCTTTTATGTATGATACATACAATACAACTTATAGTAATGGTGATGATATTTATAAAAGTATTTTATTAACAAGTGGTTATGCTTGTTTAAAATCAAGCAGAACTTTTAAAGACGATAAACTTAACGGTGGTGGTTCATTTCTATCATGTAATTGGAGATTACCTTATACGAATTCAAATGGTAGTGGATTTCAATTGTTAAATGATAAAGTTTTAACAATTGAAGATATAACTTGGAAATCAGGTGATAAAATGTATTTAAAATTTGTATCACCAAAAAATACTTGGGGTATGGTTAATGATGATGGTAGCGATTATGTTGTAGGTGAACCTGATTTTAAATATACAAACCCAGCTGATTCTGGTTTTTGTCCATTAAATATTAGTGTTGGTGAATTAGTTACAGACCCAATAACAAATGAAGTTGGTTATGGATGTAAATTAATAGATGGTAATAAAACATTAAATAGAACTAACCAAAGTCTTTTTATTGATACACTTAAATTACTTTATAATAAATCTGTTGGTAAAATTGGGTGTTTAACAAAAGAAACACAATTCTATACAAAATCGTTATACGAATAATTATATTAAAATAAAAAAAAATAGATGTACAATTTCGACTTAGAAGATTATGCTGGTACATATAGAGTTGCATGTAAAACTCTAGATGAATTAAACACATTGCGTTCTACCATTATTAAAAATGATGATGGTACTGTTGAAATATTTTATGCTAATGGTTTACCATATGAAAATATTAAAAACAAACAATGTTGTGAAATATTAGGTTATAATTTTAACATTGAAAATCAAAAATGTTATTGGAATACACCAAGTAGTTCAATATGTGGTGACGATTGTACAAAAAAAATAGTTTTTAATTCAAATAAAAATAAAGGTAGTTTATTTAAAATAAATGAGAATGAAAAATGTGGGTTGGATATCTCATTTGATTATTTAATTAATTTTAATTGTGAAGTTTTTAATTCAGTATGTCCAAATGATGATATAACCAAACTTCAAGATGAATTAAAGAAACTTAAGACAGAATATAATAAAATATATGCTGATGCAACATTTAATTCAAATTTAATAAATCAAACGCAGATTAGTTTTGATAATTTACAATATGTGATTAAAGGTACATATACTAAAACTAGTAGAGATACAACCACAAGGGGATATAATGTTAATCAAGAAAATAATACCACAACTACAACAACAAGTGTTACTAGTGGAGTTCAACCAATAACAAGTGATGTATATACAGGTACAGATAATGTACAAACAACTACAAATATAACAACTACAACAAGAACTGAAAAACCAGAACCGATAAACACATGGGGTGGTAGTACTTTAACATATACATATGGTGATACTACTACAAATACAAATAATACAACGAATGAAAATCAAACAACTGTTGATTATACTTCTCCTGTTGAAATTAGTTATGATAATAATTATACACCATCGATTAATACAAATTTATATCCACAATCAACGTTTATAAATGAAAAGGAATATAATGTTATATTACCTTTAGGATTGGATTATACATCATTAAATTTTAAATATACAGCAGAAGTTCAACCTAGCAACACACAAAACGATTTACCGCCTTCATTATTTGGGTTTTATTTATATGGTAAAAAAGCATCAGCAACGTATACAACAAATACTAATACATTATTACCTAAAATATTTTTATTAACTAATAGTGGTTTAGCTGAATGGGCCAAAATATTAGGTGAGGATGCATATAAAAAATATATAGATAATTACGGATGTGATGAAAGTTTATACACACCAACACAATTTAATGATTATATTGATTTAATATCTAATACAGTATATTCAAATGGTACTTTAATTAGTGATTATTATAGTGAAACCACACAAGGTGTTTGTGACAAGAAATTAAAAAAAGATGAATTAAATAAATATAAATTAATCGATAACCAATACAAATTAAAATTAAGCGAATTACAAACAAAAATAAACGAAACGACAAGTCAATTAAATTTTTTGAAATCGAAATCACCATATGTTGAATCGTTAAAAAATATTGAAAATATAAACATAAAATTCATATTAGAAAATAATACTGGTAACGGTAAATATACCAATATTTATGAAGAAACACTATTTAATATCGGTGAAGGTAATATGGTTAACTTTATAAATGATAAAGCACCAAATACTGGTATATTAATATCTGGTGCTACATCTAACGGTATATTAATACCACCATATAGTTTCCCAGTATTAAATGATGGGGATTATGTTAGATTTGATTGTGATGCAAATAGAGACGAGTTTATTAAAACATTATATTTGGAAAGATACAAAGGTAATTTCCCAGAACCAACAACAAATGAAGAACAAATAGAATTAAATAAAAAATTAAATTCATGGTATAATTCAACATGGGTTAACTATAACATATCAATACCTGAAAATATTATTAATAAAATTAAAGATACTGAAATAAGATTTTCAATAATGGTTGAGTCTTGTTGCGTTGATTTATGTTTTTTAATTGATAAAATTAATTTTAATAAACATTGTGAAGAATTAGATAATCAAGAAATAGTAGTATCTAAACCACCTAGTTTTGAATTAGAAAGGGTTATGGATAATAAAAAATCATGGTCAGTTGGTGATGATGAAACTTCTAGAGAGTATGATTTAACATTTAGAGAAACACAATACAATGCGGAAGACCATAGATTAATTTTAAATACAAAAGAAATTGAATTAAAAATTGATGGTTCTAACGCTATTGAAGAAGACATGTTATGTTCGATACAAAAAAACATGTGTTTATTAACAGGTATGACATTTACTAATGAAACTATTGAAGGTGCTATAACCACTGTTAATATTGATAATGTTATTGATTTTCAAACCATAATTTTAGAAAGTACAGATTTAGATTATGAATCTATTTATGTTAATTCAGTAAGTTTTAATTGGACCGCTACAGTCACAAATAATTGTAATGAATTATATGAGATTGTTTTTAATGAGGGTGAAGGTACATCAATAGTTGATATGATACCAACAAATGAAATGTATAAAACTGTATTAGAAGATTTAGCAAACAAATTAGATGTTCAATTAGTACATAATGGTTCTATAACAACATTAACAGATATTAACGATAATAAATCATTAATTAATGGATTATACATTGATATTAAACTTAACATGACTTTAGATTACTATGAGCTATTTGATTGTTATCAAGATGTATTCAATATAATATCTTATTCTGATGCTATTGAATCTGGTATAATACCATTCCCTGTTAACCCAGAAGATTTATTTAGTACAGCTCGTGAAGTTAGGAATGCTTGGTTAAGAGCATGGAATTCATTAATGTTAGCTAGTGGGGCATATTTGGATATTGAAAATGGTATTCCACACCCAAATCCTTCTGAAGATGTTATGGAAACATACAACGCAACTAGAACTGCTTATTTAAGTGCTTTAAGTCAGTTTAATCTAGCTTCAGGGGGTGGATATATAGAAGGTTTAACTATTGAAGGTCAATTTAACGATTATACCGAATCGATTGAATATATTAATGAAACATATACTAATAATGGAAAAATAGCACCACAAATGTTTAGTACTAAATGTGGTAGAATTTTTAAACGAGTTAATAGTGGTGATGGTTATTTATATTTTGTTGAAACCCCCACAAAAGAACTTAAAGTATTTTGGGCTTTTGAAGATTATGGACCAAGAAATACAACATGGATTGATATAACGAGTATAGTACAAGAAGATTACCCAGAAAATTGGTATGAGAGTCCAAAAACAGCAGAAAAAGCTTCTTTTTGGTGTAAATTTTTAATGCCTAATAACTACACCACTTGGATTGATATGATGTCATTTCATTATAAAACAAATGGTGATACATCACATAATCAATGGGTTAATCCAGTTGAAAACGACTTTTTTATAGATTGGGATGATGAAAAAGGCAAATGTATGACCAATATGTTTGAACAAGTTGTTCCAGAACAATTTAGTATGTCATATCCGATTAAATCATTAAATTTTTGGACAAACTACGGAACATTAACAACTGAACAACATCATACATCAACCCCACAATGTGTTTTAGATATTTATTTAAGAAATAGTGGAAGTACCGAATGTGTATCATGTTGTAATATCGATTTTACTTGGCCAAATATCGCCGCTGAAATAGATGGTGTATATAGAACCTATAGAAATGCTGTAAAAAAATTACAAAATGAAATTAAATTAACTGAACGAACACCATCATATTATATATTTTTGATTGACCCAGCTACAAATTTATTGCCAGATGAAAGTGGTGGTCAAATACCAGTTAAAGTTACAACTACAATTAGAAAGGATAGTCATAACGGTGATATTGTTTTCAAAGAAGAATATGTATTAAATGATTCTGGTGCTACATGTTCATATCGTTATTCTCTTGGTTTAGACAAATTGTCTGTTTATGTTGGTATGACAGACCCAAATAGTGCATATTGGAATGTAAATGCTGCAAATTATGATTTAACTGTTGGGTGTACTATTGGCGATGCTGGAACATTATTGTCTGGTAGTACTAGTGGTTTACCCATACCTGGTGCGAGTGATAATGGTGTTGATAGAAATTGGAGATTTGATGAAAATTATTACGTACATTTTGATGTTGTAAATAATAACACAGGTTATGTTTATGAGGTAACAAATAATGATTTTAATTTAAAAGATAAACCATTACCTATTGTATGTCCATCATCCGCATCAACACAAACATTTGATATTAATACTGCTTTAACTAGTATAAATACACATAAAACAAAAATGTTAAGTAATATACAAGAAGATTTAGATTGGGCTTTAAATAATTGTACCGATTGTTAAATAATAAAATTAAAAATAAAATATATGTATTTTTTTGACACACAAGATTTTGCCTTTCCAAAAGGTTCAGCAACTGGAAGTATGCAAATTTTTTGGGAAGACACATGGTATAGTCATTACTATATGAATGACTATGTATTTGTTAACAACCCTGATGGTACTTTAGGTGTATATTATGATGCTAATCAATTTACTGGTTCAACATCTGGAATACAAAATTTTACATCACAAGTAACACAAGAATTTTGCAAACTTTTAAGTGATAAATTTGATGAAACTAGAAATCAAATAAGAGATGCTTTTTACAGTGGTTATAATCAATTACCAGAGTGTTATAGACCTAACGTACAGTATACATGTGCTTCTGAAAGATTTGCTACGTTTTTTCAAACATATGGTCTTTATAAAAATGTACCTAATTGTTATTGGGATAGTGTTAGGAATGTTTGTGTAACAAAAAGACACCCTCTAGATGAGACAAATAATAGTTTTGTTATTTATGATAAAAATAACGGATAAATTAATATTTATAATAAAGCGAGAAATAATATGCCAATACAAACATATATAAAAACAGAGAATGTGTTTACAAAAACAAATCCATTAACAGAAAATTGTTTAATAGATGATTGTGGTTGTAAATTAAAATGTAATGTTGGTAATTTAGCTTCTGGTAATAGTTTTTTTAGGACTAATGACAATAATTATTTTGGTTTAATAAAACCAATAACATATAAACAATATGATACGTTTGTAACTACTATACCATTAGAAGAGCAAGGTGTATATGTTAAACAAAAAATGGATTTAAATGTAACTATAAGATGTTCAAATAAAAGAATTGAAGAAATAAGTGGTTATAAATCCTGTGACCAAGAGGATTATGATAGTACTAATAGAAATATAAGAAATGCAAATCTTAAATCTAAAAATCAATTATTACTATCTATGGACCCATTTAATATTGCTTCATATGATATATTTAAATTTCAAGTTGAAAAGTATTTTTTAAATGTTGACTGTGTTGAAGGTGAATATTATATAGGACAACCAGTTAATGGTGGTATAATATGTTATTTGGATGAAACTAAAGAGCATGGTATTGCGGTACCTAGAGCATTTTCAAGTAAATATTGGCATTCAACAAATGGTGATTTTATTAACGCAACCAATGATGGTTTATATTCTGGTATGACTAATACTAACTTAATTGTATCTAGTTATGGTTCAGAGAATAATATAGCTAAATATATAAGTGATTTTACAACATCAAACTATAGTGATTATTATTTACCATCTAAATACGAATTAAATCTAGTGTACAAACATTTTGATTTATTTTGTTATACAGAAAATAATAGAAATTTATCAGTAGATGATTATTTTGTTTGGTCATCAACTGAAAATGATGCATCAACAGCTTGGGCTCAAAATCTTATAACTGGTGAACAAAGAGTTTTCAATAAAACAACGCAATTACGTTCAATAATGATTTCATATTTTTAATAAATAATAAGATGTATTTTTTTGACTTAGAAGATTATTACACAACTGGATATATTGGAGAATATAATTGTAAAATGCCTGGTGATATTGAGGATTGTATGACCACAAATAGAGCAACTAAAGACGCTTTTCTTAAATCGTTATCAAATTGGTACTCCTCAAATACAGTCTGTTTAAATGATACATGTAAATACAATACGGATAAGTTGTTTAAATTGATTATTGATACTAACAGTCCTCAAACTAATTATAATGGTCCACTTACAATTAAAAAAGATGATACTCTACTTAAATTAAGTACCATGTTAAGGGGTATTTATAACCCACCAACATATACTGCATTAACAGAAACAAACTTAACTTTCTATGAAAGTTATGGTTATGTATGGTCTGGTAGTTGTTTTGATAAACAAATATATTATGATTTTATTGAAGCACATAAAGAATTTGATGGGGCGTTAAAAGAATTAATATATCTTGTTAATGGTGATGATTTAGGTAGAAGTGAAAAATATGTTAATTTAGATAGGATTAAATATAATGCAACAACATGTCCAACATGTGAAAATATTAATTTAGATGATAAATTAACAACAGAATTATCTCAAATAAATAATGTTGATGAATTTAGAAAAGCCGCTACAACAGAATTAATTGATGTTAAAAATAGAAAATCAATATCAGGATATCCGACATTAAATTTATTATATGATAGATATTTAGGTAATTGTGGTGATTGTGATACAAATAAATTCACATATAAAACAATGAATAGTTTTATTGACGTGGTTGGAAAACATTGGATTGATTTGGCTGAACAATTTATACCAGCAACATCGATATGGAATGCCACTGATGTTGTTAGAAATAACTTATTCCATCAACAAAAACATAAATATAGAAAAAGCAATTTAGTCTTTACCTTAAATAACGATAAAGGTGTTAACATATGCAATAAAAAAGGTTTTCATATTAACACAATTGATGCTGGATTAAGTGAATGTATTATTTATGATGTTACATTCCAACCAATGCCAGAAACATTAATATTAAGCGCCACAAGCATTGATTACCAATCTAATGTTGATTTTGAAGCATCATTAGCTAGCAACCCATCAAACCCAATAGAATATAATTTAAGTGTGAATACACCACAACAAACATTTGGTAATTTAACAGAACAAGATATAAATACAATTTCATCTAATAATGAAAATAATAATAAACAATTATTAAATAATCCATTTGCAACAACAAAAAAATATTCTTATGGTATATCTAGTGGACCAGCATTTTGTAACCCAATGTTTTTAGGTTCAGTTAAAATATATGATGAATGGGTTAGAAGTAAAAATCATTGGGATTATTATTATAATAGACATTAAGATAATATATTATGCCGACGTTAATACAAAATATAACTGTAAAATTAGCTGATAACTTAAAAGGTAATATCGGTTCAATAGATAATATTAGATTTGAAATGTCTACATTGCAATGTAATCATATTAAATCTGGTAATTATGAAGCATTCTTAATTGATTTTGGTAATGCAACTAATATACAATCAATAGCTAATAATAGTTATTATGGTTTAATAGTAAATCAAAATAAAACATTCATAGAATTAGAAATATCATATTAATGAGTTATCAAGATAGAATATATAGACAAAGTGGTATATGTGCTCAAAGAAATAGCACTATAAATGTTGCTAAAACTAGCTCAGATTTAGTTTTATATGACCAACCATTATATACCATGACAACAGCAAATAA
>Ga0172367_10007112_pt1 | contig 12912 bp, 14 predicted proteins | sample Lak10m_FD_114542 | JGI IMG/M metagenome (GOLD analysis project Ga0172367, IMG submission 114542) | Freshwater microbial communities from Kabuno Bay, South-Kivu, Congo - kab_022012_10m | ecosystem: Environmental > Aquatic > Freshwater > Lake | place: Democratic Republic of the Congo: South-Kivu...
GTCGGTATCATCAATCTAAAAATCCAAAACTTTTTCAGTATTGACTGTGGACTATTAAGATATGATTAGTTTTAACACTGACGCTCATAGGCCATATCACGTATAAGGGTTAGCCGTGATTGAATGTATTCGCTGAGGTAATCAGTTTCGTGGGGGTCTAACAATGCTTGCTTTGTGGTTTGTTTTACGAGCCATTGTACCAAGCTAGCATCATCCATCTGCAATAGGATCTTGGTTTGAGAATTTTCCACCACAGCCCAAAGCTGACGCAGAATTTTAGGAGTCATTAAGACCTCAAGTTTATCATTAGCTTAGCTGTTTTTAGATTACACAATTTAGCCAGCAGATTACGCCTGAATATACAAGCTGAGACAAGTGTTATTAAAAACTTAATACAGGGATTTATAACTTTATGAAGTTTAATTATTGAAATACTACGTTCATAAATTAACAAAAAGTTACTAAAAGACTTTTGTGACTATGACAGTTAAGATTAATAGTTATTTTGATTAACTTTATAGTTAATCAATTACCATGAATAATGATGTTTTCATTTGTAACATTTTACCCAAGTCTGAGGTTTTTGTAAATATTCACTTTTATTTATATATAATAATCTTAAATAAGTAGGAGCCTCAAAGATCCCCAACCGCTTCAGTAAGTCGGGGATCTTAACTTCGCAGTATTTACAAATCAAACAGGATTGCAATAATTACAGTTAGAACTGTTACTTATGCTTGGCAAGACTTACAGAGGGTTTCGCCCAGATACAATCATGAAACCAACAGAATCGAGCCGAATTTGAGGCTGGCGAATTCCTGCTAAAATCGATTCCCTTAATGCACTTTCGATTTGCAATTCTGCAGCCAGTGCATCATCCTCATTTTGCCAATTTAGACGCAGGTGTAATTGCTCTACTTTTTTGTTTAATTTCTCCTCGGTGATTTGAGCATATTGTTCGTGCAATACCATAAATTCAGGATTTTTGAGGAGCAATTCCGCAGAGCTACTACGCGCTTGATGGCAAAAATTTTGCCACTGGGTAGCATGGACAAAAGCATCAATAATTCCTAAGCGCTCTTTTGCTAGATTAAAGTCCCTACATTTATCACTGCTTCTATCTTTATAAGGCCGTTGCAAGATATTTAAAAGTAATTCATCTTCTACCAAACTCATAGGATGACAGCGAGCATCAACAAAGATAGTTTCTAACATGGGGGGAAAGAAAGCATCCACACGGCGCTTCAAGGTTTTGTAGTGGGAACTATCTAGTTTGTGGTTTGTTAAAACCTGCTTTGCATTTGCTAAATGTGTTTCCACTACATAATTGAATCGGAAACCAAACCATTCCTTGCCTTTTGTAGCATCCCAAGATTCGTCGGTGCGCCATAGGGCAAAAGCTTTACCTCTATCATCCCAATTGATATAGCTCACGAGTGCTTCTATCAATCCTTCGCCAATGCGAAATAGTTTAACGCCAGAATTTTGGTTGGCGATCCGGCGATTGTAAGTACCAAATTGGTCTGTATTATTATTAGCAAAGTGAGTTTTTAGCTCGTCTACAGAAACCAAAGTGCGCGTTGTTGGTTTATAACGCCTAATTTCTACCGAATTCGGCTCATTAACTGACTTAAATCCTAGTGCATCACACATCCAGCCTTCAGTTGCTTGTTTAATTTCTAAATGACTAGCATCGTAATCATCGAGGTCTTGAAAATATTGGGTAGTATTTCCATCAAGAATATCAATTTCGTCCAAAGCAGTTTGCTCGCTAATTTTCAAAGTTTCGGCAGTGATTTCTTGCTGAATTGGCTCAATCATTGCTAACAATCCCGCAGCACCTGATTGCAACAAAGCGGTTTCTAATTCTCCCAATTTTTCATCCACATAAAATTGTAGACTTGCAATTGATTTCTCGAAGATGCCAAACCCATTTTTGAGAAGTTGATACCAAGCATTTTGGGGATTGTCTTCCAAGTATGGGCCAATCAATGCAAAAGATTGAATCCCGATTTTGCTACCAATGCGGTCAAATCTGCCAATTCTTTGCTCTAATTGATTAGGTGACCAGGGTAGGTCAAAATGAATCAAGCAATCGGCAAATTGTAGGTTCAGTCCTTCTTCTCCTGACCGCTCGCACACTAAAATAAAACACTTGGGGTTATTCTGGAATCTAGTTAAGTTTGCCTCAACTTTTTCTCGTGGTTCGCTAAATTGATGGCTAGCGACTGTTTCTGCACCAAAGCTATGAGATAAACATTGCACAATTTGTTGACAAGATTGTGCAAAACTTGTAAACACGACAATTTTAGGCAGAACATCTCCTGGAATAGGTCGTCGAATTCTATGCTGTATTCTTGTGATTAATTCTTGCTTATTTCTGCGAATACTTGGGGAAATTTTAAAGTATGCAGCTAGCTGATTGAGTAGCAATGTATGCAAATTTTGTGTGCGTTCTCCCTCTTCTCCCGACTGACGAAGAATTTTCAAACAGCATTGCAAAATTTCTTCTTCCTCTGGAAATTTAGCGGTTGTAGTTAAAATGCTAAGGTCATATTCTTTGAACTCTCGGATCAGTTGACATGAAGATTTACCTGCTAGGCGTGAAGTAATGACCTGTTCTAAAATACCTAACCAAGTACCAGAAGCTAGAAATAAAACCAGAAAAATTCGCTGATATTGCTGGTTTTTAGGGGCGAGAGTACGCCATTTTTCCATAAGTTGATGAAGATCCAGCGATCGCTCGTCTAAATCATATTCTTCTTTTGGTCTCACATCCCGATCAAATATAACATCCTCTATAGCAGCACGACGGTTACGAAGCATTCGACGATGTAGCCGATAGGTTTCGTTAATGTGATTGCGAATTGCCAGAATAATTTCCTCTTTTTCCGCAGGATTGGCTTTTAAACAATTTTTTAAATTGTCCGCCAGATTCATCAAACACCCATCCTCAGCAAAGAGATTTTGCAATTCCTTGAGGTGAGTTGTGAGAACTTTGTCATTTTTGGCACTTTCTTGAAAAGAAAGGAGAAATTTGCCAATTTCTTGGTATTTTTTGACTCTGGCGCGAAAACCTGTCAAATCATGAAGTTTGTAGGTGATGGGATCGAGTAGGTGCAGGATGGCGAGAAAATCCTGCTCGTGGTTGAGGACAGGAGTAGCAGATAGTAAAAGCAAGCGATCGCTTTTATGAGCCAGAATTTTACAAGACTCAAAACGCTGACGCACCGCCGCATCCCCAGAAGTTGCCATGGCGGCAATATGGTGGGCTTCATCTACAATTAAGCAGCCAATATTCGCTGTTAGGTTGATTCTATGGATATCTTCAACCGCCAACACCACCACCCGTTTACCAAAATGGGAGATGTAAAATTTATTTTCTAACTCAGTCCGCCATTGTTGCAGCAAATATTGCGGAACTAGCACCACCGCACCTTTTTTTGGTTCATCTAGCAGGAATTGACGGAGAATAGCACCAGCTTCGATAGTTTTTCCCAGTCCCACCTCATCTGCTAGTAAATAGCGTTGAATTGGGTCTTCCAGTACCCGCCGGACAACTTCAACTTGGTGAGGATAAAGTTCAATGTTCGCCGAAATCAGCCCTGTCATCTCGCGACTTACAGCGCGTTGATGAATCAAGCTTTTAACAAAAGTTAATCTTCTGTCATGAAAGTAGGGGGTTTCGTGACCCTTCATTGCCAGAGTTTCAATCGGGTCTGAGATAGGTATGTTACAACGGACATAAATTTCTTGTTCCGTCGCAATTGTAGTCTTCTTGTCTGGTAAATCAATTTGATACATTTCTGTGTCTTCATCCCAGGTACAAATTCGGCCAATCAACCATTTATCCTGGGTTGATGAGCTAATATAGCATCGAGTTTGAGGCTTTAGCCTCACTTGAGTTAAGGAATCTAAAGGTAAAGTTTTTTGGAGGCGTTGCCCTCCTGAGCAGAAATACTCAACCATCACATCAGGTTGAGATATTTCAGTAACTTTTCCTATTCCCAAATAGTTTTTCTGGGACTGCACCAGTGAACCAAGCTCAATCATCGTTCCAGTTATCTGTAGATCCTAAGAGAAATTACTACGCCAAGAGCAATAGCAGCTCTCCACACTAGCTTGATAAACAGGATCTGGCAACTTGAAATTTTGGTAAATATGAAACTTTCCCCAAGAAAGCCTTGTAAAAACTATTAACACTGAGGCTGTGTCGCTATCATGAAGTCAGAACCAATTCACAGGCATAGAGAATAATTCCCTAAAGTTGAGCTTGGTCAAGATAAATAATGATCACGACTGTTGTCGTAATTAATACTCTTATCTCACTGTTACTAGTCTACATAGCTTGGCGAGTGTGGAAACTAAAGCAGTGGATAGGGCGCATAGCTGATAAACTAAACGCCTATGAACTTAAAACTCATGCATTCCTACATAAAGCACCTGAAAATATTGATATTAGCCAGCAAGAGATTCATAACCTCCGCCAGGAAAACCAAAAACTACAAGTACAAATCCAAGAAATACGTCAAATTATCAGCCTGTTATCTTTAGCAAAGGGATTTTCGCACCGCTTTTTCGGCAGAATAGAGTGGATATCAACAAAAAAACCATCCCTAAATAAAAGCAACATTTCCCACTGATATCTTGTCACGATAGATTAATTAGATAGAATCATTTGAATCTTGCTAGGGGAAAAATCACATCTAAAATGGGTGTAAGGAGAGAAACAATTAAGATGTCTAATAACCGTTCTGGAGTATTTTTTGGCGGTTTCTTGCTGGGAGCTACCATCGGTGCTTTAACTGGTTTGCTCGTAGCCCCTCGCACAGGGCGCGAAACCCGTAAAATTTTGCAAAAGTCTGCCAATGCCATCCCAGACTTGGCAGAAGACATATCAACCAGTGTACAAATTCAAGCAGATCGTCTTTCTGCTAGCGCACTGCGAAATTGGGATGATACTTTGGCAAAACTGCAAGAAGCGATCGCTGCTGGTGTAGATGCTAGCCAACGCGAAAGCCAAACCTTGAAGCAGCAACAAGCTCAAAAAGACTCGGATTCTTTTTCCCAGCAATTGTAAAGCTCACAGATGGCATAACCGTGATTGATCCCCTGTTTTGGTTGGGACTGTCTTTGTTCTTAGTCGCCGCCAGTCTGACTGCTGTTTTGGTAGCTGCTATACCTGCTTTACAGGAGTTAGCACGTGCTGCTCGCAGTGCAGAAAAGCTATTTGATACTCTCTCACGGGAGTTACCACCTACTCTAATTTCCATCCGCAAAACAGGCATGGAAATCAGAGATTTAACCGATGAAGTCAGTGAAGGTGTGCAAGGCGCAGGTAAAGTCGTTAAGCAAGTTGACCAAAGCCTCAGTAGTGCGAAAAAACAAGCTAAAAATATTCAAATCAGCACCCGCAGCTTGTTTGTAGGTGTGAAGACTGCTTGGCACTCCTTTACACGCCCAAAACCAGCAAGGCGAGTTGAACGTTTACCAATTACTGAAAAGCTTAGTGAAAAACCATCGCTAACGTTGCGGGAACGAGAAGCAATGAAGCGTAGGGAGTAGAGAGCAGGGAGAAAACTTTTTCATCTCAATACCTAGTCCCTAACCTCCACTCCCTAATTTCCATTTTCAAACTAAGCTTTGCTTAAATCTCTTAGATTAGAGTAAAGTAAACAAGTGTAAAGAAGTATCACTTTTCCCATACTCTTTTAAAGCGACTTGTTCACTTCTACTGTCTATACTTGTATAATAACGTCCATGCAGTCTTGTTTTTGGCGACGAACTCTAGTATCTATTGCTGTATTTTTCTTGGCTGGGTCAATGTGGGTAATGCACTCGCCTCCAGCACTTGCTTATGATAATCCTGACTTATTACCCAACTTCCAAACTCCAGTTATAGATTTAGCTAAATCTCTCACAGATGTTCAAGAAGCAGAACTGGTCAAAGATTTAGAAAAATTTGAAGATCAAACTGGTTGGAAACTGCGAGTATTAACCCAGTATGACCGCACCCCAGGTCGGGCAGTAATTAATTATTGGCATCTAGATGATAAAAGTATTTTGCTAGTTGCTGATGCTCGTGGCGGTAACATTCTCAGCTTTAGTGTGGGGGATGCCGTTTATGAACTTCTACCCCGGACTTTTTGGATAGAATTGCAAACCCGCTTCGGCAATTTATATTTTGTGCGAGAACAAGGCGAAGACCAAGCAATTTTGCAAGCCTTAAATTCAGTGGAAACCTGTTTGCTTCAGGGAGGTTGTTCCGTAGTGCCTGGATTACCCAGAGAACAATGGATACTGACACTGATTACCTCAGTTGTGGGGGGAATAGTTTGTGGATTTGCAGCTCATCCCCAAAAAGAAGGACAGGTGATTGCTTGGCAATGGGCTTTAATTTTTTCACCCTTGTGGGGAATTTTGTTTATTGCCTTTGGTATTGGCCCAGTGGTAACGCGTACTAGTGATTGGTTGCCTTTAGTTCGCAATATCTCTGGTTTTCTCATTGGCGCTTTAGTTGCTTATCTGTCCCCTCTTTTCACTCGTCCTTCTTCAAATGCTGAGTCCTGAGTTAATGAGTGCTGAGTAAAAATCAAAATACTCAGCACCCAGGGTTATCTGAAGCTGATAAGCTGAAAGCTGGTATCTCAGGGATGAATAGCAATGGAATGGCACTTAACTGATGATCAAAGTTTAGCAATCATTGATAGTGACTATGAGGCCGTAACGAATGGTAGTTACTGTACATTGTTAAGAATCAATGACATTCTAGGTCAGTGAGTATGTCAATGACAAGAGAGAATTAAAAGTTAACTAACCTTTTGACACTCCCATGGCCGGAAGCAGGTGGGATTCTTGCTTGACCCAGCCAACTTACAAGGTGCTACCCATTTCTCCCACACCTACAAGGACTAAGCTTTCTCCTCCGATCACTGTAAAATTCCCCATCCGTCTATAGGGTGGGGATGGATAGCCGTGGTGCGCCCCAATGACCATCAAAAACTGTGCCCAAGCCCCTGCTTTCTAAGCGTGAGGATTTAAACGGTTAGGAAATTTAGTCGCGTTCAAACCAATGAGTAATTTCATCCGCACAGTCATTGTTAACAAAAACCTCACACTCGTTTCCCCAGAAGGGGTGTGACTAGTTCATGTTTCTTCCATTCTCTGACGACTGCGGGGTGGTTTTTCTGGTTGTTTTCTACGCAAACGCCGACTAACTTCATGAAAGAAATCCCTTCGTACATAAGGATAGTCATTTACCCACAAGTCATAACTGGGAATGTAAACATCACTGAATTCTTCAATACTGCTCAAATCAGAACGGTTCGACATGACAATCATTTCTGCAATTTGACCGCGAACAATAACTTTGTGAGCATTACGTAGTGGTGCTTGTAACTCTACTGCGAATCCTGTATTGTCACCAATCTCTAAGTTAATCCGTTTTTCTCGATTTTCAACAATAACTAACTCACCTTTGCTGTTAACAGTTTCTTGTTTGCCGATCAATTTGTCCGTAATCCACCAATCTAAAATTCGACCACGAAAAAAGCCACTGTATTTATAACGACGGCATTTTGCATTACGTACACTTGCCTGAAATACAGGATACCACAGCCAAAAAAAGGCACCCATTACGCCAACGAAAAATGTAACAGGGCCAAATTCCAGCTTCAACAGTATTTCCCCTATGAGAATTACAGCTATGGCAATTACAGAAATTAACAGTCGCTGCAAAAAATTTGAAAATTTCCCCGCATAATACTGGTACTGTAGACCAGTAGCAATCAAGGGGATGAGTTGTTCAAATTTTTTCCGAGTCAGTGGGACTAACATAAGTGCTGAGTTTGCCAGTTACAGTATTTTTTCTAATCCATATACCAAGGACTTTAGCTGCAAGACTTTGCGAATTGCTAGCAGCACTCCCGGCATATAACAGGAGCGATCGCTTGTATCATGTCTTAAAGTATAAATTTGACCTGCTGCGCCAAAAATCACTTCTTGATGGGCTATTAGTCCTGGCAGACGGACACTATGAATTCTAATACCTTCTTGTGCCAAACTCCCCCTAGCACCTGGTATTTTTTCTGTCTCTTTGACAAGAAGAGGATTAAAAGTTTTACCAAGTTCTCCTAGTAATTGTGCTGTTTGAATAGCAGTACCACTGGGAGCGTCCGCTTTTTGGTTGTGATGGAGTTCAATAATTTCTACATAGTCGAAATATTGGGAAGCTGTGACTGCGGCTTGTTGTAACAGCACCATTCCAATGGAAAAATTGGGAATGATTAAACAACCAGTGCTGGCTTTTTCAGCAAAGTCTGCCAATTCATTTATTTGTTCTGGACTTAAGCCTGTAGTACCTACCACTGGACGAATACCGTAGGCGATGGCACTACGAATATTTTCATAAACTGCATCTGGGTGGGTAAAATCTACAATCACTCCTGGAGGCGATTGTCTGTCACCAGCGACATAACCCAGCAGGGGTTCTAATTGGTTCGTAATTGGTACTTCCAAGGGTGCGCTTAAACCTGCCAATTCACCAGCATCTTTGTCCTGATATTCTGGACTGATGTCAACCGCACCAACTAACTTGAAGTCTTGTGCTTGCGCCACCGCTTTAATTACTTCCCGGCCCATTTTACCAGCCGCACCGTTAACAATAACAGGAATAGGAGCTTGATTCGTCATAGTTCAAGAAATGGTTCACAAAGTAATTGTAAAGAATTTTGTAATTCCCAATTCGTAATTCGTAATTTTTAATTTGCAAAACTCAGGATAAGAAATGCGGAAAAATAGCTACTAGCTAACTGAATTACTGACGCTATTTATCTAATTTCCTGGCGCAACCTTCCAAAACCATATCGCCTTGAACGAACAGCGCCGAGTAAGGATGTAACTTATCTGACATTCCATCACTACAGGAATCAAATTCCCTGATGATTAACATACTGGTTTTTTCGTTTCCCAATCGATACACTTGCACAGTGTCTGGGGTACGTCCATCAGCTGTCAGTGGTTTGACATAGGGGAAATTTTGCTTTTCTTCCCTTGCTAATGACGAGTAGATAACACCACTTGGGCGAACATCGACACTCCAAAACGGTTCAGTACCAAAAGCCCTAAATGCTTTATCCTCAGTGGTGTGATTCCTGGAAATTACTTGATTACCTTTAATATTGGTGCTGTTGGCTGGTAAGTAAACAGCCATTGCCAATAAAAGAGTCGAAAATATTAAAGTTTTCATGGACTGAAAAATTTATAATAGGCAGTTCACTTTACCTATAATCACTGAAGTCGTCAGGCTGAATTTTTGAGAACTACCATGGCTTTAGCCTGTTGAGTGTCAAAATGTTAAATGTAAAGTACATTGGCAAAGTCAGTTATGCCCAAAGCTATTTGGAATGGGGCTGTGTTAGCCGAAAGCAATAACACAATTGTTGTAGAAGGTAATCATTATTTTCCACCCGACAGTATCAAAAAAGAATACTTCCAAGAAAGCAACACCCACACTACTTGTCCTTGGAAAGGTGTTGCCAGCTACTACACCATCGAAGTTGATGGACAAACCAACAAAGACGCTGCATGGTACTATCCTAGTACCAAGGAAAAAGCTAAAAATATAGAAGGCTATGTTGGTTTTTGGAGAGGTGTAAAAGTTGAAGCTTAGTTTGTAGTAAACATCTGTAAACAAACTGACTTTTAACCTCCGTGTTTTCTCTCCTGTAATCACACTGGATCACAAACACTCATCCAAGTCATAGCAAAGTATATGGTATCTGATACAATTCAGACGCCATATATTTTCCTAGATATTCATTATCAGGCATTTAGGAAAAATAGATAAGTTTTTATTTGATTTTGCCTAATACCCTCCAGTAAACCATAGCAATATATTCTTAAAAAATTTAATATTTCCATGATCCTCGAATTGATTACTTGTTTCTGTCCCGGGAACATTAGCAATAATTTCTTCCAGGGTTTGTAGTAATTCTTGGTCGTTATTTTGGTGTAGATTCGACGTTGAGAGTATTTGATGGATTTTTCTGCTTTTCTGAAAAACTGAGGATTTGGTTAATGATATCCATTATAGTCAGAGTAACAATGCTCCAAACCCACATCTAAACCTATTTCACCATCAGCTATCCTGGGTTGTTGTTTAACTTCTGTATTTACACAGAATTGAACATATAAACCATCAGGACGTTTAACAATTCTGACTCGCTTAATTAACTTAATTGGATATGTACGGGTATGCCATTTAACCAATAATTTAAGTTCACGAACAACTTTTTTATCAGTAAAACTGATGCGTCTTTTTATTGGGTGTAATGACCATCGAGAGATTTTATACTCAACTGAAAGGTTATCCTTTTGAAACCGGGGACATCCCTCCTTTCCTTGAAATTTCTTCTTACAGTCGTCCTAAAATCTTTGAATCCCTTACCATGGTCTTTTTGTAGCAAACTGACAAGCCATTGAATTTAATTATTTTATAAAATTCAACTCTTTCCGTAGTGCTGTGGAATGGCTTTCTCTGGGTTAATACAATCTTTGAAATGCGGATGAAAGGACTTGAACCTTCACTCCTGTCGGAACTAGAACCTAAATCTAGCGCGTCTGCCAATTCCGCCACATCCGCATAGAACATAATCCTAACATATAAAATATGATATGGGAAGAGAGTATGGGGAAAATTATTTTCCCCATACCCAATACCCCTATATCACTGCCACACGGGGTAAACGATGCTTAAATCCGCAGAGAATTTCCCAAGAAATAGTGTTTAATGTTCTTGCCCAGTCATCAGCTGAGATTGTTTCTTTTCCTTGTGTGCCGAGTAGGGTGACTACTTCCCCTTCCTGTAAATCTGGAACATTACTGACATCCAGCATCAACTGATCCATTGTAATTGCCCCAATTTGTGGCACGCGCTGACCGCGAATTAAAACTTGAATTTTCTGGGAAAGATTACGGGGGACTCCATCAGCGTAACCGATGCCAACCACTGCCAGACGGAGTTCGTGGGGGGCGATGAATTGTTGACCGTAACTAACGCCAGTACCGGCGGCAATTGTTTTTACTTGAGTAACTCGCGCCTTCAATTGCAAAACAGGCTTGAGGTTAATCACATTTTGTAAATGAGGGGCAGGATAAAGTCCGTAGATAGCTAAACCCGCCCGCACAATGTCGTAATGTAAGGCAGGATTCGTCAGAGTGCCGGCTGAGTTGGCTAAATGCAAACAAGGTGGATTGATTCCCATTGTTTTGACTCGGGCGATTGCTTGCTCAAATCTTCTATGCTGTTCTTCCATGACTGTGGTGTCAAGATGATCTGCTGTTGCCAAGTGGGAATAAATGCTGGCAATATCAAGATGAGGTAAGTTCTGTACTAACTGCACAAATTCAACGGCTTCTTGCCAGTTAGTTCCTAACCTGGACATTCCCGTGTCTAATTTAATGTGTACGGGTAAGGGAGAACTATGGTTAGTTTTTTCTAAAAGACTCGAAAAAATCAAAGCTTGTTTGGGACTGCACAAAGTTGGCTGTAAATTCCAGTGAACGATGGCCTGAATTTGCTCTGGTGTCTGGGTTGCACCTAAAATCAAAATCGGAGCTTTTATTCCACCTTCCCTTAATTGAATGCCCTCTGGAACTGTAGCAACTCCCAACCAGCTGGCTCCCGATTGCAGTGCTGTTTGAGCAACTGTAACCGATCCATGTCCATAAGCATCAGCTTTTACCACTGCCATCAATTGGGTACGTGGCGACAAAAACTGTATCAATTGCTCGACATTATGCGATAACGCCTCCAAGTCAATTTCCACCCAAGCGCGTTGGGAGAACCAAGCATAGGTGTCACACTCCTGATTATCAGCAAAACTGGGGCTTTGTTTGCGATTTAACATTTTTTATACTCCTCTCACACCACTGGTGAGCTTCGGTGATTCTTTATTGATTTTTATTCACCCTGGAGAAGCAACATCAGAGTTAATCAGGAAGTTTACCTTTGAACCTGGAATTTAAACAAGATACTTGGGGTGTCAAACTTGACTTTTTTCAATAGCTATGGGTAATCACATCTGATTTCCATCAGTTTCGCCAATAGTACCAACTTGGCAAAATTACGTATTGGTGATTATTGAGTAAATTCTTTTTACTACGGAGGGTTGATAGCCACATAAAGACTATTTTCTGTGGTTTAACATAAATTGGCCTGAGTTTTGTACCATGAGGACTTGTTAGAAATTATCATCTGTAACTCATTTTCATTTCTGAATCATTTCGGAAGTATCATTTATTCTCATCTCCCAAAGAGAATATTTTTGTGTTAATATATGCAAAACTAATACCTCGAGCGCTAACCAATGGGGAAGGTTTTAGTCCTAAACGCCTCTTACGAACCGCTCAACATCACGAGCTGGCGTCGCGCTGTGATTCTGTTAATTAAAGGCAAAGCAGAACGCATTGAACACAAGGGTAAATTCCTGTACTCAGATTTTCCTTTGCCGACTGTAATTCGGTTGCGGCATTATGTACGCGTCCCGTACAAGGAAATTCCTCTTACCCGTCGAAATATCTTGCACCGTGACAGTCACTCTTGTCAGTACTGTGGCTACATCGGGGATGAATTGACATTAGACCACGTTATACCTCGATCACGCGGCGGGGGGGATACCTGGGAAAATATTGTGACGGCTTGCGTCCGTTGCAACGTCAAAAAAGGGAACCGCACACCCTACGAAGCTCATATGCCTTTGCGTCATCCTCCACGCCAACCTTACAGTAGTCTTTATTTTGAAGTGAGCAAACATCTCAAGAGCGGACTGCACAATGAGTGGCAAAAATATGTAATCGGTCTTTAACGCCAAGGGTATAATTCTGAAAACCTCCAGAAATTGCCACCTGTTA
>Ga0172367_10007113_pt1 | contig 12912 bp, 26 predicted proteins | sample Lak10m_FD_114542 | JGI IMG/M metagenome (GOLD analysis project Ga0172367, IMG submission 114542) | Freshwater microbial communities from Kabuno Bay, South-Kivu, Congo - kab_022012_10m | ecosystem: Environmental > Aquatic > Freshwater > Lake | place: Democratic Republic of the Congo: South-Kivu...
CGGGATATCCTTGTCGAAGTCAAACCCTGCAAAGCGCATGAAGGCTTCAATACGTTCAAGGTCGCGCCGACCGTCGACGGAGATGGTCGTGAATGTGGTGCCGCTGAGTGGTTCGAACCCATACGGGAGGATGCACAGAATGTTGAGACCGTTGTACTGATCTTCGCTGACAACCTCAAGCTGGGCATGGAAAACCATCTTGTCAGGCGCCATGTACGTACCGCCTGTCTTGGACTGTCGGACACCTCCGCGTTGAATCTTGGGCTGGGCGTATCCGTCGACCTTGTTCCCAAATTCCTTGAAGCGCACGACGTATGTCTTTCCACCCACCGGGCGGACGGCGACGATCTTGTCCGCCGCCTTGGACAGCATGATCTCATATTCTCCGGCGGGGCGTTTGTCTTTCCATGCTTCGATGGGGAGTTCATGAACGTCCCCGGTTCCAGTAAAATTGATGCGGACTGAGCGAGAGCTAAGTGTCACCTTTGCGAGTCCTGAAGGTCCGAATGATTTGCGTTGGTTTAGTTGTAAAGCCATTGTTTATTCTCCTTTTGGTTAGATGATGGTTAGTTTTTTGATTACGGAGACCTTGTAGGTTCCGGTAATTTCAACTTCTACTACTAGATCGAGAGGGTCAAGCTCATCCATTGTTGGCTTCTGTGCAAGGATGTCCATATCATCACAGCTGAAATATAGATCATCCACGGATATCTGTTCAGCCAAGTATCTGTCATCTTCGTTATCGAAAAATCCATTGAAACGAAGATACATCTTCTTACTCTTACTAGCCACGTCGCACCCCCATCTGACGAGCTTCCCATTGCTTATGCATCGTGTCGATGTTATCTGCGATGATTCCCAGTGTAGCCGAGAATCCGTCCAGTGTCAACACCACTCCATCCTGGAATGACGATGCCACAAGTTCCATGTCGATGGGGATTTCTACGAAAAGATTACAGGGTTCGAGGTTGTAGTTGTATGGTTTGAATTGCTGTCGACCGACAGTGATGTTCAGGACTTTAGCCTTGATTGTTTTGATTTTCATTTGTCTCCTATATGTTTTCCAGTATGGTTGTTACTATGTCGTCTTGCGATATTACTTGCTGGAACATGTCACGCTTCTTCCTCACGGCTTCGTTTATGTTCTCGTCGATTGTGTCCTTTGCCACCAGATAATATGCCATTACATTTCTACGTTGTCCTATGCGGTGCAGACGTGCCTCCGCCTGTTCTTCCTTGGCAGGTACCCACTCTCGTTCGGCAAAGATGATGGCAGAGGCGGCGTATAGGTTGATACCTTCCGCTCCAGCCACCGTGATAATCATTACTCTCTTACGCAAATCTCCTTTCTGAAACTCATCCACGAGCTTCTGACGGTCCGCCTGCGCGACCCCGCCGTCGATGATCGAAATCCCAAACGACTTCAGCCCATCCGCGAGTCCTGAAACAACAGACCGATGATGGGCGAATACGACAATCTTCTGCTCTGTTTCCAGAACATCAGTCGCTAACTCAATTGTCGGGACGACTTTCATGTCCCCAATAAGCTGACGCAACTTGGTAAGCTGTGTCAGGATATTATCCTTCTTGCCTGCCTTCTTCTTCCATTCCGAGAATTCCTTCACGGCGGATTTGTAACCAGACAGGGTAACTTCTACAGGTACATATGTACGCTGTAGCTCCGGTAACTCCAACCCCACTTCTCTCTTGGTCCTTCGCAGTACGTAGGGCTTGAGTCTCTGCTCGAGCTCTGCCCCATTGGTCAGGGTGTTGGGTGGGAAGAACCACATTCCGTTCACCTTCTGCGCTCCGCAGTATCTAATGGCATACTTGAACCAGTTATCAAACGACTTTGGGTCGATGAGGTTTAACTGTACGAACAACTCCCCAGGGTTATTCATGAATGGAGTACCACTCAAAAGCAATACGCGGGGAACCCTCCCTGATATGATGGACTTGGCAATCCTTGTACGTTTTGCCTTGGGGCTTTTGATGTAGTGACTTTCGTCCAGTATAACGGTGTCTATGCCCACATCCATCAACTCCTCATACTTCGAGGTCATGATGGAATAGGACATGATTAGGATGTCTGTATCAGGGATGGCATCCTTACCGCTTGTAAGGACTGCAACCGTTTTATTAGGTGTCCATTTCGGGCACTCTAACTCCGCCCACTTGAAAACCACACTCGCAGGCGCGACTATGACGATACGCCCGCGCGAAAAGAACGAACAAAAGACAAGCGCCTGCGCGGATTTTCCGAGACCCATCTCGTCCGCGATAAGGCACCTGCCTCCGACTGATGATATAAACTTCACCCCTTCCTTCTGAAACTTGTACAATTCTTTTGGTAGCTTTATGGCTTTGGCTTCCCCCTTCGCCATTTGCAGGACGGCGGGATCAATAAACCCCGCCCCTGCAAACATATCCACTACAGCCTTTGCAGACCATACCGTCGCAGGCACGGTCCACAGTTTGGTTGCGGGATCATACTCCTTGCCCCCTATCGACTTTATATGCATAACCAATTCAGGATCGTAGTCGAACGACACCTGAATCTTTTCATCCAGTAAGATTGCATTCATATTGTCTCATCCTTATTCTATTTAGTCGTCTCTCAGTAGTTTAGTTTATAAAAAGTTTATTGTCAAGGTTTTATTTCCGCCAGAGAATGTTGCTCCTGATTCGAACCAAGTGGAGATAGAACTCATTTGATTTTGCTGGATCATACTCCACCCCCAGAGCCTGACACAATTCACGAACATCAATTCCAATTCTACTTTGTGGAGAATTTCCAAGCTCGTAAGTAATTACTACATACTTCTCGACTTCTTTTGAATGACATTCATTTGCATCCTTGCTTGCGGGCTTTGTTGTAATAGCTCCAAGCATCAACAAGAAGACTGATAACCAGAATGTCCAAAATGCTTCGTACAACAAACCATCTATGATGCAAAGTATGGACAGGGCTGTCATCCCTCCACCTAATACAAAAAATAACCAATTCATTTTTACCTCCTTACACTGTGGCGTAGGGATCAGTTTCGTACCTGCCCCAGAACCTGCCCGCTGGTTTATATACCATCCCCTTTGGTGCATTTTCTGCACATCCGTGCCAGATATACTTGTCGTGGAATGCACTCTCTGACACTTCAAAGTCAGACTTATTGTCGAATGTTGGATATACCTTCTCAATATTATCATTGTAGCATACAGGGCATTCGCAGTAGTAAGAACTTGTGTACATCGTCGCCTCCTATATTGTGGTGTATGGGTCAATTGGACTTTCAATCCATCTGCCCCAGTATTTGCTGGTGGGTTGGTAAGCCATCCCTGCCGGTGGATTCTTTCCACACTCTCTCCATATCAGCCCACCTACTTTTGAGTTTTGAAATTCCCTCTTTTCTTCATCTGGGATTTGAGGGAAGAATCTCTCCTTACCGTGCATGCCGCATTCACAGTAATAAGCACTTGTATGCATAATACTCCTCCTTAATTATTAGAGTTTTATTAGATTTACTAATGTTACCCTTGACAGGTTTTTTGTTTTTGGGTATATAGAACTGGTGTTTGTTTGAATTGATAGCCGGTGGGGAGATCACGTAATATATTAACTATACAGTGGCGTAGGGAGACTCGTCTGAGAGTACTTCGAATCTTTTCTTCAACATGTGAATGACCTTACCGCCAACTTTGAATGTATAGAACTCCCCATAATCAGTTAACACTTCAAATATGTCCCCTTCTTTCAGTTTGTTTTGTTCCGCTATTGTCCCTGTATATGATGTCAGTCTAATTCTCATTTGATTCCTCCCACCCTGCTTCCCACGGTACAGTAACTGTAACAATGTGTGAGGCATCGGTTGGGCAGGTCTCGCGCAGGATTGCCGCCTTTAGACCTCGAGCCTGAACAACAGGATTGATCTGATACTCGTCGCTCTCGAACATGCTACCGCATTTTCTACAGACGAATAGTATGATACCGAATGTGTACTTTGCAATTATCTTTTTCATTTGACTCTCCTGTGTTACAATCTATGTCATGGATATTTCACTACTACCTGAACCAGAGCGAAACTTCTGGATAAAGAATCGGTCTCGCTGTTGCGTACATCGCAACCGCTGGGCTGTGACACTGCATCACGAACCACCACGCTCACTAAACCCAACTTGGGCAACTGATGAGCACACTTGGTTTCTGGTATGCGATGAATGCCATGACGTTGTTCATAATCTTAGCAGGAAGGAAGCCCTGCGATATCTGAAGGAGACAGTTAAGTATGGATAGATTTCTATGTGGTTGTGTCGTTGAAAAGCAGGGCACAGTTGAGAAGTTTTGTACGAATGAGGGTGTCTATGCCATCCCTCTGACAGACGATGACGATACAAAAGTCGTCGATGGCATAGTCTTGTGCCAGTTACACAGTGACCGCTTCGACGCAGGGTTTTCACTCATGGTGAAAACCCGCAAAGGTCAGATGTGCATGATACACATCGAGCCGGAAGCTGGTATAATGGGTGGTATTGTTGACACACAAAAGGAGAACCAATCATCATGATGCCAGATATTCAAACCCCAGCCCAACCCCCCATGCCGGAGGGCGCACAGTCCGGTGAACCGGACATGAAGGAAATGTTGAAGAAAGCCTTGCTTAAGATCAAGGACACCGCCGCTCAAGCGGGCGTTGACTTCAACGCCCTGGTCGATGAGATTACAGAAGGTGAGTCAATGGATTCTGAGGAGTCCCCTCTCCCTCCGTCGCCATCTCCCGCCGCAATGCTCTAATCTTCATCAGTATCCTCACCTGATAATCCTGAGAAGTTTCCGTTCTCAGTATTGTCAGGTGAGGAATGCCTTTAGCGTCGAGGAAGTCCTGCTTCTCTTTGTGCCAGTTCTTCTGGTACTTATGAGGACGGGCGTTACCCGCCCATTTCGGCCAGAACAGTATTACTAGCAGTCGACCTTTAGCATACTGGACAACGAAGTCCAGCCACTGATCTCCACCAACCACCTCCCCTGCCCTGTTAGTGTGCAGGGGATTTTCTATATGGACGTTTAGCCATGAACGTAAACGGAGTTGGCGTAGCGCCTCCACGACAAGGACGATCTCCCTGCGTGGAAACGCTACGGCATTCTTCTTTTTCGTCGGATTGTAATTGCTTTTATATTTCACTGTACGCACCCCCTGCTTTCTTGAAGTGAGCGGTACTGTACCAGAAACGTAAATCTTCCTCAAGCCTGACATAACCACTACCCATGGGATGAAATTCCAGCACAGTGTATACATTTCCAGGTATGATATTACCAAGTTTTGAGATTGCAATAAGTTGATCCCCTTTAGATATCAGCATACGGGTCGTCATTCACCACCTCCTGTAACCTATCTTTCCGAAGTATCCCTCTCCAGCTATCGCTGTACCTAGGAATATAACACATTACAAGTCTAGTACTACTATACTGTTTCGTAGGGACAGGCATTATCCACCTCCAAAAGAATAAATCTATTTGCACGGAGTGTTACGTATGAGGAGATTCCCTGAATATGACAGTCGAGCCATGGTCCTCTAGGCTCTGCGTCTACTATACCCCCGCATTTATCAATGGCGTCTTGTACCCTAAACGGAAGGTTGTATAAGTCGATGCATTTATATTGTTTCATAGGGGTTCACCATCTCCTCTATGTTGAATCTGTAACGCTTGTACCATTGCAGACGCCCCTTGTCATTTCTGATTTTTATACTCCCGCCAAGTCCGTCATCATCCAGCACTTCATACGGCCGCACAGTGCTCAGGCTGTTTGTTTCGTACCACTTTTTTAATTTTGCAAGTTTCATTTCGTCCTTCATATGTAGTACCCCAAGGTCAACACTCCCAAGGTGAGTGGGAGTGTTGCGGGGTTATCTAGAAGAGACAGGGTGATATGTCTGCCGGTGGTAATGTCCATATACATGGGCAGAGTTTTCTCCCTTGCCGCCTCATCCTCAAGAACATCCATAAGGGCGGCTACCGAAATCGCGGTAGCCGCCTCTACTTGACCGTCGGGGAGGATTGGTTTTCCGGAAGTGTACACTTCGCTCAATATTTTGGTGTATTTACGGTAGTTTGAGGGCGTAAGTATCACGACCAAACTCCTCTCGGCACTCTCCGCATATAAACTCTGCCGCCAGTTCTTCTGCTGGGTCCCAGTCAGGAGGGGCGATCTTCAGAGTTTCGCACGCCCAGCAGTAGGATATATTCTTTGTCCGTTCGCATGCCTCGCAAACACCGATCCACACCCTTCCGCTGTCAGGGTCTCCCGTGTCACAGAACAGGCAGGAGGATTCTTTGATCTTGAAGTTCATATCACTGACACAGGTACTGCACCATAGCTCCGGCTCCTCGTCGGAGAAGACTACAACGAGTTGCAGTTCTTCGGGCAATGAGAAATTCAGACAACACTTGCACTTCTTCAGCTCAAACGCTCTGGCGCAGTCTTTGCAGATTGACTCCCCTGTCGTCATCTCGTCAAGGTAGTATCCCTCAGTCTCACACGCCACGCACTTCTTTTTGTAATTGAGCGGCATTGGAACCTGGCTACTGAATGGTGCAGTCGTGTAGGGAGTAGTGGTTGATGAGGGTGCAGGGGTAGTAGTCTTCCATTTGGGAAGTGAGTGTGGAAAGTGAGTACGCTTGTTGGCATGGTAGAACTGGGCAAACTGTCCCACCTGTTCCACCATCATCTGAACGTCGAAGTATGCCATGGTGCTATGAGGGTCGAAGTATCCGCACCCAACATTCACCCCTGAACATTCGAGATGCTCCAAGTACGAGATGTCGGAGCAACTCCCACGGTTGACTTTGAAATATTTACCGAGCGCCTTCGTCCACGCAGGTTCGGTGTACATGTAGTTCACCGCGTCATTACCCATGCGGTCAAACTGGAACATCCAGTTGTACGTCTTCTCCGGTTCAAAGTCACTGGCGGTAGATTTTCCAATCTCCTCCATGTCTGTCAGAAGAAGGTCATAGTGGATACCCAATTGCGGTAGCAGGTCGATCAGGATATAAGCCCCAAGCCTGTCATCACAGGTGGAGGCGAATACAATTTCCTTACCATCGAACGTCAGACGGTAGAAGTGGTCGTGATTCTCGACCGAGTCAAGGTGGGCAATGGCAAGTACGTCAGCGCCGTTATCAATGAAGATGTGCCTTCGATCCCCATGTCTGACAACCTTCCCCATACTTTCAAAGTCCTCAAAGGGGGAAGTCATGATCTTTTTCATGAGGTCGAAGTCCAGCATGTTGTATATTTTCATTACGGCTCCTCATAAGGGCTCTTGTTCGATTCTACCTCAAACAGATCAGAGTTTAACCACCAGAAATGTCTCAGTGCGTCATCTTTGATATAGTATGCCCCACTTGGCGCCACCTCATGAACTTCGTACACTTTCCCAACCGTGAAATGTTCGGCGTATGGTCCCTTCTTTACAAGTTTTACTCTCATTCCTCCTCCTCTTCTTCCTCGGGGGCGTTCGGGCATTCATAGTGTGCTGGATAGAAGTCATCGTCGCAGTAGTCGCAATGTACTGCCAGGTCCTTATGGTTTCGGCACAGCATGACGTAATCATTCTTGTTGTCATCAGAATACGCTCGCTCTGCGTTGTCCTCGTCGTCAAACCTATCGCACTTCTCACACCGATACCAGCTATCCGCGCACGTGTTGCAGATGTGTTCGTCGTTATACTTATCTTCGATATCCTTTGAATATTCGCCGCACTCTCCGCAATAAAAGTAATGCCGGTCTATGCAGTCATCGCATACGTTTCTATCATACCTTTCGATATATGTGCATTCCTGGTTTATCCTGGTATTGTCGCACTCGTAGCAGTTGAAATACTTTTCACTCCAGCAGTCGGAGCACAGCAGTTCTCCATCCAGCCCACTGTAAGAGTTGTCAACGTGGTCCACATCTCCGCATTCCTCGCACGAAAATCCATGATCGTCATAGCATTCTTCGCAAAATACTGTACCTTCCAGTACGTCGGCAAGGCAACTGAGACACTTGTTATTTTTCTGGGGTTGGCGCGTGAATGTGGTGTCGGGACCGAACACGGAGTCTGGTACCTCCAACTTTTTGAGCTTGAAGTTCAGAGATACGACTCTGGCTGTGGCGGAGAGTCCGACCAGCATTGCTGTCTCTCCGTTGATGTAGGCGTTTGGGAAGCGAAGTTCAAGTGCCCTGGCGTAACGGACGTCGTACATGGCGTTGAGTATCCTGCTAATGCCGAGGAGAGTCATCACATCCCGCTTGTCATAGATGTTGAATATTACTAGATTGTCTCCTCCATCAACCGGATAGTACCAGAGCCGTCCCCTCTTCTGATCCCCGTCATAGAAACGAATGGCTCCACCTCCAGCGTCGATGAGCTCCAGGCGTGTGCCATTGTGAGCCCCGCCCGGAAACCAGCAAGAGTTGCCGTCCCCATACTCCCCAGCTTTCCAGTTGGAGTGGTCTGTGAACTCTATGGATAGTCCGGACTGTAGCCCTTTTACCCCGCTATGTATCACCTCACCCATATCCGCGACTTCGGAGTCGGTTAGTTTTACACCGGAAGATTTGAAAGCCCACTTCTTGAAGCGTTTCGGCCAGCTTCCCTGATATGATTTTGTTCCTCCACTCCAGGATTCCAGAGATGCGTCTGTACCCATAAAGTTGAGTTTACGAAGTTCACTACGCACATCCTGTTTCAGACGGATGCGAAGGAGTGCGTCCATGATATCCAGTTGGGAGATGGAATATCCATCCACCTCCACCGGAATAAGAGTGTTTAGCGGGATGTTCCGCTTGAAGAATTTCATAGCTTTGATTCGTCAATGAGCGACAGCCTGTCTTCCTCGCTCATTGAAGCTGATGCAAGAAGCAGGGTCGCGGGGTCCAGAGTGTATTCCCCAGTCATCGGAAACACCTCTGTAAGATTGAACTTTACGTCACATACTTTCCCCCCAAAGTAATACTTCCCTCCTCCCAGGTGGAGTATGGCAACTCCACCCATGTCAGAGAATACGGTCATTGGATCGGGTGAGAATAAGGTTGAACGCCGTGTGATGTATTCGTCGTATCCCTCCATCCTCTCAGGAGCGATGCGCTTCAGGATGTTAACCCAGTCCGTCCCCTGATTTCTAACATCATCGAACAGGGATAAGGCTTCAGGCGTGAGGGTGGGGGGTGCGGTGGGGACATCGGCCGCCTTGATGAACCCTGCCACAGACGACAAGTCCTTGAGGGGGCACGCACCGAGGAATGCGAGCGTAAGATTCTTGTCGTTCTTGCACGAGTCGACGATCAGGTCGATGTCATCCTGTGATGGAAGTTTGAAGTAGCTTGCCGAGCACGATGAAAATGTCTTGGTCGCCCCAGTTATTGATGTAAAGACCCCTGACGGCTTCATCCATACAGGGATATCCTCCGAGTATCCAACGCCATTCTGGTCGGTGGCGACCAGAACGAGCAGGGGTACGAAATCTTTGATGGTGGATTGCGTATCGGGTAGCTTGGCGCCGATTGCCTCTTCCAGCACACCGCGAATGGCGGCGGACTGGAGTTCGGACAATGACCCGAACTGTGACTTGTTCGCAAAGGCTACATACATCGCCTTTGTTGCATCTGATAGACCGTCCGGAATGGTGAGGTAACTCATTGTCTTTTCATTCCATTCCATGGTGATCTCCATGATGCGCTTCTTGATAAAAGCTCGTAACTTTATATAGTCCATTGTTCCTCCGTGTAGAAAAGATGTCTTCCATAAACAAAAAGAACCTCACCCCATGTCGGGGTGAGGTTCGATGTTGTTTCGAACGATGCGATCAGTGGTTAGGCGAAGTAGCGTTCGACGATAGGACGCAGGGACTTGCCGGAACCGTTGTCAGTGAGGACGTCTTCGACGAAGTTGATGCCGCGAGTCTCGACAAGGTTCTCAACGAGACCCTTGATGACGTCGGCATCGGTCACGAGTGTCCACTCGTCGTTGAGACGTGACATGGGTTTGCGGCTGTTCTTGGCAGAGGAGGCATCGTCGTTCAAGGTGCGCCCGAAACCGTGGGTCTGGTTCGTCACGAGGTAGAGCTTGCCCGCTTCGTAGCCGTCATCGGTGCGCTCACGATATGCCGGAGTCGCAGGGGTCACAACCATGCCGACACGCCATTCCAGATTGTGGACGCTTGTGAAACTGCGGGGCTTGAAGCCGGTCATGGCGAGGATCGTGTTCTGGAAGTTGGTGGACAGGTACACACCGGAGGTGGGATCGTTGAACTGGGTCTCGGCGCGCTTGTCGGCATCGTTGGCCGGGGCGTTACCTTCGGGAGCGGCGAAGAACTGACCCTTCACCTCGGGCTGTTCGTTCTGGAAAGCGATCGCGGTGAGGATGGTGGCGATGTACGACTTGGCGAGTTCTTTGGGATTGGTGATGGTGGCGACGGGGGTGGGAAGTTTGGTTTTTTCAGACATAGTATATTTCTCCTTGTGATTGGGTTGGGGTTGGGTTGGATTTGTACCGCAGGGTGCGGCAGGTTTATCGGGAGACTTCAGACTTCTCCCGTAAGTCCCTATTTATTCATCTTCGTCTGGAACTGTGATTAGCTGGTCGTTGTCGACCACCAGATCACTGTGTGAGACGGGGTGAGCCGCGAGGTATTTCTCGACTGCCTCGATTGACCTCGTAAGGCGGTCAATGGCTCGTGGGTCTGTTGCCAGCTCGAGTTGAGCGTACAATGTTTCCAGCTCTTTCTCTTTCCGTGTTCTGGTTGACGCAAATAGCAACGACATATGTTCCTCCTTGGATATGGGGGAGAACTGAAGTATCAGTCTCCCATCTCTGCCTTCTTCAGGGTGGCAGGTGATAAACGTCAGGGTGTCGGCACTGCTGTACCGTCCCACCTTTTCAACCCAGACTCGAGTTCCTTCATCCATCCAGTGGATCGTCACTCCACTGAGGAGATAGTACCTCCCGTCCAGAATTATAACTTCTCCAACTTGCAGTTCATTGAGTATCCCCCCTGCAAGATAGTCGTGAGCGTAAACAAACGTACCATTCCCCCAATCATACATGGAGAATTGGTTCTTCTCCGTTGGTACGTTCGGATATGTTAGAAAGACTATTGTGAATATTACCGAGCGTATGATAAGCATGTTGCCTCTCTATACTGTAGTGTAGGGGTCAATGGTCGTCTTCACCCGATTAAAGCAGTTGTATGTAGTTCCGGTTCTTTTTCCGAGGATTCGTATATAGGGTTCATATATGGAGGTGACGATACATATGTCCCCAATCTTTACCTTTCCACCGTGATCTCTGACGACTGCCTCATCTATAACTTCTACTGAGTCCCCCACTTTCAGCTCTCGAAATTCATTTAGTGTCATGATACCTCCTGTTTATCTCTCATGTGCAAGCATAACACAACACATCTGCAACTGTGCCGTATGCTTGCACATGAGAAACTTGCACCGTCCATCCCTGTACACAAGTCAGCGGGGAGCGACCCTTTTACAGTTCCCATTCTCCTACATACGTTGTGGGAACAACGCTGGTGTGTGCCAGGCAGGAGAACCTGTGCCTATCATGTACAGGGATGGACGGTGCAAAGAAAGCCTTACTTCAAGAGTTCTATAATATCGAGGGCACACTCACGGGCTTCCCTTCGATAGTCTTATAGCACCTCTTGTGCCACCAAAGGGATTCGAACCCCTGTCTCCGCCTTGAGAGGGCGGCGTTCTGCTCATGGAATGAACTTATAGAAAACCATGAGTGACCTCTAAACTATGGTGGCGTTGAAATCATTGCTGACTTCTACCTCTCCTCAATCGTGAGATTGAGGAGATGCAGTAGCCTACAACTAACCAATGACCAGAAGCATACCCATCCCTGTCAGCGCGACCATTGGCAGGGATTTGGGTGAGTACAGCAGGGCAAGCCCTGCAAAAGCGATCAGGTACAGCAGTACCAGTGTGCGATATACTTGCTTCAAATACCAATCTCGTATCATCTTTTCTCCTTGCCCACTCCTGACACAGATGCCAGAAGCAGAGCGATAAGCACCGCCAAAAATGGTATGATCTCAAACCAAGAAATGTGGTGGATTGTCATGACGCCTCCGCGATAGCCGCAGTCACAGCCTCTGTGCGGTGACTTGCATGAACGACGCCGGACTTTACAAGAAGTCCTCGTCGCAGGATATAGAACCAGTCTGTGGGACGAAGACCCTGCCACACCGTGACAGTGGCTCCGTCTTTTTCTTCCGTATGTTGGGATGCAGATGGCATGTTACCTCCTCCTAGTAATCAGATGAATAGTCGTAGTCCAATACCCCTTGTACAGGGGATGGTCCCAGCATTTCAATGTCAGGGTGGCGAATGAAACTAAAGCCATTTTCCTTGCACCACTCATTCACCAGCTTCAACGCCTCATCTTTGCTACCCGCCACTACGATGACAGATTTCAAATACGAGGTGAAGTAAGAACCGCACTTCGAATGAGCGGATACTCGGTAGGAGGCAAGCAATGACTGCTTCACGATATTCTTCGCATCTGCTATCCATAAGTGCAGGACACCCTGTTCGTCCTCGTAGTTGATGGAAATTTTCTCTCCTACTATGCGAATGTTTTTAATCTCCATTACACCTCCATTCTCATCACAAACGTCCCCCTGTCCCCGAATCGGTATCCGACAATGGACATTCCCATCCTCTGATAGACGCGCAAGGCGGGGTAGTTGTCAGACCTGACGGTGAGCCACATGATCTTAAAGCCCAGTGACGTCAGGTAATCCACAGCTTCGATCATCATATGCGTGCCCGCCCCTGCACCTTGCAGGCGTGGTGATTTTTTAACAACCCCCCCCCCCCCCGCCGGCCTGCGCGGCCATCCCCCCCCCGTCAC
>Ga0172367_10007114_pt1 | contig 12911 bp, 27 predicted proteins | sample Lak10m_FD_114542 | JGI IMG/M metagenome (GOLD analysis project Ga0172367, IMG submission 114542) | Freshwater microbial communities from Kabuno Bay, South-Kivu, Congo - kab_022012_10m | ecosystem: Environmental > Aquatic > Freshwater > Lake | place: Democratic Republic of the Congo: South-Kivu...
AATGTCTGCTCCTGCGAAACAAGTTTATACTATACTATGCGAAAAACTGCCACAATATCAGATAGATGAACTATATTGTGATGTTCCGGGAAAACAAGAGTTTTGGTTGAGTGAATCACATAACATCTATGGTTACGATTTTACTCACAGAGAAACAAAATCAATATTAGAGTTTAACGGATCGTTCTGGCACCCAGAAGAACCAAATGAAAGTTTACATCCAGTTACCAAAAAAACATTAACTGAAATGTATATCAGCGACAAAAGAAAAAAAGAATTAGCAGAAGAAAACGGGTTTAATGTTTTTGTTATAACCGATAAAATGACTTCGGGTGAGCAAGAATTGCTTGTGGACCAATTTTGTGCTAGAATAACTAAAGGATTATAAAATGACACAACTACCAGTAACCTATAAGTGGACGTCCACAAAAGAATATCACGATGCTTTTCCCTGTGCTTACAGACAATATAAAGCCGACAGCCATTGCCGTTTTTTGCACGGATATGCTTTTAGTATGAAGTTCTATTTTGGAACCAATAACTTAGATGCACGCCGTTGGGCCGCTGATTATGGCGGACTAAAAGAACTAAAACAGACGCTAGAAAGTCAATTTGATCATACTACATTAGTATCTGAGTCGGACCCACATTTAGACTGGTATAAAGAAGCGGAAAAACGTGGTATTGCAAAACTAACTATCCTTCCCAATTTAGGGTGTGAATCACTTGCCGACATGTTATACAAGTATGTTAACGGTGTATACATTCCAGATATGTGGGGACCTAGCGAAGCAGAGCGTTTATGGTGCTATAGAGTAGAAGTGCGTGAAACACAGAGCAATATGGCATTCAGAGAAGGTCATAGAGAATGGAATGAGGACTTGTTTGCATGAGTAAAATCAAAGTAGCAGAACTATTCTATAGTATTCAGGGCGAAGGCAGATACATGGGTGTGCCTAGCGTGTTCTTACGCACATTTGGTTGCAACTTTAGATGTGCAGGATTTGGTATGTCTCGAGGTCAATTAAGTGAAGAAGCTAATAATATAGATCCTAGCAAATATACCAAATATGAAGAACTACCACTGGTAAGTACAGGCTGTGATAGTTATGCTAGTTGGCATCCAGACTTTAAAGATTTAAGTCCAATGCTTACTGTAGACGCTATTGTTAATCGTATAACGGAAATACTTCCGCATGGTAGGTGGCAGGATGAACATTTGGTAATTACCGGTGGCGAACCATTGTTAGGTTGGCAACGAGCATATATTGATTTGCTTAATCATCCTCTAATGAATAGTTTGAAAGAATTAACTTTTGAAACAAATGGAACACAAAAGTTGTCGGAAGATTTTAAAACTTGGATTCATCAAAATTGGCATCACTACAAAGGATTTAATACATTTACATTCAGTGTAAGTCCTAAACTGCCCTGCAGCGGTGAACCGTGGGAGGATGCCATCCGTCCAGAAGTCATTAATGAATATGATGAATATGGGTATGTGTATCTTAAATTTGTAGTGGCTACAGAAGAAGATTGTGAGGATGCATTACGGGCAATTAAGGAATACAGAGATACTGGCTTCGAAGGGCCAGCATACTTAATGCCAGTAGGAGGTGTAGAAACAGTCTATACACTTAACAATCGCCGCGTAGCAGAACTAGCAATGCGTAATGGATTAAGGTACTCAGATAGACTACAAGTACCATTGTTCAAAAACGAATGGGGTACGTAAGAAGTCCTTGCATTAATATATGCAAACTAAATGAAAATAAAATTTGTATAGGTTGTCATAGAACCATCGACGAGATTGCCAACTGGACGAAATATACTGAAAAAGAAAAAATAAAAATAATTCAGAATATTCAAAAAAATGACAGAAACTAAAAAACGCACCATCACAAGAATGATTACATATAGAATAACCGCCTGGTTATTTACAATCTTTTGGACTTACCTGTTCACCGGAGATCTAGGATCTGCTACCGGATTTGCTACAACACTTCATATTCTTTTGAGCATAGATTATTATATTCATGAAAGATTATGGCTTAAAATTAAATGGGGGAAAACAGATGTTTGATTTTTTAAAACGCAAAAAGATACCCGAAGTAGAAGAAAAACCAAAAACTAAAGTTAAAAATAAAACGCCAAAAGAAATCGCCACTGAAGCTGGTGAACCTTACATTAACATACTAAGTGTTGAACTAGATCCAGATGACATTGGCAATGGCTCTTTTGAACTAGATTGGAATGATGTATTTGTTGCTAAATTAGTAAAAGCTGGATACATGCAGCGCAAGGACGATACCGATGATCAAATCGTAGATCGTTGGTTTCAAAGTATTTGTCGAAATATTCTAAACGAAAATTACGAACAATGGGAAGCTAATCAACCCGTTGATACCAGACCGCGAAGAGTTGATCGAAATGATTTAGGAAACGGACGTACTGAAATAAGTTAATGGAACCAATTCCTATTCCTAAAACTGTAAATGTTTACACTCTGATAAAACAATCAGGTGCAATGTTAACTTACGCTGGCTCTGCCTATAACCAAAACACATGCATGGGTTATGGATTCTATCTAAATAAAATTGAAGCCGAACACCAAAGAACCTTAGAATTACTAAAAGAAGAAAACGCCGGAGTTCAGGTACATTTGTTTGAACTTACTGTTCCTAATCCTGCATACAGAGAATGATATTATATGTAAACGGCGATAGTCATAGTGGAGGATGCGAGGCTTTATCTCCTAGATGCTTTTTACAGGATTCCGGCCCGGGAAATTTTCATATAGATTCACTCACAAAGCAAATATGGAAAGATGAAGCCAATTGGGCGCCAGATAATGTTAATCTAAATGTTTCATACGGAAGGATTCTGGCTAATTTAATTCAAGCAGAATTACATTGTCATGCTCGAGCTGCTGGATCCAATGATAGAATAATTAGAACTACCAATGAATATCTTGAAAATTTTACACCAGATTGTATTGTGATTGGATGGTCTACTTGGGAAAGAGAAGAATGGTACAATGAGGACGATGGTGAATATTATCAAGTAAATAGTTCCGGCGAAGACACAGTTCCTAATAAATGGAAGGACAGATATAAAAATTTTATCCTTAACATTGATTGGGATAAAAAAACTATAGAAGCTCACGAAAAAATTTGGCAATTTCATAATAATTTACAGCAAAAAGGTATCCCGCATTTATTTTTTAACTGTCATTCAACTTTTGGACAATGCAAAGATATAAGGTACAAGTATAATTGGGAAAAGAATTACTTGTACCCATATGATGATAATTTTTCCTATGTGCGATACCTAATATCTAAAGAATTTACACATACTAAATCATTTCATTTTGGTGCAGATGCACACAAAAAATGGGCAGATTTCTTGTACCCACACTTGACTGCACTATTATAATATGCTACTATTAATTCATGAGATATCTAATTGTAGACACTGCAAACACATTCTTTCGTGCTCGCCACTCGGCCCATCGTCAATCGGATACTTGGGATAGATTAGGCTTTGCTATCCATGTTACCCTTGGTTCGGTTAATAAGGCTTGGCGAGATCAGAAAGCCGATCACGTGGTATTCTGTTTGGAAGGACGGTCATGGAGAAAAGATTATTATGAGCCGTACAAAAAGAATCGTGCGGTTGCTCGTGCAGCACTCACCGAAGCAGAGCAAGAGGAGGACCGACTATTCTGGGAAGCGTTTGATAATCTTAAGACATTCCTGCAGGAAAAGACTAATTGCACAGTTCTTCAACACCCGGAACTTGAAGCAGATGATCTTATTGCTGGATTCATACAGCAACACCCCAATGACAATCACGTTATTATTTCCTCGGACACAGATTTCTATCAGTTACTGGCGCCGAATGTACAGCAATATAATGGTGTTGCCGATGAACTCCACACGCTTGAAGGTATCTTAGATAAAAAGGGTAAATTGGTAATTGATAAAAAGACCAAAGCACCCAAAGTCATACCTGATCCGCAGTGGATCCTGTTTGAGAAGTGTATGCGCGGCGATCCGACAGATAATATTTTTTCCGCATACCCTGGTGTTCGGACCAAAGGTTCCAAGAACAAAATTGGTCTCACTGAAGCTTTTGCTGACAAAGATAAAAAAGGATATGCTTGGAACAATTTGCTATTGCAAAGATGGACAGATCATAATGGAGTTGAACATCGAGTCTTAGATGACTATGAGCGTAATCGTGTACTAGTTGATCTTACTGCACAACCAGACGAAATTAAAACCAAGATTACAGAAACTATTACAGCCAATGCTGTCAGGAAAAGTTGTCCAATGGTAGGAGCACAATTCTTAAAGTTCTGCGGCAAATATGAATTGAATAGATTAAGCGAACAAAGTCAATCGTTTAGTGAATTCTTGAGTGCGGAATATCCCGAATGACAGATCGATATAGAATCGTAGAATTTCGGGATGATAACAATGTTACATTCTATACAATACAAATTGAATGCACTTATTTTTTTAAACTCAAGTATTGGCGAACACTGAAATCATATAGTCCAGATGGATCGTGTTCAATAACAAAAATGTTTGATACCATTGAAGATGCAAGACGGTTCATCCGAGGACGACGATGGACAAATACTGTGGTGGAGGAAGGCACGGTATGATCACTTGGCTTATATTAGCCTTGTTGTTTTTTAAACACTTTCTAGCAGACTTCTGCTGGCAAAGCGATCGTATGCTCAAAGACAAAGGTCATCTAGGCAGATTAGGTGGCTTACAACACGCAGGATTACACGGTGCTTTAACCTATGTAATCCTTATGCATTTTTTGAATATTCAAGCCTGTATAATAATTGCTATTTTTGATAGTGTTACACATTATATTTTTGATTTTATGCATCGTAGAGCCACTGTTAAAATTAATATAGATAACAATGCATTTTGGCTTTGGATTGGTATAGATCAATTCTTACATGCCATGATATATTTGATCATTGGATTTACGGTCGCATTTTTAACAGCGGAATTTATATGATCAATCACATTTACGGAAACGGACCATGGCTCAGTGTAACCCAACAAGGAACTGCCATACCTTATATTGATACTACACAAACAATGTCAGGAATGTTACGATTGAATCCTAAAATGAACAGGATAGAAGTATATGATGGACAAAATTGGCAAAGCCTCGGAGGTGATGCCAACGTTGACCTTAGTGAAAATACTAAAGAAGTTTTAATCTGGGCAAAAACAAAAATGCAACATGAAAGACAACTAGAATCGTTAATGGAACGACATCCAGGTTTAAAGGATTTGCACGATAAGTTTCAAATAATGAAAGTACTTTGTCAAGAAGAGGAGAACAAGCAATGAATTGGATTAAACAAGCGATGCGCAATTGGTTGATGAGCGAACGACCTATTGGCTCAAGAGAACTAGTAGTTGCACAAACAGACACTCCTAGACTACAGGCTGGATTGAGTTTTTGTCTATATCGTGCAGTAGGCGGTCATGTTCTAGAATGTAGAATTTATAATCGAAAAACAGATAGCAATGACAGTACACTGTATATGATCTATGAAGACCAAGACTTTGCCAAACAAGTGGCACAGGCAATTATGTTGGAGCAAATGAAATTATGAGTAGCTATAATATAACAGGAAGTCCAATGAGTGGCATAGATATCAGTACAATAGAATTAGGTGGTGGTTATAATCGAAAACTTCCGCATAAAAAAGTTTCATTGACTATACATGAGGCCAATGGTGGTTTTATTGTAGAAGTTGAATACGCAATGAAAGAAAATGATCTATATATTGTTAGCGAAGATAGAGACCTAGGACAAGAAATTGGAAAAATTATTACCCATAGCATTTTACAAAAACATGAATCAGCCAATAGCAAAACCAGTCGTTAAAAATAAATTTTGGGTAGTTGAAGATCACGGAGAAAAGATTGCCACTATCCAAGCCAGGGCGGATGGCGGCTTTGTTTATGTTCACGACGAACATAGAGAGTTTTTTCCCAGTGTGCAAATACTAAAACAAAAGTATAAAATAAAATTTGGAACACTGGAAAAAAGTACAAAAACACAATCAAAAACTGTTTATGGTTATCCTGTTAACAGCAAATCATTTAATGAAGTTTGGGATGTGCAACGCAAATTACCTATTTACAGTAAAACGGCAAAAAGTAAAAGTTTGTTTTGTGCAGGATATTACTTAATAAAATTAAGCGATACTTGGTCAATGAATTTCTGCCCAAAAAATATTACATTAAGTAGATATCAATATCTAGGACCTTATAAAACAAAAGAAGAAATGACTTTAGCTAACAGGGATTTAATATGCAAAAATTAAGTTTGTCAATAAAAAATTTTAATGATCGTGTCAAGGTCATGAATCAAACTGGCAGTAAGCAACTAAGTTTATCTGCTGAAGAAGCCAGAAATTTACACGCTGATATCTTTTACTTGTTATCAAACTTTGCAGAACTTTCGGCATCTACACAAACTAACACTGTTACAGTTTCTAGTCTGGACGGCGGCGGCTTTTAAAGTAAACTACGCATTTTATAGCATAAATACATAGTGTAAGGATACAAGATGTCTAGACCTAAACCAACAATACTTTTAGAACATGTCAACAAGTCTAACTATAAAAGTGACCAAATTTTGAGCAGCGAAGGAATTTGGGCAGTATTCTACGACGATAAACCCATCAATCTTAAAAGTTCTAATATGTTAGTAGCGTACCCAGGACCAAAATATAAAAAGGTCAGTTTCAGTAATTCTGGACACGCCATTAATCTTGCTAAAAAACTAAACACATTGTTCAAAACAGACAAATTTACTGTGGTGTTAATGAAGCAAGGTGACCAAATCTACCCTTAATCAATACAGTTATACACAACTGTATATAAACAAATTTGGACTCGGCATAGACGAATTTGATAGATACAGTAAAGAATGGTGGTGGAATCACACCAATTTAACCAATCTTAGACTAAGTAATTATGGCTTCAAAGCAATACAGCGCGGTAAAATACCTTACTATGCTATTCAATTGCCTGAACCGTTACGAAATCGCACATTGATACAGATGAGTAGATTACTCACTTGTCCGTATTTCATCAAAAAACTAGATCTTGTCTATTTACTTGGCGAAGAAGAGTTTGTTCTGCTTAAGCTACATGCAGACAATCTACAACAATACTTAGACAACATGCAACTTTAACAACCGTTGCGCATAATTCTTGTTTTGCATATAATGTATAGTCGTTCATAGGAGGCTGTTTGTTAGCACAAACTTACATTAGCAAATATGCAACAACAAATCGTAGCAAAGGTTTTAAAAGTCAATGGCACAAAATACCCGCAACAGAAAAATGGGTAGAGTACATGCTAGACAAGCATGACATTAACAAAATACTAATGCATAGCGAATTTGCAACAAAAATGGACTTGTTAGATGTTTTGCAAGTTTTAGAACGCAAAATAGACTATATGTATAGACATCCAAACTTTGATTTTAAAGAAGCAACAGATTGGTTTCATCGGCTCAAAAATGCAACCAAAGTTGCTAATTTAACAACCAATCAAAAGTTGCAAGATCGCAACAAAAAAAAGCGTAGACCAAAATAGAGCAATTTGTTATAGTTTGGTTATGAAATTTATTTTGTTAGCTCTAGCAATTAACCCGCCCACTTACATGGGTTCTTACGATTCGCTTAAAAGTTGCGAAAATGCTATTCGTAGCATTTATGCAACACAATTGATTGTGCCAAACTTGCAATATTCGCAACAACAAATGAATGTGTTTAATAGCATTATAGCAACTCAGTTGCAATATCAACAACAATATCGTTGTGTTGCAAAATAGCAACAACACAGAATGGTAGACCGTAAAGACCCATTTTGCTATACTAATGATGTTGTCAATTAACAAGGAGATTTAAATGAGCAAGACTTTTACTTTTGCAGGCACTTGCGTAGAGAATGGCGCAGTAGTTTACAAATTTGCTAACGATGCTAATCGTGCTAAAGCACTTGAGCGTTTTGGTTGCACTGAAATTAACATTATAGCATTACCTAATGCTATGGACAAGGATGCTGCAATTGCTTATCTTGCGCAAGTTGGTATGACTGCAATCAAGCCTGCTCGCGGTGCAAAGCCAAAGTCGGCTGCTGTAAAGGTTAAGGTAAAGGCTGCTAAGGATGTTGAAGTAGTGGCGACCAAAGCCAAGCGAGTTCCTAAAGAATTAAAAGAGGGCATGGATGCTGCTAAGTTCTTTGACACTTGGATGGCTGACGCTAAGACTAAAGCAGACGGATGGCGCGAGAAGAATGGCATGTAATAAAATGAGCGTCTGTTGTGTAAAAGCGACAGACGCTAATTCACGACTATTATATAATAGTGTTTCACACGATGACAAGGAGACAGTAAATGGCAGTTACAGAAACCCGTACGGTTACGCCCGAAGAGGCTCGTAGTCGTATTCTAAGATCGTTTAAACACAAGCGACCAATGTTCCTATGGGGACCACTAGGTGTTGGCAAATCTGAAGTGATTGCTGACATCTGTAATGAACTAGGTGGTCATATGATTGATCTCCGTCTCTCGCAGATGGAACCTACAGATATGCGTGGCGTCCCATTCTATAACAAAGACAAGGGTCTAATGGATTGGGCACCACCCATTGACTTGCCCGATGCAGAACTAGCGGCTCGTTATCCGATTGTAGTACTACTATTGGATGAGATGAATTCGGCTGCACCCGCAGTACAAGCCGCAGCATATCAGCTGATTCTCAATCGTCGAATCGGCAAGTATACACTACCCGACAATGTAGTAATGGTTGCTGCGGGTAATAGAGATTCGGATAAAGGTGTCACATATCGTATGCCTAGTCCGCTAGCAAATCGCTTTGTACACTTAGAGGTTCGTCCTGACTTTGAATCTTGGCAGACTTGGGCCGTTAAGAACAAGATCCATGCGGATGTTGTTGGCTATCTGTCGTTTGCTAAAGCAGACATGTTTGACTTTGATCCACGTAGCAATAGTCGTTCGTTCGCTACGCCACGTTCCTGGACCTTTGCTAGTGAATTCTGTAAAGATGAAGGCGTGCCTGCGTCAGAACTTACGGATCTTGTTGCAGGCTGTGTAGGCGAGGGTATTGCACACAAGTTCATGGCTCACCGTAAAGTGGCCGGTTCGTTGCCCAAGCCCGAAGATATTCTTGCAGGCAAGGTCAAAGAACTTAAGACCAAAGAAGTGTCGGCTATGTATTCGCTGACTACTAGTATGTGTTACGAGTTGCAAGACTTTTACACTAAAAACAAAGACAAGGTTGCTGAATTCCATAAGATGGCGGATAACTTCCTTCGCTTTATGATGGATAACTTTACAACCGAAGTCACTGTAATGGGTGCTAGAGTTGCACTGACCACATACAACCTGCCAATGGTTCCAGGCAAGATGCCTAGCTTTGATGAGTTCCATCAGCGTTACGGCAAGTATGTGTTAGCCGCAGCAGGTTCTAGCAAGTAATTGAGTCGCGTGTGAGGCAGGGGCAGGACTTGATCCGTAAGACCCCTTTTTATTATGAAATTTTATATTGAACGGTTAGATAAAAGATATACTGGACATTTGCTTTGGCAATATCGTTTACGCATTGGCTATAGTCCTGATGCATATAGATCCGCTAATAGAAATTTTCATACACTTAGGTCATGGATGATCGAGCAATACGGTTTAAGCACAGAGCGCGATAGTTATGCAAATACAGTTTCAGAGTTAAAAGGTTACGAATCGTTTGATCCGCCTTGGTGTTGGCATGTAGATAGAGATTATCCAAACACTCAATATATATATGTGCAGAATCGCAATGTTCTAAGCCATATAACATTAAGATGGGTTTGACTGTAAATCCAAAACACGCTATAATGTATTACACAATAAGGAGTAGCAATGGCAGAATCCACAGTAATTGATAAGCAAAAAGTAGTAACCGTAACGGATCCGCGAATAGATGCTGCGGCCCGCGAAAAACTGACTACTGCTCGCATTGGCTTGCTACTTAAGGCTCCGTTCTTCGGACAGTTGGCTACTCGTATGACGCTGACTAATGCGGATGCGTGGTGCGGAACTGCTGCAACTGACGGACGCAAGTTCTATTACAATAGTGAGTTTGTAAACAATATGCCGCTAAAACAACTAGAATTCTTAGTCGGACACGAGATTCTGCATGCGGTTTATGACCATATGGGCCGGCGTGGTGATCGTATGCCGCGTCTAAGCAATATTGCCGCCGATTACTGCGTTAATCAAGACCTAGTAGAACAACGCATTGGCGAGAAGATATCTGTAGTGCCGATCTTGTTTGACAACAAATTTAAAGGTTGGAGTTACGAAGAAGTATATGACTACTTGTATGAGAATTCAGACAAGATAGATATCAGCCAACTTGAGAAGATGCTGCTAGATGATCACCTTGAAGAAGATGGCGACGGCGACAGCAAAGATGGTTCGGGCAAGCCTCGACTAAGCAAGGAAGAAGCACAGGCTATCCGTGACGAAATTAAAGGTGCAGTGATTAGTGCTGCACAGGCTTCGGGTGCGGGTAACTTACCATCCGGCGTAAAACGTCTACTCAAAGACTTGACTGAACCAGTTATTAATTGGAAGGACCTGCTGCAACAACAGATTACATCTGTGATTAAGAATGACTACACTTGGGCTCGTCCAAGTCGTAGAGGGTGGCATCTAGATGCAATTATGCCGGGTCTCAAACCCGGAGAGATGATTGATATCTGTATTGCTATGGACCAGTCAGGATCTATTAGCGAAGAAGATAGCAAAGCATTTTTAGGTGAGATCAAAGGTATCATGGAAGCCTTCGACGAATACAAGATTACGCTATGGTGCTTTGATACTGAAATCTACAATGTGCAAACTTATACATCGGACAATATTGATGACATAATGACTTATGAACCACAAGGTGGTGGCGGCACTGATTTCATGTGTAATTGGGAATTCATGAAACAGGAAAACATTGAACCAAAGAAGTTTATTATGTTTACTGACGGCATGCCGTATGATTCGTGGGGCATTGAAGAGTACTGTGAAACCGTATGGATTATTAAAGGCAATCCTGGATGCGAACCACCATGGGGCATTTGGGCACACTATGAAGAAGAATCTAAAGGACGATAAATGATTGTAGAACTTAACGGCGAGGCAGTAGATGGTATTATAAAAAGTATTCTTATTCAAGACTACAAGAATCTATGCTCAGACATAGCCAATCTTGAGTCTGCTCGAGAGTTGCCCGAATTTAAACGAGAAGATTTAAATGCTAATCGTGAATATAAAGCAGCCATGGAGAAACTAATGGAATACTACATTGGCTTTAATTGGCAAACTGAACTATAAGGATATCATGGAACCCGTGAACTTTGATGAAATTAAAGCCAGCAAAAAAGTAAAAAAACTCATTGCTGAATTGCAAGAGCGATTACTAATAACCGAGGATGTGCTTGAAGACATGACTCGGGCAGCTGAAATAGTAGAAATAACCGGACAAAGAGAAATCCTTAGTACCTGGATTTCACAGAGTAACGAATTTTTACGGAATCGTATTGTGCGTCCAGATAGCAGCGTATCCGCTGATCAACAAAAAATTCTAGTTGTAACCGACGAAACTGAATCAAACAAAAATGTTACGTGACGGAGACGCCAATCCATTAACTGTACACGGGCTAAGAGAACTAGATCGTTGTCCGCCGCATTTTGTGCAGGTTAAATTTGAATTACGGCATAGCTACAAGCAAATAGCAGACTGGATCTGGGAAAACTTAGAGGGCCGTTTTTGGCTAGGAGATTTTTATTATCCTAATCAAAACGGTTCTGTGAGTATGACCGCTTGTGCTGCTTTCGAATTGCCAGGTGAAGCAAGTATGTTTAGTCTTTGTTTAGACCAAATACAACAATCATATTATAACTAAAAAAAATCCTTCAATCTAAACTCCATTAAATATGTATATCTTTAATGGAGACATAATGGATAATATTCCACAAACCCCCGAACAACCTAGTCTAGCACTTGCAGATCTAGTGCTACTACTGAATCTAATCAGAGTCACAGCCGAACGTGGTGCTATCAAGGCCGACGAACTCAGCGCAGTAGGGGCTGTACACGATAAACTCATGAAGTTCTTAGAAGCAAGTGGCGCCTTGAATAAACCAGTTGCACAAACAGAAACACAAGAACAAGCCACTACAGGAGAAAACTAATGTTAAAACATGTTGGTAAACACAACGATAAAAAATGCGTAATAGTATTTAGAAAAATTCCAGAATTGGATCATATGGCTCTAATTATTTACAGTGATCTTCTTCCTAGAATGATTCATGACGAAGTAATGCGGGCAGTTGAAAGTCCACAAGGTCAAGAAGCAAGAGAAATCAGTGACGTTCTTTTTAGAACCATTATGGCAGACGGAAACAATTGTTTAGAAAGTTTGCATAGAAATGGTTTAATGAAAAAAGTTCCCACTAATCAAGTGTTAGTGACTCCTACCACAACTAGTAGCGTTCGTTTAGATGAACTCAATGATATCCTAGATGAAATGCAAAAAGGAGAGGAAGCAATGAAACGCCTTCAAGACCTTGATGCCAATCGTGGTTTAACTGGGAAGAAAAATAACACTCCTAGGAGAGCGGAAATTCAAGAAATTGGAGAACGACGGACACGTGAAGCACAAGGTAATACTAGTGCAGCAGACATGTTAGCCGGTATGCTGTCAGATTCAGACTTAGCTAATCAACGGTTAGAACAGGCACAAAAGATGGAAGCAAGTGCTAAACAACTATTAGCCGAAGCAGAAAGATTAAAAGA
>Ga0172367_10007115_pt1 | contig 12907 bp, 18 predicted proteins | sample Lak10m_FD_114542 | JGI IMG/M metagenome (GOLD analysis project Ga0172367, IMG submission 114542) | Freshwater microbial communities from Kabuno Bay, South-Kivu, Congo - kab_022012_10m | ecosystem: Environmental > Aquatic > Freshwater > Lake | place: Democratic Republic of the Congo: South-Kivu...
AATCCAAATTTTTCTTGAATTTCTTGAGAACGAAATACAGCTGTTTTATAATTATTTACAAATATAGTAAAATTTTTCCTAGCTATTTCTTGAGGAGTTAAAACTACCCCTTGTATTTCAACTGGGGTGTCAAACATAATTTGGAAGAATTTTTTAAAATCTTTTTTAGGATCCATCAGAATACTTTTTTCTTATCTATAGCCCAAATAGAAAGGAATGTTTTAAGTGGTAGATGTTTCTGCCCAGCAAACTCTTTAGCTGCTGCTAATCTTGAACTAGTTAATACTTTACCTAATATTTCTTTATTAGGATCATTTTTCATATAATAATAACAATAAGCTATCATAGTCTAGATTTTAAGGTCACTAATTCACTACATTGAGCATAATCCTCTAAAGCTTCATAGTGTTTGATAGCTTTATTTAAGAATATTTTATAATGTTCTTTTTTAATAGATACTTTTAAATTATAATTTAAGATATCAAACATTATACATTCACTTTTATTTTTACGAATAGCTTGCTTAATAGCAGCTATCGCGTTACCATACATGAATGTAACAAATTCATTTTGGATAGCCAATTCCATTAGTTCCTCAGTATCATCATATTTTATTTCTACCTGGAGAGGGAATTCAAGTTTAACTTTTTGTTCCATGAAAATAAATATTAAAGTTTAATTAGGTCGTTTTGGTACTCTTGAAGTGAATTAATAGTAATTTTTAAATTACCTAAATTAAATTGACCTATCTCCCCACTATCTTTAATTATTTCATTTAATTGAACTATATAATTAAAATCTTGTTGAGTGAAAGTGTTACCATCTATTTCTACAATAATATCTTCTCCCCCATTAAACCAAATGCTTAAAGCTTCCTTAAGTTGAGGATTAGGATTAGTTAAAATAAATTTCTTTTTATAAACAGGAATTATAGTTGGGTACTGATACTCATTATTTTTGATCCAACTACCCCATTTTTTAATATAATATTCTCTAGCTTTTTTCTCAGCAATAGTGAAATAATCATCATTTTTACCTACTTGTTCATTCCATCTATGCCCTCGACAAGTTAAATGATAAACAAATGAGTCTCGACTTTGAATTAACTCATATCCAGCCAAAATCCATCTTTGGAAAATATCTGAGTCTTCATAAGGAAAAGGAGCAAAACCTGGATCATGACCTCCTATAGCCTGGAAATCAGATTTGTAAAGAATCCAGGGGGCGAACATTCCCTTAGTAGTTTGATCTTTATATTCATTTTGAGCTTCTAAAGAATACTCTTCAAAAGCTTCAATATTTAAATCATCAAAATCAAGACCAAAATTACGAATAATTTTTTCTTTACCTTCAGGATGAAGTGGTGGTTCAATTCTAGTAGCACAAACTACAGTTTGGGGCTTCAAATGTTTAAGTAGGTTTTCTATATAGTTAGGACCTACAATCATATCTGCATGTAAAATGCCTATAATATCTGTTTTAGCCAACTCAATACCTTTATCATATAAGATGGTATGTCCTACTCTTTCCTCAGATTTATAAATGGTTAAATATAAATCAGTTTTAAGAAGACTGTTTAGCCATTCCCAAGTACCATCATTAGAACCATCATCTAATAAAATTACATTAACTTCAGGATAATGTTTACGGATACTAGTATAAGCATTTTTAATATGCTTTAAATTATTATAGCTAGGGATTACTAAGGTTATCATATTATGGTTTATATTGTTCTGCTTTTTGTCTTAAATCAATAAATCTATCCCATAGCCCTTTATCTCTAAAATATTGGACCATTTCTTGTTCAGCTAATTGATTGTATTGAGAAATAATAGGTTTATCAGAATTAGCTTTTACACTTCCATTTCCAAAATGAATAACAGGAAGCCAATCGCATACTCCAATTTTCCATCCTTTATCTTCACATATTATACCAGTCATAACATCTTGGACCCATCCAAATTTAGATCCAAATCCACCAATAGTTTCAACTAATTCTCGTTTTAATAAAGAACATTGGTAATCTACCCAGGGCACATGTCTTATATCTTTATGCCCCCAATTATGAATCATTTTCCAATGGCATTGAGATTGTTCAGGTTGTAAAACACATCCTGAAGCTAACATTAACTCATCATCTGAGAATAATTCTTGTCTAAGAGATTTAATAAAATTATAACCATGTATAATTAGATCAGAATTAAGTAAGATCATAGAGTCATATTGTTTATTCTCTATAAAATAATTCATAGTCACATCTAATCCACCTCCATAATAAACATTTTCTTCAATTCTAAAAGTAGAATATTTAGAAGTTTTACCTTCATCAGATCCATTATCTATGACTATTAAATCATAATCTTCCCCTTCATATGGTTTAAGCATTTCATATAAGGTATCTGTAAAATTAAAGCTATTATAGTGTAAAATAGCTACTAAACTCTTACTCATAAATTTTTATTTCAGGTAATAAAACAATAAACTTACCATTATAAATGTCTTTTAATGACTCAATAATGTAATCTGTAAAGTTATGAGCTAAAATTAAAATGTAATCAGGTTGATTTTCTTTTAAAAACTCTCTACTTACTATCTCAATTCCAGTTCCAGGTACAAATTTACCTTGTTTTAAATCAGTATCATCAATAATAAAAGGTATATCATTATAATCTAGACCCATACTGTTTAAAAAGATACATCCTTTAGCAGCAGCCCCAAATCCAAAAATAACCTTATTAGAATTTTTTATTTCAGTTAATAATTTAAAACATTTAGCATTATGTTCCTGAACTTGTTTTCCCCAATTAATGTGATAATCTAAACCATAGTTTCTTTCTAGTTGAATATAAGCTTCTACAGTAATATCTGGTTTGAATTTGGACTGTTTTTTAGCAATAACTAAACGTAAAGTACCTCCATGGATATTTTGTTTTGTAATATTTACAATTTTTAATCCATGTTTTTCCATTAACATCTTTAAAGGAGTAATAGAATGATAGTACATATGTTCATGATATATCTGATCAAATTGATTAGTTTTCATATCATGAATCCAATATGGGAATTCTAAAACCCAAATACTTTCAGAATCTAATAAACGTTCAATACCTTGAGTAAATGAATTAATATCTTTTAAATATTGGAAAACATTAGTTGAAGTTATAAGTTTAAATTTAGTTTTAAGCTGTTTAGCTACATCATAACTAAAAAAGGCGTTATATACTGGGATGTTTTTAGAAAGACTGATTTCACAAAGATTTTTAGAAGGATCTAAATTAAGTACATCTAAATTTTTATCACTAACACTTCTAAAAGCATCTAGTAAAGTTCCATCATTTCCTCCAATATCTAAAATTTTATCATTATCTTCTAGTTTGATATATTCTTGAACATATCTAAACATTTCTTGACAATGCTTATAATAAGGTTTATTTACTTCAGATCTAAAAACATAATGAGAAAATAATAGTTCAGCATCTATAGAACATTCTAAAGCTGATTCACCTGAAGCAGGGAAATAATTAACTGATAGAGGATATCTAGGGGCTGTTAAAGACTCTTCTCTGGTGGTAAATAAATTGTTTACTAAAGGGATATTACCCAAATCAAAATATTTTATTTTTTCATCATGCCCTGTAATTGGACATTTATCAATTATTGAATAACTCATTATATAAGTTTAAATTTAAACTAAAATCTTTTTCTACAGATAAATAATCTTTATCTACTTTATTGTATTCGGATGCGTAAATGTACATATTTTTTCTTTCAGAGCCAATGTTAAGTATCCCAGTAGCATCACTTTTAATAACTTTTAATATTTTAGGGGCTATAATATTAACATAGTCTTTACTAACCCATAAATTTTCAAATGCTTTTTTATAAGGAAATTTTAAAGGTCCAAAACTAGTTCTTATAATTAAATGGTTATTAACTAGCCTAGTAGAACATTCTCCTCCTAATTTAGTCCAAGCATATTCATTATTGGGGTATAATGAATCCTTTTCTGTATGATCCCCAGTCCCAGGGTAAACATAATCTGTGCTAATATAAACTAATCTTTTATTATATTGTTGGCAATATTTAGCTACATTAGCAGCTCCTATAATGTTAACTTCAATAGCAGGAATTGGATTTTGAGCTACTTCTATAGAATTAGTAACAGCAGCAGCATTAACTACAATATCAGGTTTAATAAAATTAAGATAATCATAAACTTCTTTGTACTTAGATATATTAACATCTTGACCTGAGCAGATAAGATTAGTATCTAATTTAGATAGTTCTTTGCCTAGTAATCCAGTACCACCTAAAACCGCTATTTTCACAATATAGATTTTAAAGTTTCTACTGTAGGATTATCATCTACAAAATAAATATATTTTTTAGGTAAATGTAAACATTCTACTTCTTCAAAATTATAAGGAAATACTTTAATATAATTAAAATATAAAGTACTAGCTGCACTTTCTAATTGATCACAATTACCATATTGAAAACCATGTTGAGCAAATGTTGATTCAAATCTACCATGTTGGATCATTTGTTCAATATCAGATTTATTAAAATAAATAGTTTCAGATACCTTTAAGTTATGCTTTTCAGTAGTAAATAATATTACATCTGAGAATTTGTTTAGTTCCTCTATAACTATTGAAACATACTCATTATGAGGATTATAACTTGGAATTAAAGATATAGTCCTCATTTAATATATTTTATTCCTATACCCATCTCAGAATCAGTAACTGAGATTTCTATGTCTAATTTAATATTAGAATCTTGAATAGCTTGATAAACCCCACAATTGTTAGTAGCTTCTATAGGTCTAATATCATGAAATAAAAGTAAATCAGTAGCTAGTGAAGCAAATTTATCAATATCATTTTTAGCTTCTTCATACTTATGCCCTGCATCAATGAATACTATATTGTATTTTTCGCTATATGTTTGAACTTTACTTAAAGCTTGTTCATTAAATGTATTTAAATCAATTAAATGAGATTTAAAACCTTCATCTATGATGTATGATAAAGTATTGTATAATGGTCTATTATTAGGATCATGATCAATCATAGTAATAGTAACATACTCACCTTTTATATTATTAAGTTTACAAAACTCAATAAAAGCAAGCCCCCACAAACCTTTCCAAGCACCAACTTCTAGAAATTTTAAGGTTTTAGGTTTTTTAGAAGCATAATATTCTGAAATATAATCCCAAGCTTTAAAGAATTCAGATTGACGTTGAGACCCATCAAATGAAGGTGCATCATCATTAGTGTAAGTTTGGGGTGTGTGGACTGTTGAGTAAGCATCTATAATTTTTTGAGCTAACATAATTAATATTTTAAAGAAGAGTTAAAATTAGATTGCATAATAATACCATAATAATTTTGTGATATCATTTCTTCAGTATAACCTTTTTGTTTATATTCTATCAATTGTTGAGGGTAGTGAAATACTTTAAATAAAGGTTCTAAAGGATAAATTGGAATAGGGTTAAATGTTAAAAGAGATTCTCCGTACCAGCTAAATTCACTAGGTGAATAACTAATTAGATCTTCAAATTTTATATTATTAGGGATAATATAGTTATCTTCTAAGGCTTTCCAAACTTTAGAAGACCAAATTACGGGAACAGGACCAAAATCATAATATTTACCTTTCCGGTTAAATAAATTCATAATTTTTTTTCTATCCTCTATATAACTTAATTTAGGATCAAATCCTAATTCATTAACTTTATTTATGGACCAAGTAAATAATTCTTTTTGTTCATGAATTACAGTGTATGGGATATTATCTTTATAAATAAAGTCTTCAATTCTAAAGTCCTTAATAAAATAAGAATCTGAGTCTAAACATATATAATTTTCTGATATGTTTAATTTCCAAAAATTAGATTTGATTATTTGTTGATGAATCCATCCTTGATTAGAAGAAGAATATATTTCTTCATCAGCTAAGATATTAGGTGTATCTAATTGAGTTTTAAATAATTCTAAATCAGTTTGTGGGACACTAACATAGAAGGGAATATTGTCAATGTTATGTTTATTAATAGATTCAAGTAATATTTTTACTCGGTCTAAATCTCTATGAAATGATTTGCAATATAAAACTAAATTTTCCATTACCAAGATTTAATCATTCCATATTCATTAAACACTGGCATTTTACCCCACTTGGTTAACCATTTTTGTTGATTTTTCATTTCAGATTCTATTTGACGTTGGGAAGTTTGCCCATTATTTTCTTCTAGACGATGAGAACCTCTAGCTCCAAAGTGCCAGATTAAACTTTTACTTGTAAGTATAAATTCATATCCAGCCTGAAGCATTCTAAGGAATAGATCCATATCATCCCAACTAGCAGGGGCAAATATAGGATCATTTCCTCCTATAGCATCCCAATCTTTTTTTCTGATTAGACCACTTACACCTTCTCCTTTAGGAATTTCAAAATCATTCATTTGAACAAATTGTTCAGCCCAATATTCAAATCCTTCTTTATTAAAATCATTCCAATATGCCCCTAAATAATCTTTAGGTACCATAACTGTACCTGGTCGAGTTTGACTATTAGGAAACATTTGTGGTTCTATTCTATGTGAACTAACCCATAATTTTTTATCTGGGTATTTTTCAAATATATCTAAACAAGTCTTATCCCAGTCTTTACTAACATAAAAATCTGAATGGAGGAACATTATATATTCTGTTTGCACTTTTTCAGCGCAAAAATTCATTCCACCCCCAATACCAACTGGTTCTGGGTTTTTTTCTATATAATAGTCTAAATTATAGTCTTGATGATATGCATCTAGCCATTCATCAGTCCCATCATCACAATTTTCAGCATGTATAATAAATGGAGCGTCTTTAAAATAACTATTTTTTCTAACAGATTCTACTGCTAGTTTTAAATATTCTAAATTATTATAAGTTGATAAACAAAATGTTATTAAGTTCATAAAGTGTTATAATAAGCATTTTGTTTTTCTTGACGTTTAATATCTTTAGGATGGTATAAAGCAAATTCTTCTTCTAAAGGTAAAATAGCATGTGTTTGGTATCCTTCTAATACTTCATGTACTTTATTTTTCCATTTAATCTCAGAGGTACGCTTATAAATTCTCCATTGAAGATCAGGCCAGTTAACTCTACCTTTATTATCTACAACCCAACCCCATTTTTGAATGTGTTCTTGAGTAATACCATCAACAGTATTAACTCTAGGCACTCGAATAACATCTACATTATTATTTTCAAGTAAAAGAGGCAAATATTGCATTAAATATTTATTAGGCATCTCATCAGCATCAATCTGAAAGATGTAGTCTCCTAAACAGGCTTCTGTTAGAGCATTTTTCATATTAGCAAAATGTCCATCAAAATGATAATGTAGCCATCTAAAAGGAGCAAATGTAGTTTGAGATTGAGTTCTTAAATAATCTTCAACTGATTTTGAACCATTTTTAGAATCATAGAAAATTACAATTTCATCTTGCTTTCTTTTATTTTCAATTAAGAAAGGAAGTAGACGTTGTATCTCTACAAGCTCATTACAAACTGTTATTGCGTAACTTAATTTCATTTATTTCTTGGATTAATTTATCAAGATTAATATTAGGTTGATGATTGTCACTCCATATTGAAAAAGTTTTATAATTTTTGCTTTTTAAGTATAAACAACTTTGAAGAACTTTTTCTAACTCTTCCATTTTATTCAGGTAATACCCCAATATAAGTTAAAGCTTCTATAAACTCACGTTCTGGGAAGTGTTGTAGAGTAGTCATGTCCATTTTATAATCATACTCTTTACCTTTTTCTTTAAATTTAGTTTTCTCCTCTTCAGACATAAGGGTTGCTTTTACAGCTGCCCATTGCCATTGTTGACCATTTGGTCCATCAGCAAATACCATTCCTTTATCAGGAATATTAACTACTGAGGGCATCCAAATAGTTCCATTTTCGTCTTCACCCATTAGTTCTTTATATAACTCAGGAAGTACTTCCATTTGTTGTTCTAAAAATTCTGAACCACGTTTCATAGCTGTGTTTGCTTGAAAACCACATCCATAACAAAAATGTAGTTTTACATCTTGGTTTACTTCTTGAACATAGCAGGCGTCTGAACCGCAACGATCACATGTTGTTAAATTATCCATTTACTTTTTCTAATTTAGGGAGTTCTAATTTTGGTAATTGAAGTTGAACTTCTTTAGGAAATTCAGGAATACGTTCTGTAAGTACTTGGTCTACTTTTTCAAACATTTTATCCCAGCTAAATTCATTTTTACTTTTGTAAGTTTGACGTTTAGCCCCATCAGTATATTTTTTATAATTTTCAAACATATCTTTAAGATGATATCCTACTTGGGAATAATCAACATTAAACCATTGAGACTCTTTGATAATCCAATCATTTACAGCTGATGGTCCTACTGGTTTAAGTTCTCCTTTTAAAGCAACTGTAAAATCAGGATCTAAAAACTCAGTATGAGCTGACCATCCTGAAGCTATAATTGGTTTTTTAACTAAACTGAATTCAAGTAATGGACGGCCAAATCCTTCACCTTTAGTTAAACTAACCATAGCTTTTACTTTAGAATGATTATATAATTCATTTACCTCAGAATCACTAAAATCACCATGGAGTAAATAAACATTAGGTAGATCTTTTGAATTAACTGATTTTTTAATTTGATCAATTTTTTTCAAAATAACATCACGATCCATATAAGATGAACCCGCACCACTTGTTTTTAAAATTAAAGCTGGTTTATTTTTCTTATTTTTAAATATTTCATAAAATGCTTTAACTAATAAAGAAACATTTTTTCTATCTTCACCAAAATCACCTTGTGTCCAATGGCCTACAAACAAGTAAGCGAATGATTCTTTAATTGAATCTAAATTAATGTTCTTAATTTGATTTTGTTCTATTACTTTATAAAGATCAGTATTAACGCCTTCAAAAATAACTTCGATCGGAGTAGTAAGTTTTAAATGTCCTTGTAGTTGACCTTGTTGATTTTTGATCTCATAATTCATTGACTCAAAAGTCTTTTTAGCAAACTCTGAGGAGGTAATAATAAGATTCATTCTATTACAACCTTCAATCCATTCACCTTTAACAGCTGTAGTTTCAATTCCAGCTGTAATCCCAATATTATATTTTCCTACAGGTTGGAATTCATTTGGGATAGTAATCTGAGCCCAAATTTCTGGTTGTTTAGTTAATTTTGGTTCAACTAAGATATGGGGTTCTAAGAATCCCCATTCATTTTTATGGTCTTCAATGAAACCCCAAGGTGTAGCACCCCAACGCTGTGGTAAGATTTTTACATCATATTTATCAGTCTTAATGATTGCCTTAACAATATCTCTAGAACGTGCCCCATATCCACTATAAGTATCAATTGGGCAACTTATTACAAAAACTGGTTTCATTAGTAAATTAATTTATGGTTTAAGACTGGATTTTTAAATTCATTAGCATTAATAAGTTCATATTTTTCTCTTGGTTTCCAAGTTTCAAATAACTTATCAGTATATGTTATAAAACGATTGGCCTGATGTTTTGAGGTAAACCCTGCTTCATCACTTGTAGCCCATTTATAACCTGCTAAACCTCTTTCTTTTCTTTCTTCAGAAGATAAGTTATGTACTTCCATTAAACGTTCAGCTGCATCTTCCCAACGGCAACGATCATCAAAAATATAAGGTGTTTGAGGAGAACCTACAATTGAGATATTAGATGGATAGACTGGAAAAGCCCATTCACCATGCTTTTTATAAGTACCTCTATGGTTTGAAGGAAAATCAGCATCAAAATCAATCCAAGTACCATCTTCAAATTCAAAACGCATCTGGTCTTGCATACCACCTGTCACATTAGCAATAATAGGAGTACCTGTTAATAATGCCTCTGTAAGTGACAGACCCCAACCTTCATTTGAGGTGAGTAATATTTGAACATCTGCTAAATTATAGAGATAGTTCATTTGTTTCACATCTAATTTACCTTGTGTAAAGATAATATTATAATTTTCAGGTACTAAAGTTTCAATTACAGCTGGGAGGTCAGTACCATGTTCACTTACTAAATCAGTATGAAGAAGTAATGCTGTTTTATCTCTTTGTTCAGGAGTTAAATTATCCATAAACAAACGATATGCTAAAATTGTATCAGGAATTTGTTTACGGCGAATATTTCTTGAATTGAAGAAAGCTATAAATTCATATTCTTTATCTCTAAATAATTGCTTTTTAAATTCTTGAAATTCTTTATCATTTTCTTTATTAGCAATAGGATAAAATAAATCAGTGTTTAGACCATGAGGTACATATTCAATAATTTTATTTTTAGCTTTATCATCTAAAACAAGTTTATTGATATTAACTGTTTGTTTTGAAATACCTAATAAAGCATCACATGATTCATAAAATGCTTTATTGTAATATGGAGCTGGATAATCATCCCAAATGTTAAGATAGATGACTGGGATAGATTTTCTAATTTCATTTTCAATTTGAAATAACCAAGTAAAATAACGAGGATCAGTAATCATCATTATAGCATCTGGTTTTTCTAATTTAATAAGAGTTCTTAAAAGATTAGCATCGCCATAACCATCTGATGGGTATAAGAATACACTAGCATCCTCAATTCCTGAGGTTTGGTTAGTATCTGAACTTAAATCAAAACGTTTTCCTTTATCAGGGTGATTTATAGCTCCTCCAACACAAGCCCAATTATAGTGATGAGCAGTATGGATTACTATTTCTTTACCAATATTACCTACACCTGAGGGGAGTCTAATATCATCTGTAATCAATAGGATTTTCTTCCTTTGATCCTTTGGTATATAACCTTCTTTCATAAATTATTAAATATCTAAATCGTTGTGACTGTGGATTTGTTTTCTGAAATTATCATCAGTAAGATATAAATGAATTGCTCGGTCTGCAAGCTTTTGGAACGAGAATTTATGTCTTACACAAGAAACTTTAAATTCGTCAAATAAGTCACTTTGGATTTTTACACTCGTAAGTGTCATGTCCTTTTTGCTCATAACATTGTTTTTATATTGTCATATATAAATATCTCAAAATATACTAAGATACGTTTTTGTCACATAAATCTTTTCTATCTTTGAAAGGACAATATTGACAGTTTTGTTTTGAAGGATTTTTTAACATAGGACCTTCTCTATGTTTTCCATCTCTATTAAAGGCCATTTCTATAAACTCTTCAAAGCGTTTAGTGGCCTTGTTTAGTTTGATTTTACCTGAAGCCGGTACATGGATTTGAACTCTTAGGTCTGGGAAATCAGGGTTACCATGGAGTTTTCTTTTTACAATAAAATATTCTACATCAATGTTTTCAACTGGGAAGTTGAATTGTTCTGAGAAGAATTTTTTATAGAGAATAACTTGGGCGTTTTTAATCTCATCTGTTTTTTCTTTATCTCTCCATCCACGAGTAGAAGTCTTAATATCAATAATTTTTATTTTATTAAGCGTCTCATTATACATTACAACATCTATATATCCCTTATATAGTATGCTATTATATAACGAATTAGGCGGGAGTAAAATAGGAACTTCAATACCTACTAACCACCAACCTCGCTTACTAAAGTACTTTCCTTTATTTCTTTTAAACCATTGGAGAATAGCAGTTCCGTCTTCAAAGAATTCAGCTAATTCAGCTGAGTTAGAGAAGTGGATGTTGTTGTTTTTCTTGTAGTCTTCCTTGTAAAGTGCTCTTAAACGTTCTTCAAAGTACTCTTCTACATTAATTTTATCAGCAGCTGCTACACTCTCACTATACATCACCTCTAAATAGTTCTGCATTGTTTCGTGCATTGCAGTACCAAATGTCATATGAATTGATACTTCAGACTTATAATGCCCGTCCCGGTATTGGAGTGCCCATTTGTGTGGGCAACTCTCAAATACCGAAAATTGACTAAAAGATATCTGTTTTTGATACTTATAATCTACGTCTGGGGGCGTGAATTTTTTTACTGCCTCTACAATTAGAGGAATTTTCTTTTTAGCCAAAACTTATTTCCATTTGCCTCTCATAACTAGCTGGGCAATAATCCCGTAGTTTGAGATGTCTATAAAACTATCAATCATTGCTTCTCCAGCTACGTAATTTTTTCCGTTACGTTGGAGCATATTTTTTAAACGATTGATTTTATCATTGCAACGAAGCCAAATACCTGTAATAGATAAACTAATGTCTTCTGGTTTTTCTAGAGTAGAGCCTAGAGCAATATTTTGAAGACCATAATCCATCATTTTACTAGCAAACAATTCATATTGTTCTCTTTGAACTTGTTGAAATTCATATGCTAGTTCAGGATATTTTTGTTCAAAATCTACAACTGCTTTTGAATTGCCGTAACCTATTTGTTCTTCCATTTAGAGAGTTTTTACTAATTTATCTTGTTCTTTTTGATCGATTCCCATTTTCCACAAAATACTTCGAACACCTGGTTCTCGGATTATATCAATGTAGTGATCAGCTTCACCTAAACTACATTCATAATATTTTGCTACATATTCTGCTACACTTTGTGGTCTTTGTTTTTTACTTGGCTTGATATACTTTAACCAAACCTTTTTCTTTGGGATCATTTCTCTGTAAATGGTATAAATTTGTTTTTTGTTTTGTGGACTTATCTTTTGGACATAATTCACAATGTCTATGTAATTTATATCCATAGATAAATATCTATGAACCATATAAGAATTGAATGAGTCCCATGACTCTTCGCTGAAGTCTCCAGGAGGAGTCTTTTTAACTGTTATTTCTTCCAGCCAATCAAATAGTGTCTTCGTAGTCGTCTTTGATGTCACCTGGTAGAGTGTCTTTTAGAATTGC
>Ga0172367_10007116_pt1 | contig 12907 bp, 12 predicted proteins | sample Lak10m_FD_114542 | JGI IMG/M metagenome (GOLD analysis project Ga0172367, IMG submission 114542) | Freshwater microbial communities from Kabuno Bay, South-Kivu, Congo - kab_022012_10m | ecosystem: Environmental > Aquatic > Freshwater > Lake | place: Democratic Republic of the Congo: South-Kivu...
GAAAAACGAACCAGTGAGCAAAAATAAATTATGCTGAGATGGTAGATAACCGTACAGTTGCGCCATGCCCCACACAGCCTCAGCCAATGCGGTAAGTAACAAAAATAGTTGAAGTAAGTAACTACTTATTTTTAATGTGCCCAATACCATTCTAAAATAGAGATAAAGCACCACCAGCAGAACCAACAATACACATTTAGAATTGACCGCTTCCGCTCCTATCAGGAACGGAAGCAAGCCAACCAGTGTAAACAACAATAGCAAAAGTTCAGAAAGCGTAAAAGTGATTTTGAATTGCTTATGCAAAGCTAAATATATGGTTGTAGTTGCTCCGCAAGCAACCATTGCACCAAAAAACCAAAAGGTTTTGGCACTAATAACACCCATAGCCAACTCATCGCTAAGTGCAAAGACTGTAGCGAATACCAACCCAAAAGGCAAATGTACGAGACAATTTAAAACGAACTGCAAAACTTTGATTTTTATATTCATCTTAAAGTAAATAGTAAATTGTAAAAATCGTAAATCACTTCACCGCTTTCATCACCCTCTTCCACAGCACCTCCCCAGTATACGGATTTGCCGACTTCCATATTATAGCCGCTTTGCCTAGAATATGATCTTCGGGCAACAAGCCCCAGTAGCGCGAATCGCGTGAATCGCAGACATTATCGCCAGCCATAAAATAATAATTGGTAGTAAAAGTATAAATGCTTATAAGGCTATCGTTTAGCAGTACGGTATTCTTTCTTTTTGTAACTTTCATGTCTGTTTCGTATTCAATAAGTTTGCGGTACAACGTGAAATTAAGGATGTCCATTTTCACCACATCGCCTTTGCGTGGCACATACAAGCGGCCAAAGTTGTGAATATTCCAGCGTAAGGTTTTTGATTTCGGATAACACTGGTAAACCTCCGGAGCAAAACTGCTCGTATCTTGTTTTGCAACTTTACGCTGTGATGCCACGTTTCCCAAATCACCAAAGTACCCCTTCACTTTATAAATGCCATTTTCGATATAAAAACTATCGCCAGGCAATGCCACACATCGTTTTACATAAAAAGTGTTCATATCCAAAGTAAGTTTATTCCAGTCAGTATACGGAAAATGAAATACCAATACGTCATTGCGTTTCACTGCACGCAAACCTTTAAGTCGCCAAAACTCAGGCTTGCCATCTATTTTCAGAAAATCAAAGTTTTTGCAAATTCGCGGTCCCGGAATCAACTTAAGCGCAATAATATAATCGCCCGATTTTAATGCCGGAGCCATCGAATCGCTCGGTATTTTGAAGGTCGAAAACAAAAACACACGCATCACCAATGCCAACAACAAGGCAATAAAGAAGAGTGAAAATAGTTTGAAAATAGTTTTGAGAATGCTTTTGATTCGTGTCATGCAATTTGTTTAAACTGTTCATTTATTGCTACTAACATAGCTTTTTAATAGCCTCCGCTCACCGTAAAACGGCATGTGCCACCTGCTTTTATATTATGTTGTTTATAATATGCAAAGCGGGAGCTTGCTTTATCCCAACATAGGCAAAGGTAAGCCAATCAGGGGGTTAAGAATGTTTCAGACTTTTATCTCTGAATAAAATACGAGTATTGGATTTGCCTCTTGCCTTAAAGGTTGCTGTTTAATTATCGTGTTATTTACAATTTTATCTGAAAGAGTTTTCTTGTTTGATATTTTTTCCGGCTTTAAAATAAAAAGAATATCATCACTATTGCAATCATGTGGAAAATATCTCAACTGTGTGAATCCATATCGGTTGTCTTGTATTTTGTCTAAGCAATTAACTTTATTGTTGATTTTATTAATCCAAATAAGATTATGTTGGTTCGATTTTAAATAAATATTTTTGCTTGTTTCACGTATAGAAGTAAATGCATAGACGGCTTTGTTACTTTCAATTTTACCAAAAAAATCTTTTGGAGAATTTTGTAGTTTTAAAAGCTCTTCTTCATTACCAAATCTATCGGATATAAGTTCGTATGGATAAATAACAGTGCTGTTGTTGATTTTTGAAATGAAATTTTGTAGTGGGTTTGCATACCATATAGATTTACTTTTCACAATCGAAACACCATTTACTCGTATGTTGAAATTAATGTTTTCGTTTCCGATTTCGGTTGTAAATATTTTTTTATTTAAGTCAAACACCTGAATTATTTTTTTATTAAACTCGGTAAGCGAGTTATAGAAATAGACAGCTCCATCGGTATAAATAATTTTTTCATAAAGCTCATTATTAAGTTTTACATCATTAATATAGTTGCAGCTTGTGTCAAAAATCAACAGTTTATAACTATCTGTATATACAATCAACTGATTTTTATCGTCATCATAAGCAATATCCATAATTTTTCTATACTCACCCTTTCCATTGCCAATGCGTCTTACTTTTGAAACAAATTTTCCGGTTTTTGAATCATAAATCAATACCTCAACATTGTCGTTTAAAATAATGATTTTTGAATTATCAATAATAATTCGATTAATGTTGCCTATCAGACAATCATCTTTTGTTTCCAGAGCCACTATATTTTTCAACTTAAAATGATGCTCAAAATCAGCATTTTTATTGAAAGTGTCAGGTAAGTTCACACGATTTAATGTGTTTACTTTTTCAGTTGTTATGCAAGCTGAAAGTATAAATGCGAATGCAAAAAGACTGATTAACTTATTCATATTTAGAATATTAAAATTATTATTAAAGTGCCATGTGCTACATATAACGAAAGTATTATCAATAATAATACACAAGATAGCACATAGCACATGAATGATTCAATTGTATTGTTTTAGTATGATTTATGCATTACCACAGAGAGTGCCTGTGGGTGTCCATGTTTCATAATTACCAGAAGTACAAGACATAGTCCCTTTTCCCCAACAACTAACATTATACTTATTGACCTTGTATGAATGGCCATTTAAACATTCATAATCACTGCCGTTTTCAGTAACTAACATTGACTGATAACCTGTTTCATTGCCTTCACTCTGTGCCAATGCCTCCACATTCACCAATGCCAGCAGGCTTGCTGCTTTTTGTTTTTGGTTACTCAGGGTTACATTCAGTGCCACTGCTGCGGCTATGACTAATAGGGCGATACCGCCGAAAATTTTCTTATTCATAAAAATTATGTTTTAAATTTGAAATAAAAATTGAGATGTTAAAAGTGCGCTATTTGTATCATTTCAATAGCCAGTTCCCCTCGTAGGGTTGTTTTAATTGTTTTTTGTACCTTTGCTGCGCAACCCTCCTTTCAGGTTTTTATAATCGGTTTGGGGCAAAGTGCAGGGCGGGCGCATGTTATTCGGTTTTAGTTGGAGCGCAACTTGAAGTTGCACCCCAACTATTTGCTCACTGAACAACAGCTCCGCCTTTTTTTACACTTCATTTTGTATTTACTTTTATGGTAAATATCACCGGGCTATTAGCCACATTGCAATATACACTTATTGTTTTTTGGAAAAATCCTTCTTCTTTTATGTCTATTTCGGCATTTATAGCTGTTGTTTTTCCGTGTTTAACTGGTGCTTTTTGCCAATTGGCAGTGGTGCACCCGCATGATGTTTTAATATCCGAAATTACCAAGGCTGTATTGCCCGTGTTTTTTAAGCGTAATTGAAGTTTACGGGTTTCACCTTTTTTAATATCGCGTAGTTCTATTTCATCCTGAATTTTTTCTACTGTAGTATTTTTGCTATCTGCGCTAATTTGTCCGGTTATTATTTTTTTATACAGTTTCCATACGCCGGGGTTCGAAGCAGGGTTACCTATCGATAACACTTTATTTTGGGCATCGAGTAGAAAACATTGAAATGATGGATCGGTAGGCAACTTATTAAAATTCATTAGTGTGTTGTGGTTGTCGATAAAAACTGGATAATTAAATCGTTCGCGCCTAAATATATACAACAACTCTTCAGTATTCTTGGGCTGAAAATAAAAGACAAACGATAGCTTTTCAGGCATAAGCGAGTCGCTCTCGGCTATTAATTTCTGCCACTCGTATAGTTTTAATTTACACGATGTGCATCCTGTTGAGTCCACATATAATAGTATTTTGTAAGGTGTGTTACTAAAACCAGTTAGTACTGTATCCTTTCCATATACCGAAAGTGGTATCTCTTTGTTGAATTTCACGGTTTTACCTACCCATTCCGTAACAATATGTTCGGCTTTGGATGTACGGTCGTTTCCTATTTTACAAGCCGAAGTTAAGTTAATAACAATGAGCACTACTAATACTTTTTTATCATATAATTAAATCTTACTATCAATACAATCAGATATATACATCGTAAAAGTGTTGAGCAACATTTGCCAAAGTGTTGAGCAAGAGTTTTCGAACTGTTGAGCAAGAGTTTGTCAAGTGTTGCTTATAAGCTTCAAAACGCTAAAAACATTTGGTTGGGGTACAATCTCAATTGTACCCCAACCAAATGTTACAAAAAGTTTAGATTATTCGCTTACTTTTTGATAATCAACAGTAGTCAATACGTTTTGAATAAGTTTTCCCGGGCGAAAGTTTAAACTGTTTCCTTTAATGAGCGAAACATTAAAGTCTTCTGCCTTTTCGGCTCCTTCGCTGCTTAATGTAAGGTTAAAACTTCCAAATTCACCTAAACGCACTAATTTACCTTCTGCAATACGTTCGGGTATCAAGTCAATAAACGCCTCCAACACAGCAAATACATCGGCGGTGCTTAAGCCATTTCGTTTGCTAATTTCAGTAGCTAACTGGCGTACCGTTTCTTCGCCACTGCTTTTGGCTATCGCATAAAACTTACGAGGAGCTGTTAAATCCTTTGGGTTGACACGTTGTGTCAGTACATAACTAATTGCCATAATTTTCGTTTTTTTAATTAAATGATTAATATTGAATTTTAATAAGCTTTATATTGTTTTTTATGAGTGAGACATGATTACCACCATACCTGTTGTCCGTTTTCATAAGTGAAAATCCGTTCTTCTTTGCCTTTTGTGTGATTTCGTAACAGATATAATCCACCCGTTGGAACATTTTTAAGCATTAACCTATTGGATTTTGCAATGCATTTTATCAACGATTTCCATCCTGCTTCACTCCACATCATTAATTCATAACTATCGCCAGCCACTATGGTGTTATCGTCGTTACGCGGTAGAAACCTAAAATAATTCACAGCTACAGGCTTGCCAAAATCAATTCCTATCCACCCAAATGAATTCTCTTTTATTTCAATATACGTAAGTTTGTTATTGTCAAATAAGTATGTTGGTTTATTTGCACTCGAAACTTGAAATTTATGAATTATTTTTGTTGTATCAATTATGTTTTTATAATCGTAAATAAATTGTAATTCGGCAATATTGCAAAGTTTTTTTGTTGCTCCCAATCGCCAATATCTATACTTTTTTGTTGTTTTACTTATCAGACTATCCCAGTCGAATTTGTGGTTTGGTTTCAAAGTACAAGCCACCAATGAGTCTTTAAAATCTTCTTTGTTTGAAGCTTCTATCACACCGTTCAAATTTCGGGTACTTGGTATAAATATTGATCTATTAATTGGATATTTTCTATGTAATATCATTTGTTGTTTATTGTGTTGTTCTGTGTTAATTGAAACAATTTTTGCTTTGTTTGTTATTGTAAATGGGTATCCAGCAGGTTCACATTTGCCATTTTTGAAAATAACAGGTAAATACATACAGTTTTTACCCATAGCACGAAAAACTACTTTATTACCTCTTTTAATTTCTCCCCATTGTATAGGTATCCATCCTTGATTATCAAAAACAGCCAAATAGGCAAATTTATGGTCATATTTATCAAATAGTTTAACTTCAACATCAATCGTAGAAAAGTAATTAGCACTTACATCTTTTATGTAAGGTGTATTAAACAAAGCGGGTATTTCTTTATCTTCTTTGATGTGAAATAAACTTTGGTACTGATATGAAAATGTCCTGCGGTAAACTTTACCCATCACATCGCCAGGTCGGTTTAGTGTCCCGAGCGCGGTTTCTCCTCCCATATAAGGTATTTCTTTCCCACTTTCATCAAATAATACATTCCATACGTGACCCTTACTTCTTTTTGGCCATTGAGGTACAAAATCAATACATATTGGAATTCCACAGGCACGCATTATGTATAGAGTTGATTGGGCATAGTCCTCACATGTTCCTAATTTCAAATCTTCAAGCACCAAGGGTGGTAATTGAATGGATGCTGCCTTTTTATAGTCATAAAAATGATAACCTCTCTTTTTTAACGAATCGTTAATATAACTTGCTGCCCAAAAAGTCGAATTTTTTGCGTCTTCAACAATGGACATCCATTTGATTTTATTCATGTATTTTGTTGCCAATTTCTCGCGCCAATTCTCTAGATTTTCGTTTTCAAACCTATAAGGTAAAACATATTCACAAAAATCGGCAAATGATAAATGTTGTGTCCATGGATTTGAATACCAATTTTTTATGGCATGGTCGATGTTTTTAATCAGATACGAGGCTTTTACACTTGCTATATCGAATTTTATTTTTAGGTTTTTGTTATCTATCTTGTATTTTTTGCCTAATGAGTCAATCTTACTTCGGCTATTGAGGGCATTTAAAGTGTCGTTGTTCAGCTTGATAATATCATTGTAATAGTTTTTTAAGGATTTATTCTCCTTCGTGTAATGAAATACCATATTACTAATCAAAAACTCTGCAGCACGTAACTTTAGGCTATCGGCTGGGTTTTTGCTGTAATGCGATAGTACTTTTTCTAATTCAGTGCGATTACTAGCTGCCATTTCTAATGCAAATTCGAGGTCAGTTTTTTTTGTACACGAAGAGAGTATTGAAATAAGAGTTAATAGTGCAATTGATTTAAATTTCATTGTTATATTCTTGTTTTTAAGATTATCTATTATTTGAATTTTACAACTTATACTTAACAATATACTGATTACTGTTTATGTCTAAAGCGAGTAATGTATTCTGTTTTTCGTCAACACAAAACCCCGTAATATATTTATCAAGGATATATCGACAAAGTGGATTACCCTGCAAATCGTACACCTCGAGCATATTGCCACCTTCGGTTATTTCAGCATTATTTCGAATATCTTTAAATGTACGCCCCCAAAAGAGAGCATAAATTTTGTTCTGTCCCACTTGCACATCGCTGTAACCCATAATGCCGTTTGGCACAGCATATCCACCTTTGTCTATAAATTCGGGTTCGCCATAGCTTCCATACACTATTTTTACTATGCTTCTATTATTCATGTTATAAATTTCAACCACATGACCTAGTTGCGTTACCATAGCAAGTATTCCATTCTCAGGGTTATAATCCAGAAACGAACGCCAGGCCTGAGAAACTACCGTACTAGAAGAGCTTTTGGTCTTCGTTTTTACGGGTATCTTGAATAGTCGGTTTACAATGAACCCTTGATTATTAATTAAACTAAAGCGATTATCTCCGGTATAGTCGGGCACGATTAGCAACGAATCGTTAATTATATCAAAATCGAGTGTGCGCAACAGTCTTTTATCGAGGTTTATTTGCTTCGTATTCGTAGTTTTTGAGATGTCGAAAGTGGTTATCATACTCCTGTTCGCGTCCAATGCAACTATGTCTCCGGCGTTATTGAAACGGATATTCTCTACGTCGAGAAATTCATGTGGTCCATGTCCCCGGGCTGCAAAGATCTGCTTAAGTTGTAGTTGTGGATAACTAAAGCGATAACAATAGAAGTCAGAGCCATGCAGGTCGCTGATTATTAGATCGGAATCCAATTTCTTTATGCGGAATGGATAGCGCATATACACACTATCGGTCACTAAGGGTGTTGAAAAGAGTTTTTTGTCTTTTCCCTTAAATAAATCCTCGTTCTGCTGATTGTCGGTGCAACTTATTGTTGCTAAAAGGATAATTATATATTGAATTTTTATTTTCATTATCAAAAAATCAATATATATACTTTACCTTAGTGTTCGTAGGTGTACAATCTAAACTTCCAGTACCAAGACATGAAGTGTTTGTAGTTTCGGCATACGATAAAGTCTCAATGTTAGATAAATTAATAGAAGAAATTTGTTTTTTGTTGCTGTTGATTTTTACATGTAGTGCTGTGATAAAAACCAATACAATGAACGCGGGGTAAATTAAATTTTTTAGTCGTTTTTTCATAATGCTATTATATTAAAATTTTCGACTGCAAATAAAATAACAATTTTTCGGAAAATACCAAAAAAAGACAACTCAATTCTTGTACAATTCTATTCCAATTCTTACTGAATTCTTACATTTGTAAGATTTTATTGTTATTTTTGCGTTCTGAAAACAAAATAAACCATTAGCTTTATTACTATTTTATCATAGCTGTCCGAACAAATAGTTAAATATAAATTAACATAATTTTATTTGACACATATTCAGATAGTTACAAATTAAAATCAATCAAAAGCTGTTCAAAATCTTTTTCAACAGTCCAATTGCCGAATAGATTATGCGGTGATTCTTGTTTCTTTCGTGCTTTTCTTACTTCAATTTTAGTGTTGTTTATGATATATGAAAGCCAATTGTATTGTGTCAAGCATACCCTTATCAAAGTTACAAAGTGTCCGAAGCGATGATTTGTTTTGCTCAATGTACGTCTAATCAACTCCAGCAGCAAATACCCAATTAGCGCAATGAAAATTTGTGATTTACAGGCATTTTCAGATGTTCCTAAAAAAGTTTTTATCTGCAAGTTCTGCTTTATAAGTTTAAAAAATGTTTCAATCAACCATCGTCTTTTGTAAAGTTCAGCTATAGTAGCTGCACTCCATTCTAAATTATTAGATATCAGCTCAATTACACGATTATCTTCTTCAATATATACCACCACGCGGCGAAACTCCAATTGCTCAACTCCATTTTCAATGGCTGTCTTGCCTGTAAGTCGAATAATTTCATCTTTTAAAATATGTTCGTCTTTACCCTCTGGCAAATCAAATTCACGTACTGATTCGTAAAGAATATTTCCTTTAATGCGTGTTACAAAGTGATTTTCATCTTCAATCCTTATTTTAAATAACTTAGAATCGTAGTAACCTCTATCATCAACAACTATTGTATCTTTTGGATACCGAAAATTATCCACTCCACGTCTGTCACTAACTTTTGCGTTCGATATATTCACTATATCCGGAATCATACTAGCCTCATCTAAGGATACATGCGCTTTAATACCGCCTTTAGCTGTCCGATATTCCGCCCATGCAAACAACTTTAAACATACGCTCATAATGGTGGCATCTATGATTTTAATGTGCTTACCTTCTATTTCTTGAATTACTTTGTAACTTTCACGTTGGCGCAATTGCTCTTTATAATGACCACATAAAAGATAGTAAAGTTCCTCAAACACACGACAATCACGCTTGGAATTGCCATCGCTCATGGTCGATTTTGCAGGACTCTGAGCCAAACCAATGTCGCCTAAAAACTCTGGAGACTGATCAATACCAAAAGCTATCTCCCTGAGTGTTAAACACCGATTCAGCTGTCCGAACAACATACTAATAAGTTGATCCTTGGTAAAGTACTTCGAACAGCTTTTGTCAGAATGATATTTTGCTATCGATTTTCTTAATAACCCATTTGGAATTAAATCCAAAATCTGTTTGAAAATTGGAATATCTGATTTTTTTCCTAATTTTGTACCCATAGAAAAGTTCGCTTGTATTTGTTTTTTTATGTTTTGCAACTACAAAGATAATACTTTTGAACTTTTCTATTTTTTTTATGAAAAAAATTGTTCGGACACTTATGCTATTTTATAGTAAATTCAGTAACTTACACATGAAATCGAAATACAGGCTTATTCCGTTTGTAATTGCAATTATATTAATACTCATAATTTCGAACCAGTTTATTTGGATTAGAAATATGTATGGATTACATAAGCAGGAACTTATTGACTATGCAAATCAGGTTGCAGAGTTAGCCATATTGAAAGAAGTAACAGAGCGTTGTGAAAAAATGGGAGGTTTTTCTTCATATTCAACAAACTTAAATATTCCAAAAGATACATCACGTTTTTTTATAAAAAAAGTGTTGGCTGCAGACACAACGTATATCTTAAGAATTGACAAAAACGAGACTTATATTAATGAAAAGATTATTCAATTTTTAATTAAAAACGACATGCCTGTCAATTTAAATGTGTTGGATAGCTTATTTCGTATGAAATTAAATTCAAGATACGCAATTAAATACAGTTATTTCGATTATATTGATCTCGAAACAAAGCAGACCCTCAAGAGTAGCAAGCCCGACTCTGTGTCTACCGAGTATCTCTCGACGGATACTATCACTTTAGACATTCAAAAATCGATAGCTGTGGTTGGTTATGTTGAAACTCCCAACGATACGATACTGCAAAAAATGCTTTTTCAATTAGCCCTTACTATATTGTTAATTATTTGTAGCATTATCGGTATGTTTTATGTAAGCAAAAGTTTTGTTTCTCAGTGGAAGTTGGAAAAGCTACGCCAAAGTTCCATAAATGCCATGACTCACGAATTTAAACGTCCAATCTCGGGTGCTACAGCCATGGTTTCGCTTATACCGTTTTATATCAAAAAACAAGATTGGCAAAAGGTTTCGGATTATGCTGGCAATACCATGACCGAATTAAATAAATTAACTACCTACACCGAACGGATTCAACAAATCAGCAATAACGAAAAGGGTAGTACAATACTCAACAAAGAATCAATTCAGCTTATACCATTTTTTGACAGTATAAAAATGAGATATGGTACAAAACAAGATACTGGACAAAAAGTGGTTATCGACAGTAGTATAAACACTACTCAAAAACAATTATATGTGGATAAACTCCATTTCTCGAATGTATTGGATAATTTGGTTGAAAATGCCATTAAATATACCAACGGCGATGTTCGGTTATCCATTAGGGTATCCGATATTGGTGAAAAACTAAGAATCAGTATAAGCGACAAAGGCATAGGTATATCGGCAAAGGAGCTTCCACTTATATTCGACAAGTTTTATCGCGTCGATAGCAAAGAAACGAAGACCAAAGTTGGCTTTGGTTTAGGCTTAACTTATGTAAAATCAATTGTAGAAGCTCATGGTGGTACTATTAGCGTAGAAAGTAAGCTAAACGAAGGTAGTACATTTACAATTATGCTCTGAAAACAACTTTAAAAATAACGCTGGGATGAACAATGACATATTATTAGTAGAAGATGATTTGATGTTGGGCGAGGTACTCACAGACTATTTCAAATGTAATAATCTATTGGTTTCGTGGTCAAAAAATGGAGCATCGGCGCTGAAGCTTTTTGAGAAACTAAAGCCAAAACTTATAATTTTAGATGTTATGTTGCCCGACATGAATGGGCTTGATTTGATAGTTGAACTGCGAAAATCAAACCCCGCTGTTCCGGTTATATTTATGACAGGTACGGAATTTTCAGTCGAATCACAGGTAAAGGCATATCGCTGTGGTGCAGTTAATTACCTAAAAAAACCCATTGTTCCCGAAGTGCTCCTGGCTCAGATAACCCAACTGATACAGACCAATGGATTAAAAAGCTATCAATTTGGAGAAACAAATTTAAGTATTGATAAACAATTGCTTACTATCAACGATAAAATTATAAAACTTAGAGAAAAAGAAGCGCAATTATTGATTCTTTTATTGAATAACAACAACAGATTAGTTTCACGTAAAGAAATTTTGAACCATTTATGGTGCGATGATCATCCGAAAAGAAATAGTCAGTTAGACAGTTTAATATTCCGATTAAAAAAGGAACTTACTGGACTACCTAACATTTCAATTGATGTTGTGTATGGTTTAGGATATACTCTTGTTATAAATTAGTAGTGTCAAATAGCTTATTATAAGCGATTTAGTCGAACTACAACAGAAGTATAGGGTGCAATGTTTTCGTTCCCCTTCATTCCATATCCAATGTACCACGGTACGACTAAAACAGCAGAATCGCCTCTGTTCATTAATAACAACGCTTCTTCAATACCATTTATTATCTGCTTTTTGCCAATAACAATGTTTTTAGTTTCATTAAATAAAAGCGCATTGTCGAACGAATTTACTTTATAGCTAATATTGCAGGTTTCAGACGGTTTTGGTTTTTCTTGATTTTTCGATACCTCGTAAATTTTATACCACAAGCCAGAACTTGTCTTTTTAAATTCGATTTTTGATGTGCGGATATAGTTAAATACAATACTATCTTCGCCCTGAATTAATTTTTCATTCGCCAATTGCAACGCTATTGCGCTGCTGTCGGCAGTCGTAGCTTTGTTGGTTGGCAATTGCGGTGTCTGTCGAACACACGCAATTGCTGTAAAAAATAGCAGTATGAAAACGGGTAATTTCAAATTTTGGTTGATTTGTTGATTGGTTAATTGGTCAATTGGTTAGTCCTTATAACCTTATAACTTTATGAACCAAATAAACTTAACATACTATCTGATATTGGCAATACTTATAATATCCGAAAATACTCCGGCAGCAGTTACACTTGCACCGGCGCCATAGCCTTTAATCATCATCGGAAATTCATTGTAACGCTCTGTGGTAATTAGTATAATATTGTTACTGCCTTGCAAATCGTAAAATGGGTGCAAGCTATCAACTTCCTGCAAACCAACGCTACATTTGCCCATTTCCATGGTTGCAACAAATCGCCAGCGTTTGCCTACTTCGGCCAATTTTGCCCGTTTTTCTTCAAATTCAGCATCAAGTTCCGAAATTGTATTCCAGAAATCGTCCAAGCTGCCGGCAAAATATTTATCCGGAATAAAAAGGTTTTTTACCACATCTTCCTGTTCCACTTTGTAGCCTGCTTCACGCGCTAATATCACC
>Ga0172367_10007120_pt1 | contig 12901 bp, 12 predicted proteins | sample Lak10m_FD_114542 | JGI IMG/M metagenome (GOLD analysis project Ga0172367, IMG submission 114542) | Freshwater microbial communities from Kabuno Bay, South-Kivu, Congo - kab_022012_10m | ecosystem: Environmental > Aquatic > Freshwater > Lake | place: Democratic Republic of the Congo: South-Kivu...
TCAATGACTTCGCCTGCTGCAATTTTTATAGCCTCTTGGGGGGGGAGAATATTAATTTTTGTTGCCATTTTTTTTCGATTTTTTCTTTTTGGAAATAGTAGAACTCAAATCAAAGCTTGACGAAACGGGACGACCGGAAAAAGAGATAGCGTCTTTTGTAAAATCAAATTGTGCTGAGTCGCTTTTTACTGAAAATGGGATATCTTTTGCCTCTTTTTTATCTTGCCAAATAACGACGTCTCCTTCAAGGTTGCATGTCTTCTGGGCAAGATAAAGTGTTGCTTTTTGCGCTGTAGCATGTCGGTTATCACTGGTAATCGTGACATTGTTTCTAAATATAATGTGTTTTATTGTCTCAAGATTAGCAGTTGGCTTTACGGCTGAAAAAGTGCCGGATTGAGACACCCCTTTTTTGGGTTTTTTATCCTGGGTAACATTGAAGGCAACCTCAAGGTGATCTGCGGTTATTGTGCTGTTATCAGCAAAAGAAACATGGACATTATTGTCATAGTGAAGAACCCAGACCTTTGGATTTGCCGGATCTTTAAAAGCTGTTGCTTGCTTGCTTTCTATAGTGATTTTAGAAAAGGGGTCAACCCCTGCAGTTATATGTGATATGAAAAAAAGAGAAATTAAAAGATAGACGCTTTTTTTCATGTGCTTGTATCTCCAGGTTATTTTTTAGGGTACTCAATAGCAAGAAGAGGTGGTTCAGGGTTATTTTTGATGGCAGGAAGTGGGTTTAAAGGGTATTCAGGTTGAGGCTCAAGGGGCGGCATGATATCGTCTTGTTCTTCTTGCAGAGGGACAGAAGATATCGAGTAATGGGCTAGTGACTTTATTGTCTGCCAAACGTAATGAAGAGATGCTTTTGATAGGGGTATTATGACGTGTTTTCCAGCTTGGACACTCACAAAAACGAGCCCTTTGCCGACTTCGTATGAAAGATAAAACAAACCTCTGCCGATGCGCCAAAAACCGGTGGCAAAATCGTACGTTATATCACGTAATGGTGAATACTCTGGTGTTTTTGAGGGGACTTTTTTGGTGCTTTCTTGTATTTTTTGCGTCTTTTTTATCTGGTCAAGCAGTTTTTGGGTAAGATCTTTTTTGGCAAGTTCTTTTTCAACGAGTAAGTGTATGCATTCAACCCATTCTTTTTCTGTAACGTGAGCTGGTTTAAGATTTTTAACAACGGGATTACCCTGGGAATCATATTGAATTAATGCAAAACACGGCATCCAATTATTTCTTGGGTTGTTGATTTTAGCTGAGGTAAAACCGAAAATAGAAACCAAAAGCGCCAAGAGACTTACGCGTGTTTTTAGGCTCATGAAAGAACTCCCTGTAAGAGATAGTTGTTAGGGGCTCTTTGGCCCCATTTATCTTAGAATGATTGAGTTTACTATTTTTAACGTTATTTGCAAGAATTTAAAACAGGACTACAAACATTTTTTCAAAAGATCCTGTATTACTTGCGGGTTTCCTTTTCCCTTGGTCTCTTTCATCGCCTGGCCAACAAAAAATGACATCATTCGTTCATTGCCCGAACGGTATTTCTCTGCAATGTCAGGATTTTTTTCTATAATAGAAATAATGATCTTTTCAAGCTCATCAACAGAACTAATCTGTTCAAGGCCTTTTGATGCAATAATAACCGATGCGCCAGCCCCAGTTTCTATCATTTCGATAAAAATTTCTTGAGCGACCTTGCTGTTAATAGTTCCTTTTTCAAGCGCAATAATTAGTTCGGCGACTCCTTGAGCTGTCAATTTTGTTTGGTGAAGCTCAACTTTATGTTCTTTGAGGTATCCAAGAAGGTCTCTTAATATCCAGTTGCTTGCCTGTTTGGCATGGTTACATCCACATACAACATCTTCAAAAAAACGTGAAATGGCTTGATCACATATAAGAATGTCAGCTTCATACGGCGAAAGTCCGTAATCAGTAACAAAACGATTGAATTTATCATGCGGTAATTCAGGAATGCAGGCATTAACTCGCTCAAGCCATTCATCATCAATTTCAATGGCTGGTAGGTCTGGCTCTGTAAAATAACGATAATCTTGAGCCTCTTCTTTTGAGCGCATAAAAACAGTTTGGTGTTTTTTACTGTCCCATAAACGGGTTTCAAGGGTTATTTTTTTCCCTGCTTCTATGTCTTGAATTTGTCGTTCAATTTCATAATCAATAGCTTGGGCAATAAATTTGAATGAATTGATATTTTTTACTTCAATTTTAGTGCCGAGTTCTTCTGCATCTTTTTGTTTAACGGAAACGTTAACATCTGCTCGAAATGATCCCTCATCCATGTTTGCATCACTAATACCAAGATAACGAATAATGGTATGAAGATGATTGAGGTATTCCTTGGCTTCATGGGCATCTGCTATATCTGGATAGCTGACAATTTCAACAAGGGGCGTGCCAGCTCGGTTAAGGTCCACAAAGCTCCATCCTGTTGCACTGTGAATGTTTTTTCCCGCATCTTCTTCAATGTGAATACGAACGAGGCGAATTTGCTTTTCTTTGCCATCAATCGTTGTTATTGGTATATACCCATCACTGCAAATTGGTTTGTCTGATTGTGTGATTTGATAATTTTTAGGAAGATCTGGGTACATGTAATGTTTCCGTGCAAAATCGCAGCGACGACGAATAAAACAGTTTGTTGCCAGGCCTAACATAATCGCGTAATCAATAACGCGTTTGTTGAGCATAGGTAAAACTCCAGGTTGTCCCGTGCAAATTGGACAAATATTGGAGTTTGGCATGTCGCCGAATCGATTATGACAGCGACAAAAAATTTTACTTTGTGTTTTTAGCTGGACATGAACCTCAATACCTATTGTCGCTTGGTATGATGGATACTGTTCCAGTGCACTTTTCACTCTCTCTGCCTGCATGATATAGAACCTTTTTTGTTATTTTTTGACATTAATAGTATGTTGGGAACCGGTAAATTGCTTGTTGCTCTCAATGATTGTTTTGCATTTGAATTGCTTTTCAAGCTGAAGAATTGATTGATATTCTTGATGAATAAGATAATCAAATACTTCTGAAGATACCGATAATATTAATGAACCTGTAACTTTTTTGGTGTTCAGGTAATCTTTAAACTCTCGTAGCACATGAAAGCCAATGCTTGATATTGATTTAACAAAACCACATCCTCCGCACACATGGCAAAGATTGGTGAGTTGTTGCAATAATGTTTTACCAGAACGTTTTCGTGTCATTTGCACGAGTCCAAACTCAGAAACTTTGAGTGTTACCGATTGAAATTTGTCTTTTTCTCGCAATGCTTTTTCAAGTGCGCGTGAAAGTTTTTGTCTGTGTGATGGGTTTGCCATATCGATAAAATCGATAACTATTAAACCACCAATATTTCTCAAGCGAAGTTGCGAAACAATTTCATCAGCAGCTTCTAAGTTTGTTGATAAAATAGTTTCATCAAGTGAGCCGCCGCCAACAAATCTTCCGGTGTTAACGTCAATGACGGTCATTGCTTCAGTTGATTCAATAATGAGTGAACCGCCTGAGCGAAGTTCAACTTTTTTCTGAAGAGACTTGTCAAGTTGTGCTTCGATATTATATCTGTCAAAAAGTGTTGGAGGGCCGGCGTAAAATCGTAATTTAGGAAGAAATTCAGGGACCATATGTTTTATAAATTTGTGAACTGCTGCAAACTCTTCTTGGTCATCGCATAAAACGTATTCAACATCTTCATCAAGATGATCTCGAATTGCGCGCAAAGAAACAGAAAGATCATTAAAAAGAAGATCGCCGCATGCCGCTTTTTTGAATTTCTTTTGGATTGCTTTCCAGGTGGAAATAAGAAAAGAAAGATCTTTGCTTAAATCTTCTGATGTTCGTCCTTCTGCTGTTGTTCTAATGATCGCTCCCATACCTGTAGGCAGATGGTGTTGCGTTAGATCTCGCAAGCGAGATCGTTCTTCACGGTTTTCAATTTTTTTGCTGACTCCTATGTGTGGAATGTTGGGCATAAGCACAACAAATCGTCCTGGCAGTGTAAAACAGGTTGTTAATTTTGCACCCTTTTCATGGATTGGTTCTTTTATGACTTGTACAAGAATTTCTTCACCAGCGGTAAAGATCTTGTTGATATCAGTTGAACTTTTTATTTCACGATCTGTATAATCTTCTCGACCGTCCTCTGCTTGAAGATGTTCGACAATTTTTTCAGTCGCAAGGACTCGGTCAACTTCCGTAATATGCAAAAATCCAGCTTTCGATTGATTGATATCAACGAATGCTGTTTGAATTCCAGGAATAACCTTTGCTACCCGCCCTTTAAAAAAACAACGATCAAGTTCTTGATTGTTGTGAGTGTCGAAGTAGATATCCTGCAGTCTTTCTTTATCAAGAACTGCGACTCGTGTTTGCCAAATATCTTTGTTGATTAGAATTTTTTTCACGCTTGAGGCCTCACCTAAACAATTTGTGAATCTTTTATACCCTATAATCTTCTTGTGATAATAATTTCAAAAAAGTAGATTTTTCAAAAAATTTCAGTAATATGTAGTTAACATGTAATTACTGAAATTATGTACGTAGGATGTTACAATTTTTTCTAGTATAATCGAAAATTGAGGAGATGTCATGATGATGCTCAAAAGATTTTGTTTATTGTGGGCTTTGGTAATTCTATTAGCACCTGGCTGTGGGAAGAAAAAAGCTAAAACAGACAAAAAAGAGGCACCTAAGACCGAGAAAGTAGTCCAAAATGAAAATAATGCAACAGGGGATAATAAAGAGTTCGAGATTCCTCTATGCAAAGAGGAAGATGAGAAGCTTCTTGCACAAGATTCTGAGGATGACATAGAAGATTTTGCTTTTGTTGACAAAGAGAATACGAAGGCAGACGCTGTCAAGGTTGCACAAAATGAAGAAGACGAGAATGATAGCGAAGAGTCATACGAAGTAAACAGTCAATACAAGACCGTTTTCTTTGATTTTGACAAACATAGCATTCGTAACGACCAGGAAGCTGTTGTACGCGAAAATGCACAATTGGCACAAGGGGCCGTTCGTGAAGGCAAAAAACTTACGGTTGAAGGCCACACGGATAAGTTTGGTTCAGCTGCATACAACCTAGTTTTGTCCCAACGTCGTGCAGAATCAGTTAAAAAAGAACTTGTCAGTGCCGGTGTTCCTGCAACAAATCTTAAGACCGTCGGTCTTGGTTTTGAAAAGCCAAGAGTTTGGTCTGATAAGCAAACAAGCAAAAAAGAGATGATTAAGATTTTGGCACCAAATAGACGTGCAGAAATTCACTAAATCTTTTTTATTTTTACATTGATTTTTAACCCCCGGGTGTTGTAAAACAGCCGGGGGTTTTTAACAAAAGGACATTTTATGATTTCCCAAAAAATAATAGATGAAGTGGCTCAAAGGCTTGTTAAAGCATACCAACCTGTAGCAATTTATCTTTTTGGCTCATATGCTTGGGGGAAGCCAACAGATGAGAGTGATCTTGATTTGTTAGTGATTGTAGAAAGATCTAATGAAAAAAAACATAGACGGCCAGATAAGGCTTTTGATGCATTATGGGGTATTTGTGTTTCCAAAGACATTATTGTCTATACTCAAGAAGAATTTGCGGAGCGTGTTAAGAGTAGCACTTCATTATGTCATAAGATAAAGAATGAAGGGAGAATTTTGTATGCTCGAGCATGAATCTTATGCTAAATAACGAAAATTATTGAGATAGGCATTTGTTACTCAATGTCTTTCCGGCCTTCGAGCCGGAATCCAGGGCTTACACCTCGAACATTCGCTTTTTATTCTTGTAAATCAAACAAATCGTTTCAATCAGGATTCACTTTTTCAATTAGATTAATTTTCCAGATTCTTTTCCAATTTTTTAATTGTTTTTCACGATGAATAGCAACAGCAATTGATTCGAATGTTTCAAAATAAACCAAGTGGTAAACATCATATTTTTGAGTAAATCTACGTACTATGCCGGCTTTGTGATTTCTAACTCTTCTGTCAAGGTTTCCTGTTACACCAATGTACAAAGTTCCGTTTTTTGAAGAACATAAAATATAAACATAATAATTTTTCATGACGTCAACGTATTGTTTTTGTTGTAAACATGGATGCTAAAATGAGAGTATTGCCTGGATTCCCCAGGCTTCGCGCAACGCTACGCCGGGCTTTCGCGGCTCGGCCTGTTCCGTCGAAGTTTTAACGTAGACGAAAGGCCGGAAAGACGTGGGTTTTGCATGAATGCTAAATAAAAGTGTTGTTGAATTTATTGGATAAATCAAAGATTTTTACCTAATATTTCTTCTTTATGCTCTCGATCAGGTGCATTGGGGTTAAGGGTGGCCCTTCCTGATAGGTTGCTGCTAAAGCTTGATTTTTCGAAGAAAGCGTTTTTTTGCACTGTATCTTTTTTTTGATATTCGTATTCATAAGAATTTTTGTATGTTTCTTTAATCCACTTCAAGAATTTATTAAAATTTTCAGGAGAATCATCAAGCATAAAATTGTCAGGGACTGGAACTTCATGCAGTTCCCCATCTTTTGAATCTCTGATAAAAAGCTTGATTTCACAAAAACGTGTTTCTTGGTCAATAATGCGAGGAGCAACCACATCGTGGGAAATTTTATAAACGAGCGCACCAACAATAACGCCACAAACTGATCCAATGATGAGATTTCTAACAAAATGGTTATTCTCTTCGTTTTTGGCACTATCAGCACTAAGTATATCATTATCGCTCTTATCGTTTTGTTCAAGAGCATAAAAGACAAGCCCGCCCGTTGCTGCCCCTGCTCCTGCAGCGATGATATATGATGCTATATTTGTTTGTTGTTCAGTTATAGCATGTGCCTGCTGGTTAGAACTTTGTATAAAAAGGGCAAAACAAACAAGAGAAAAAAATTTTTTAAAGAGCATATAGACCTTTTTGGGGGTTGGAAAAAACGATCGAAAAGTCATGATAACAAGATGATAAAAAAATGCAAACTAGAACATGTTTTTACACACTTTTTATCAAATGTGTTTGAGGATCCTTCCTATTCAAGTCCTTTTTCAAAATACGTAATCAATGAATCTTTTGTCTTGTTGAATATATCTGTCAGCATCATAAATTCTAAGCGCAGTTTAGGAGTATCTTTTTCATGAATATGGGGTGCTTTGCAAAAAATAAAAGATTTAAAAACGAGAGATGGGACCTCTTTTGTTTGAGCAAAACAGGTAGAAAGAGCGTCTGCTATTGAAATTGCAATTATCATTGTGATATATTTTTTTTGTAAAGCGAGCCCTGCTTCTGCTGCAAGGTCTTTAAGGTGTTTAATCATGTATTCTTTTGTAATTTTTCCGGATAAGACATTGGGAAAATCTTTATGCATGCCAATTAAAACTGCTATGATTTTTTGTTCTTCATGGCTAATAGATAAAGCGTCAAATATTTTTTTAAAATCTAGAGGAGTGTTGTCAACTTTTAAATAGCCCTGATATTTTTGGGGGTCCTTAATATCATGAAGAATATACTCAAACCCTATTCTTTCATGATTTTCTTTAGAAAAATAATAAATATCGTTGCCTCTTTTTTCATACGATTTGTATTTTGCAAGGTTTGTGTCGCCTGCTTTTCCAATATCATGAAGTAATCCCGCTAAGGCTAAAATATAAAGATCTCTTGTGTTGAGTCTTTTTTCCCAAAAGCAATCAAGGGGTGGGAGCGTGTCATCATAAGAAATAGTATCTTCAGGATAGCTCAAATATTGTTCTATCCACATTGAATGTTCATATAAATCACCCAAATGCTTGCTCGTTGTTTTATAATGTTTGAAGTCGTCAAGAAGATCATGTAAAGAATTTGATGGGCTGGTGATAACGTGAGATTGAAGCGTTATCTCTGGAGATTTTTAAATGGCACACGGTGAAACGGTTCTTATTAGTATTAATGCAAAAAAAATTGTTACGTTATGCCATGCAATATTATTCAACAGTATCCCTTTTTTATAAAGATTACAAAGTAAGCAAGATCGCTCGTGCCGGTGCCGCATCAATTCCTGGAATACTTATCGGCAAGCAGCATATTGTGTAATTTCCTGGTTCAACATGAGCAAGTCGTAGTCCTTCAATAATAGCAACGTTGTGTGAAAATAGCCATGTGTGTGTTGCATGGTTAGGCTGTTGCCGTTCAATGCCACAATAATCGATGCCGACCAGTTTTGTTTTTTTGAACGCCAAAAATTCTGCAGCCTCTGCGTCAAGATAGACAAATTCAAAATCAAATGGATCGTTACTTTGTTTTAAACTGTTACGTGTTTTAAAGAGCAGTCGTTCACCTTCTTGAATATCATGAGCAAGAACGTCTGGCAAATAAATTTTTTCTTCGCATGCGCTAAAATCAATAACGCGGCACTGTCCGAAAAGATTTTCCAGTGGAAGTTGGTCAATCGTTTTGCCGTTCATAATAAAATGTGCCGGAGCGTCGATATGGGTTCCCGTATGGCTGCCTAGTGTTATTTTATTTTCCCGAACACGATCGTGTTCGAATGTTTTGGTAGGACAAATAGACACTGTTTTGCGGTCTTTATACGCTGTCATATTTTCTGAGATAGGCCAACTAATATCAATAATAACAGTATTATTGTTTATCATTTTTACTCCTTACAAACTCACTTTTTACAGCGTGCCCACCAAATGCGTTTCGTAATAATGCAACAACTTTCGTTGCAAAATTACCTCCCGTTTTGCGAGACCATTCTCGAACTTCAAGCGATTTTTCTATTGTTGGCGTTGGAATATTGTGTTCTTGTGCTTCTTGGAGTGTCCATTGGCCTGTTTTATTTTCTTCAATGTACCCGGAAATGTTTTTTAATTCTTGATCATGAGCGAACGTATCTTGCAAAAGCTCTGTAAGCCATGATCTAACAACGGCGCCATGGCTCCAGACGCGTGCAATAGCATGCAAATCTAAATTTTTATAATGTCCTGCTCTTAAAACGTGAAAGCCTTCGCCGTAAGCCTGTAATAGAGCATATTCAACGCCGTTGTGAACCATTTTAACGTAGTGTCCAGCGCCAACAGGACCGAAATAATCAAATCCCTGAGGGGCAGCAAGAGCAGAAAATAGCGGCCGAAGTTTTTCAAAAATTTCCTGTTTGCCACCAATCATGAGAGAGAAGCCATGTTCTTGGCCATGGATGCCTCCGGATGTTCCACAGTCGATAAAGTTAACAGTATTTTTTTCAAGTGTTTGGGCTCGTCGAATAGAATCTTTAAAAAAGCTGTTACCCCCATCGATGATAATGTCATTGGGTTTAAGCGATGGTAATAGTGCGGCAATAACGTCGTCTACCGGTTTGCCTGCAGGAACCATGAGCCAGAAAATATGTACATGTGTTGCCAGTTCGGCCAGAGAGGAAACCTTTTTTATGTCGTTATGCACGTTGATAGCGTGGGGGTCAAAGCCATATACCGTGTTTCCTGCGTGTACGAGTCTTTCTGCAATTGCATTTCCCATTTTACCAAGGCCGACTAGGCCAATTGTCATGCTCTCCATAAAATATATCTTTCAGTATCAAGTTTTTTTAATGCCTCAGGGCCTGTACTTTTTTTAGTGTAAGTATGTATCGGGTGTTTTTCTTTTATAATTGATTCGATAATTTTCCATGATTGAATAATTTCATCTGATCGAACAAAGGCAAATTGGTCACCTCTAATGGCATCAGCAATAAGGGTTTCATATGCTTTTGGCGTATTAGGGCCAAAAGACGCTTTATGGGAAAAATCCATTTTGGCTGGGACAACTTCATTAAAAATTCCGGGAACCTTGACGTTAAGTTCAAGAAAGAATCCCTCATCTGGATCGATATTAATTGTTAAATAGTTTGAGTCCATAGGGCAAAAATCAAGTAAACATTTAACCATTTTAAATTTAATGTGAATACTTGTTTCTTTATGCTTTAGATATTTTCCTGTTTTGAGATAAAATGGCACGCCCTTCCAGCGATTATTATCAATGGTAACTTTAAGTGCAGCAAATGTTTCAGTTGTTGAATCCGGTGCGACGGTGTTTTCTTTTTTGTAGCCTTCGTATTGCCCAAGAACGACTGATTTTACTTTAACTTTTGCAAGAACATTTGCTTTTGCATTACGTAAATATTCTGCAGTAAATTTTTGTCGTGGTGCTTCCATGGCAACAAGGGATAGTATTTGTAACATATGATTTTGCACAACATCTTTAAGCGCCCCACAATTGTCATAAAATGCGCCGCGGCCTTCAACGCCAACCGTTTCGTTCATAACAATTTGAACTGAATCGATATGATGTCGGTTCCACAATGGCTCTAGAATTCTATTGGTAAACCGGACTAATGCAATATTTGCAACAAGCTCTTTGCCAAGGTAATGATCGATGCGAAATATTTGCGATTCATCAAAAACTCGAGCGATTGCGCGATTGATTTTTTTTGCCGATGCCAAATCGTAGCCGAACGGTTTTTCATAAATAACACGCGACCAGCCACATTGGTTTTCTTCTGAATTATTAATTTTGCACGCGATTTTACAACGAGCGATATTTTGAGTAATAACCTCAAAGTGTTGAGGCATTGTTGCTAAGTAAAAAAGACGATTGTTGGGGAGTGCGTGTTTTTTTTCGATTGTTTTAATGAGTGTGCAGAGGCCTTCGTAAGCAGATGCATCATGAAAGTCCATGGCATAGTAATAAGCGTTTTTTTCAACGATATCCCATATCTCTTTGGTCCCATGGGGAACAAATGGTTTTGCTTGAGCTATTACTGAGTGAATAGTCGTTGGTGTTATTGAAACACCAAGAAAAGCAAAACGCGATATTTTGTTTGTGGCAACAAGATTATACAAAGCGGGAATAAGTTTTCGTTTTGCCAAATCGCCTGTTGCACCTAAAATAATAAAAATGCAATCGTTTTTTTCCATGGCAACCTTCTTTGTTTTTATATTTTTTAACGCGCCTCAAGGTCAGACGTTAAAAATTCTTTTAAAAATGTTTTTCGCTCAATGCCTTTATCATTTTTTATACCCATCGCTATAGCTTTTGGTTGTCCAACAAGGATGCAAAGTTGTTTTGCTCGGGTAATGGCAGTATAAATCAAATTGCGTTGTAATAAAATAAAGTGTTGCATAAAAATAGGAATAATGACAACCCTGAATTCAGACCCTTGGCTTTTATGGATTGAGACAGCGTATGAAAGAACCAGTTCGTTTAACTCGCCAAATTCATAGGTTAATTCACGGTCTCCAAAGCTCACCACAACCTCTTGGTCAACTTTTTTTATAGCTGCTATTTTGCCAATGTCGCCATTAAAGACAAATTTTTCATAATTATTTTTGATTTGCATTACTCTGTCGCCGACGCGATAGTGGTTTCCAAATTGGGTGATTTCATTGTCGGGGCTTGTAGGAGGATTAAGAATTGCCTGGAGTGCAGCATTGAGCCTTTGCGTGCCAACGCTTCCGCGATTCATAGGAACAAGAACGATGGTGTCATCAGGCTTGATAGATTTTGCTGGAAATTTTTTAGTGTATAGCTGTTCAAGAAGAGGATATATAGCCTCTGGGTTTTCTTCTTTTATGAAAAAAAAATCTTTCTTGCTGCCAGGGAGTGATGTTTGTGGAAATTGACCGTGATTAACTTTATGCGCATTGACTACAATCATACTGTCGCCCGCTTGTCTAAAAATGTGAGTAAGTCGTGTGACGGTGATTTTTTCTGATGCAATAATATCATTTAAAACGTTTCCAGCGCCGACAGAAGGGAGCTGGTCGACATCGCCAATAAGAACGAGAGAGGCGCTTAGGGGTAATGCCTTAAGAATTGCATGCATTAAAAACGTGTCTATCATTGATGCTTCGTCGATAATAAGAAAATCGAGCTCAAGACCATTTGTTTCGTTTCTGGTAAAATTCATAGTTGCAGGAGTAAACTCGAGTAATCGGTGTAACGTTTCTGTGCTTTTGCCGGTGCTTTCAAACATGCGTTTGGCCGCCCGTCCTGTTGGTGCTGCCAATCTAAAGCGTAGTTTGTTATCTTCAAGAACATAAATTAAACGTTTAATTAGTGTTGTTTTTCCTGTTCCTGGGCCTCCGGTAATAACGCTTACTTTGTTTTGCATGCAGGATAAAATACCGCGTTGTTGATGTTCATTGAGTTCAACGCCATGCGGATCAGGAACGCTTATTTGTTTATATATTTTCCCCATATCAAGGGTGATAGGGGACATTTTGTAATCAAGTAATTTTTTAATTTTTTTAGCGATACCCATTTCAGAAAAATAAAATTGAGGAAGTGACAAAAAATGCTTTTCGTTGTGAGAAAGAAGTTTAATTTTATTATTATTGTAAAGGTCTGTGAGTGCTCGTTTTATGTCCTCATGAATTGTTGTTTCAAGCTCAAGTATTTCAGGGAGTCCGGTTTTAAGCTCTTCAAGTTCGACGTATAAATGTCCTTGTTCTGTGGCTCGTGAGAGAATATATAAAATGCCCGCCTTTGTTCGTTCAGGAGAATGTTTTTCAAGCCCGATCTTAAGGGCGATTTGGTCAGCGGTTTTAAAGCCAACGCCCCAGATGTCATCAACAAGGCGATACGGGTTTTCTTGTATTTTTTCAATGGCAGTATTGCCATAGGCCTTATAAATCTTAGAAGCAAATGCAGGAGAAACATCTTTGCCGCGCAAATATACCATGACGCGAGAAATTTCTTTTTGGTCCTGCCATGCTGCAATAATTGAGGTAATTCGTTTGGCGCCAACTCCAGATACGAGGGCCAGCTTTTCAGGTTCTTTATCGATAATTTCAAGCGTTTGGTCGCCAAACTTAGCAACCAAACGCTCTGCGAATTTAGGACCAATTCCCTTTATCATGCCTCCTGCA
>Ga0172367_10007122_pt1 | contig 12899 bp, 10 predicted proteins | sample Lak10m_FD_114542 | JGI IMG/M metagenome (GOLD analysis project Ga0172367, IMG submission 114542) | Freshwater microbial communities from Kabuno Bay, South-Kivu, Congo - kab_022012_10m | ecosystem: Environmental > Aquatic > Freshwater > Lake | place: Democratic Republic of the Congo: South-Kivu...
AATTATTTGGCCGGGATTTGCGCTGCACCAGAGGCGGGTTCAAGCGCCGGAACAGCCGCAGGCACAGGGGCTGTCAAGGCGGCATTTTCAAGCACACTGCCCGAACTCGCAGCCGGACGCACCGACCCCAAATAGGCCAGCATCAAGGTGCTGACAAAAAACAGGGTGGCCAGCACGGCGGTGGTGCGCGACAAGAAATTGGCACTGCCGCTGGCACCGAACAAACTGCCTGAACCACCACTGCCAAAAGCAGCCCCCATGTCGGCGCCCTTGCCATGCTGGACCAGAATGAGGCCAACCATGGTCACCGCTGAAATCATTTGCACCGCCAGCATCACCGTCAATAGAACATTCATAAATTACTCCTGAACAAATAGCCAGCAACCCCTGTATCAGGACGCTGCCGAAATAATGGTTAAAAAATCCTGCACCTTGAGTGCGGCGCCGCCAATCAAGCCGCCATCAATGTCGGGCTGTGCCAGCAGGCTGCCGGCATTGGCCGCGTTCATGCTGCCGCCATAAAGCAACTTGACACGCTCCGCATTGGGCGTTGCCGCCCGCAACTGCGCGCGCAGCACCGTGTGAACCTGTTGTGCCTGTTCGGCTGTCGCGGAGAGTCCGGTGCCAATGGCCCACACCGGCTCATAGGCCACCACCACCTCGCTGATGCAATGGCCGTTGGTGTGAATCACCGCAGCCAACTGGCGCTTGACCACCTCTTCTGTCTTGCCAGCCTCGCGCGCTGCCAGCGTTTCACCCACACAGACAATCGGCGTAATACCGCTGCCCAGGGCGCGCTGTGCCTTGAGCGCCACCAGCTCATCAGTTTCGCCATGATATTGGCGTCGCTCCGAATGCCCGACGATGACGTAGCGCACCGCAAACTCCTTGAGCATGGCAGGCGCGATTTCACCGGTGTAGGCACCGCTGTCATGGCTCGAAACATCCTGCGCACCGAGTTCGATGACGCTACCGGCCAGCAAAGCCTGGCATTGCGCCAGGTAAACCGAAGGCACACAGACCGCCACCTGACAGGCGGGCTGTCCCACGCCTGCCAGCAAACCTTTGAGCAAGGCTTCATTGGCAGCCAGGCTGCCATTCATTTTCCAGTTGCCTGCGATCAGCTTCTTTTTCATGCTTTTTCCCAAGTCAAAACAATCTTTCCAGCATGCTGGTTGGACTCCATCAAGGCATGCGCCTTGGCCACATCGGCTGCGTCAAAGACACTGTGGATCACCGGCTTGATCCGGCCGCTTGCCAGCAAGGGCCACACCTTCTCGCGGCACGCCTGCGCAATCGCCGCCTTGAACGCCACCGGCCGGGGCCGCAAGGTAGATCCGGTCAGCGTCAGGCGGCGACGCAGCACCAGGCCCGCATTGAATTCGCACTTCACACCACCCTGTACGGCAATGATGACCAGGCGGCCATCTTCGCGCAAGCTCTGCACTTCCCGAGCCACATAGTCACCGGCCACCATGTCCAGAATCACGTCGACACCCTGACCGTCGGTCAGGCGCGCCACCTCGGTCTGGAAATCATGCGTCCTGTAGTTGATGGCCGCATCCGCGCCCAGTGCCAGACAAGCTGAACACTTGTCGTCGCTGCCAGCCGTGGCAAAAACGCGGGCACCGACCGCCTTGGCCAACTGGATCGCCGTGACACCGACACCGCTGGTGCCGCCCTGAATCAACACCGTCTCGCCCGCTGCCAGTCGGCCCCGGTCGATCAGGTTGCTCCAGACCGTGAAAAAGGTTTCAGGCAGGCTGGCCGCCTGCACATCACTCAGCCCGGCAGGAACCGGCAAACATTGGGCAATGGGAGCCACGCACCACTGCGCATAGCCGCCACCCGTCACCAGCGCGCAGACCCGCTCGCCCAGCTGCAGGCCTGCCCCCGCCAATTCCCCTGCGTCGCCCTGGTCGATCACCCCCGCGACTTCGAGTCCGGGAATGTCCGACGCGCCGGGCGGCGGCGGGTACAGGCCTGAGCGCTGCAACACATCCGGACGATTGATGCCGCTGGCAGTCACGCGAATGCGCAACTCACCCGGGCCGGCAAGCGGCACCGGACGCTCGCCCAGACGCAAAACGTCCGGGGCACCGGGGCGTGTGATTTCAATCGCCTTCATGAAAAGCTGGCCTTGTGCCTGGAACACCAAGCAAAGCTTGTCTTTCGCGTTCCAGCGTCATCCGATCAAGCGCGGTTTTCCTGTGCCGGGCGCTCCAGCAGCGCTTTCATGGACAGTTTGACACGACCCTTTTCATCGGTTTCCAGAACCTTGACCTTGACAATCTGGCCTTCGGACAAATAGTCGGTGACCTTTTCAACACGCTCATGGGCAATCTGGCTGATGTGCAACAGACCGTCCTTGCCGGGCAGCACATTGATCAGTGCGCCGAAATCGAGAATCTTGACCACCGGGCCTTCATAGACCTTGCCGATTTCAACTTCGGCGGTGATCTGCTCGATGCGACGCTTGGCTTCTTCGGCCTTGGCCGGGTCACTTGAGGCAATGGTGATGGTGCCATCCTCCTCGATGTTGATCTGCGTGCCGGTTTCTTCGGTCAGCGCACGGATCACCGAACCGCCCTTGCCGATCACATCACGAATCTTCTCGGGATTGATCTTCATGGTGAACAGGCGCGGGGCGAAGGTCGACACTTCGGTCTTGGCCGCCGCCATGGCTTCGGTCATCTTGCCCAGGATGTGCATGCGCGCTTCCTTGGCCTGCGCCAGCGCCACCTGCATGATTTCCTTGGTGATACCCTGGATCTTGATGTCCATCTGCAAGGCAGTGATGCCGCTGGTGGTGCCGGCCACCTTGAAATCCATGTCGCCCAGGTGATCTTCATCACCCAGAATGTCGGTCAGCACGGCAAAGCGGTTGTCTTCCTTGATCAGGCCCATGGCAATGCCGGCCACATGCGCCTTCAGGGGCACACCGGCGTCCATCAGGCTCAGGCAGCCGCCACATACCGATGCCATCGACGACGAGCCATTGGATTCGGTCACTTCAGACACCACACGCATGGTGTAGGGGAAGTCGTCCTTGCTCGGCAGCACGGCGACCAGCGCTCGCTTGGCCAGACGGCCGTGGCCAATTTCACGACGCTTCGGTGTCCCGAAACGGCCGGCTTCGCCCGTGGCAAAGGGAGGCATGTTGTAGTGCAGCATGAAGCGGTCTTCAAAGTCACCGGCGAGCGCGTCGATGCGCTGCGCGTCACGCTCGGTACCGAGCGTGGTCACCACCAGCGCCTGCGTTTCACCGCGGGTGAACAAGGCCGAGCCGTGGGTGCGCGGCAACACGCTGTTGCGAATTTCGATCGGGCGCACGGTGCGCGTGTCACGGCCGTCAATGCGCGGTTCGCCGGCCAGAATCTGGCCACGCACCAGGCGCGCTTCGATGTCGAACAACATGCTTTCGACCTTGACCGGGTCGAACTCGACACCATCGGCCTTCAGACCGGCCATCACGTCAGCATAAGCGCTGCGGCAGGCTTGGGTGCGCGCCTGCTTGTTGCGAATCTGGTAAGCAGCGGTCAGCTTGTCGCTGGCCAGGGCATCCACCTTGGCAATGAGCGCCTCGTCCTTGGCTGGCGGCTGCCAGTCCCAGGCCGGCTTGCCGGCATCGCGCACAAAATCATGAATCGCATTGATGGCGATCACGCCTTGCTCGTGCCCGAACATCACCGCGCCCAGCATCACATCTTCGGGCAACTGGTCGGCTTCGGACTCGACCATCAGCACGGCGGATTCGGTGCCCGCCACCACCAGCTCGAGTTGGCTGTTCTTGAGGTCGGTCTGGCCCGGATTGAGCACATATTCACCGTTGATGTAACCCACGCGGGCAGCACCGATCGGACCGTTGAACGGGATGCCGCTGATCGACAGCGCCGCGCTGGTGGCGATCATGGCGGCAATGTCAGCCTGTACTTCGGGGTTCAGGCTCACCACATGGACGATGACCTGCACCTCGTTGTAGAAACCTTCTGGAAAGAGCGGACGGATCGGGCGGTCGATCAGGCGACAGGTGAGCGTTTCAAGTTCGCTGGGGCGGCCTTCACGCTTGAAGAAACTACCCGGAATCCGGCCTGCGGCATAGGATTTTTCAGAGTAATCCACCGTCAAGGGGAAAAAATCCTGGCCCGGCTTGGAATCGGTTTTGGCAACCACTGTGGCCAACACCACGGTGCCATCCATGTCGAGGAGCACGGCGCCAGTGGCCTGACGGGCAATTTCACCCGTTTCCATCGTGACCGTGTGCTTGCCCCATTGAAACGTCTTGCTGATTTTGTTGAACATCGTCATTTGTAAATCTCCTGTGAGTTTGGGGGTTGTCGGCCACCCCGCTGAAGCCCGGAAGCCGCAACACAGAACACGATGCCATTCCAGAGCCACACCCGCCGGGGTGTCAAGGGGCTTTGGAATGACACAGCTTCGCTCCGCTTTTGCTTTTTCCGACGTGAATTGAAGTAAAAAACGCCTGAGCTAGTGACCTAACTCAGGCGTTCGTCATTCTTTTTGAGCCAATTACTTGCGCAGGCCCAGTTTGGCAATCAGCGCCACATAACGGTCCGCATCTTTCGACTTGAGGTAGTCGAGCAGCTTGCGGCGGCGACTTACCATGCGCAACAGGCCACGACGACCATGGTGGTCCTTGGCGTGGGTTTTGAAGTGAGGCATGAGCTCGTTGATACGAGCGGTGAGCAAGGCCACTTGAACTTCGGGACTGCCGGTGTCACCGGCTTTGCGTGCGTTGTCCTTGACAACGGCGGCTTTGATACTGGATGCAATCATGTTTTTTTCCTGTGATTTAAGAACTTGCGACAGGCGCTGGAACTGCCCCTGACGTGCTTGTCTGCGATTTGCAGAGCCGTGCATTATAGCCAGAGCGACCATGACCGCCTGATCCTGCGCGCCCGATGCCCCCGATCGCCAGGGGCAGTCAGTCATCAGGCGAGCCTCAGGGTCGCTGCATGCGGCAGTTCGCAACTTGCTCGGCCTGGTCGGCAGCAATGGTTTTGACCACCCGAAAACCGTAACCCGAACCCTCCACATCGAACTTCACGCCGGGCGCGCCGAGCTTGTCCATGACACCCACCACCAGCGGCTGCTGGAACTGGTGGTCGATGGCACGCATGGTCCCGGTTTGACCGCTCACGGTGACACTGGTCTTTTCCAGTTGTTGCGCGACAGCGATGGCGTCGGTCGTGCCGGCCTTGTCGATGGCTTGCGCCAACGCCTCCACCATCAACTGCATGCGCATGTGCACGTAGTCGTCCGCAGGCTTGGGGAAGCGTTCGCGGAATGCTTGGTAAAAAGCCTCACTTTGCGCGTTTTGCACATTGGGCAGCCAGTCGGCAACCGCCACCACCTTGCCCACGCCGGCCTCGCCGATCGCAGCCGGCGCGCCCAGCGCGTTGCCGTAGAAGGTGTAGAACTTGCCATCAAAACCCACGTCTTTGGCAGCCTTGACCAGCAAGGTCAGGTCGTTGCCAAAATTGCCGGTGATGACCGCCTGCGCGCCGCTGGCCTTGATCTTGGTCGCATAGGGCATGAAATCCTTGACCCGCCCCATCGGGTGCAATTCCTCGCCGACCACCTGGACATCGGGGCGCAGCGCCGCCAGCTGACGTTTGGCCTCGCGGGCCACGGCGTGGCCGAAGCTGTAGTCCTGACCGATGATGTACACGCGCTTGAGCACCTCATCGCTTTTTAGCACGTCCATCAGCGCGCTCATGCGCATGTCGGCGTGTGCATCGAACCTGAAGTGCCAGAAACTGCACTTTTCGTTGGTCAGGATGGGATCGACCGCCGAATAATTCAGGAACAGCACGCGCTTGCCGGGTTCGCGCTGGTTGTGCTTGTTGATGGCATCGATCAACGCGGCGGCTGTGGCTGACGAGTTGCCTTGCATGATGAAGCTGGCGCCATCGTCGATGGCCGACTTGAGTGCCGACAGCGCCTCTTCAGCCTGTCCCTTGCTGTCGTAACGCGCCAGCGCCAGCGTCACACCACCGCGCGCGTTGACGCGTTCCACGGCCCAGACCAGGTTGCGAAAAACTGCCTCACCGGTGTTGCCGAACGGACCGCTCAGGCCCTCGATCATGGCAATTTTTACCGGCGCGCCCACGCTCTGGGCCAACGCAGCCAGCGGCGCAACAGCCAACACAGCGAGCCCCAACAAGGCTCGAATCCATCTCTTTTTCAACATCAGCAAATTCCTCTGTTACAGCCCTTTTACTCGCCAAACCGCAGACCAGCGGCTGGTTCGCCTCGAACGCCGCGCAGTGTACAGGCAAACAAGCTTTCTCCTGGATTGATAATTATTTATTACGCGCGTTTCAGAAACACTCGACAACAAAGCGCAGGCTTTGCCTGTTCAGGCACCAAGGGCCTGGATGGCATCGAGCGGCCAGCGCGGCCTGACATCGAAGGCATAGGCCTCGCTGGCGGCCTGGATGCCCGATTGCAGTCGCATGGCGGCGGCCATGGCGATCATGGCACCGTTGTCGGTGCACAAATCCAGTTCGGGGTAATGCACGCGCACGCCGCGCTGGGTGCACGCCCGGTTGAGCTGGTCTCGCAGACTGCGATTGGCACCCACGCCGCCGGCCACGACCAGGCGCTGCAAACCGGTGGTGCGCAAGGCGGTCAACGACTTTTTCACCAGCACCTCGACTATCGCCGCCTGGGTCGACGCAGCCAGATCGGCCAGCAGCGCCTTGGGCAGCGCCTCCACCACGCAGCCCTGCGCTGCGGCGAGTTTCTTGGCCTGGACCATCACGGCAGTTTTCAGCCCGGCAAAGGAAAAATCCAGGTTGTCGCTGTGAAGCAGCGGGCGCGGCAACTTGAACGCCGCCGGGTTGCCCATGTCTGCCAGTTTGGACAAGGCCGGGCCACCCGGATACCCCAGCCCCAGCAGCTTGGCCGACTTGTCGAACGCCTCGCCCGCTGCATCGTCGATGGTTTCGCCCAGAATCCGGTAGCGCCCCACCCCATCGACTTGCATCAACTGCGTGTGTCCACCTGAAACCAGCAAGGCGACAAAAGGGAACTCGGGAGGATCGACGCTCAGAAATGGCGACAACAAATGTCCTTCGAGGTGGTGCACACCCAGCACGGGTTTACCCAGTGCAGCGCCCAACGCGCAAGCAAGCCCGGCGCCGACCAACAGCGCGCCAGCCAGGCCCGGCCCGCGGGTAAAGGCGACCACATCCACGTCGTTCAGGCAAAAACCTGATTGCTGCAACACTTGCAGGGTCAGCGGTAGCACCCGCCGAATGTGGTCGCGACTGGCCAGTTCGGGAACCACACCACCATAGGCCTGGTGCATCTCGACCTGGCTGTACAGCGCGTGCGCGAGCAGTTGGGGCAAGCGCTGTCCGTCAACCCTGACCAGCGCCACCCCGGTTTCGTCACAGGACGACTCAATCCCCAGGACGTTCAACTGAAAATTCTCCCCATACGGGCGCAAAGTCCATCAAACCGGCTCCTTGTACTGCGCTTCGAGCAACTTGGCCTGTGCCGCGGCAAGCCGGGCAATCGGCACGCGCGGACCCGAGCATGACACGTAGTTGAGCTTGATGTGATGGCAAAAACGGATCGATCCGGGATTGCCACCGTGTTCGCCACAGATGCCGACCTTCAAATCGGGGTTGCTGGCACGGCCGTTTTGCACCGCCATTTTCATCAGCTGGCCGACGCCCTTGATGTCGAGCACCTCGAAGGGGTTGTCTTCCAGAATGCCGGTCTCGTTGTAGAAAGGCAGGAATTTGTTTTCGGCGTCTTCGCGGCTGAAGGAAAACGTCGCCTGACTCAGGTCGTTGGTGCCGAAAGAGAAAAATTCGGCAATCTCGGCCATGCGCCCGGAGCGCATACAGGCGCGCACCACCTCGAGCATCGAACCGAACTTGAACTGCACGTCGATGCCGTGGGTGGCGCGCACTTCCTGGCGAATGCGCTGCACATAGCTGTGGATGCGCTTGAGCTCCTCCACCGTGGCCACCTGTGGCACCATGATTTCCGGGTAGATCTCGATGCCCTGCTTGCCGCACAGGGCCGCCGCTTCCAGAATCGCGCGGATCTGCATGCAATAGATTTCAGGGTAGGTGATGCCCAGGCGCACGCCGCGGTGCCCCAGCATCGGGTTGACTTCGGCCAGCGCGCGCACCTTTTTCAGGACTTTTTCCTTTTTGGCGATGACCTCCTGCTCCATGTGCGACTTCTTGAAGGTCTGCAGCGCACCCATCAGCGGCGTCAGGCCGTCAGCGTATTGCTGATACAGCTTGGGGTTGAGCATCTTCAAGGTTTCGGGGAGGTCTTCCAGATTCTTGATCGTGTCGCGCAACTGGTGCAGGTGTGCAATCTCGACTTCCAGCTGGCCCGCCGTGGGCAGAAATTCGTGCATGGGCGGGTCGAGCAGCCGCACCGTCACCGGCAGGCCCTTCATCGCCTTGAAAATGCCCTTGAAGTCGGCACGCTGGATCGGCAGCAGCCGGTCGAGCGCGGCTTGCCTCTCTTCCAGTGTTTCGGCCAGAATCATTTCCTGCACGATCGGCAGGCGGTCGGTGGCGTTGAACATGCGCTCGGTGCGGCACAAGCCAATGCCCATGGCACCGAACTCGCGCGCACGCAAGGCGTCGGCCGGTGAATCGGCGTTGGCCATGACCTTGAGCGCCGCAACCTCGTCGGCCCACGCCAGCAAGGTATTCATTTCTTCGGAAAATTCGGCATCCACGGTCGGGATTTCACCGGCGTAGACATGTCCTGTTCCGCCGTCGATGGTGATGATGTCGCCCTCTTTCAGCACGGTGTCGCCCACCTTGGCGCTGCGCAACTGGTCGTTGATGACGATATCCTCGCAGCCCGACACGCAGGGCTTGCCCATGCCGCGCGCCACCACCGCCGCGTGCGAAGTCTTGCCGCCGCGACTGGTCAGGATGCCCTGCGCCTGGAAGAAGCCGTGAATGTCCTCGGGCTTGGTTTCTTCGCGCACCAGGATGATCTTTTCACCGGTGCGCCCGCGCGTCTCGGCGGTGTCGGCGTCGAACACGATCTTGCCGGAGGCCGCCCCCGGCGAGGCCGACAACCCTTGCGCGAGCGATTTGGCATGGAAGTTGGGCGCCAACTGCGGCACCAGCAACTGCTCCAGCACCGCCGGCTCGATGCGCAGCAGGGCGCGCTCCTTGGTGATCAGCCCTTCATGAAACATCTCGACCGAGGTGCGCACCATGGCACGTGCGTTCATCTTGCCGTTGCGGGTTTGCAGGCAATACAGAATGCCTTTTTCGATCGTGAATTCAAAGTCCTGCACCTCGTGGTAGTGCGACTCCAGCCGCTGGCGCAGTGTCACCAGCTGGCGGTAAATCTCCGGCATTTCATGTTCCATCTCGGCAATCGCCTTGGGTGTGCGGATGCCGGCGACCACGTCTTCGCCCTGGGCGTTGACCAGGTATTCGCCGAAGATCATGTTTTCGCCGGTGCCGGGGTTGCGCGTGAAGCCGACACCGGTGCCCGAGTCGTTACCCATGTTGCCAAAGACCATGGTGCAGACACTCACCGCCGTACCGTTGGCCTGCGCTTTGGTGATACGGAATTGTTTGCGGTAGTCCACGGCGCGTTTGCCCATCCATGAACGAAACACCGCGCCCACGGCAATTTCAAGTTGCATGAACGGGTCTTGCGGAAAGGCCTGGCCGGTCTGGCGCTGCACAATGGCCAGAAACTCACCCGCGAGTTCCTTCAGGTGCTCGGTGTTCAGGTCAACATCCTGCGGCGCGCCATACTTGCGCTTGATGGCCGCCATCGCCTGGTCAAAATGTTCATCGCTGATGTTGAGCGCGATCTTGCCGAACAATTGAATGAAGCGGCGATAGGCGTCATAGGCGAAACGCTCGTTGCCGGTTTGCGCAATCAGACCCTTCAACGACACCTCGTTGAGACCCAGATTCAGGATGGTGTCCATCATGCCCGGCATCGACATGGCGGCACCGGAGCGCACCGAAACCAGCAGCGGGTTTTTGGCGTCGCCAAAGCCCTTGCCGGTCTTCTTTTCCAACGCGGCCATGTGGGTGCGGATTTCATCCATCAGGCCCGCTGGCAACTGGTTTTTTTCCAGGTAGGCGTTGCAGGCGTCGGTGGTCGCCGTGAAGCCAGGCGGCACGTTCAGACCGATCTGCGTCATTTCGCACAAATTGGCACCTTTGCCCCCCAACAGCATTTTGTTCTTGCCGTCGCCCTCTTCAAACGCATAAACATATTTCTGATCGCTTGCCATGATGCATCCTCTTGTAAAAATTGATTCCGTCTCGCCAGTCGCAGATTATGCAAGCGCTGTGTCAGCCCAAGGAATCTGCCAAACAGGTGGCGTTGCGCGCCAGCCGGCCAAGTGCACTTCATTGCGCTGGCGTGGCACCAACCCCGCGCAAATACGCGCCGATGGCCGGCCTGGCCACTGTCACCAGATCAAAGGCCTTGGGCTCGAGCATCCAGGTATGGATCAAGCCGACCACCAAGGCATGCAGACCCTGTGCCGCAAGCGCCACCGGTATGGTCATCCCAAGCGAACGGCGAACGCACGCATCGTTCAGACTGCGCTGAATGTGATTGACGACGGCTTCTTGCGTCAGCAGTTGGCGCTGCTTGACGGCCAGCAGCTCGTCGACATACTCGACTTTCAGTGTCGCCACCTCGAACACCCGGCGGGTGCGCGTATCGGTGGCAATTTTGTTCAGGGCATCCAGTAGCGCATGCTGCAATGCCTGCAGCGGATCTTGCGCGGCGTCGTGCCCGAGCAACTGCAAGGCTTGCTCCATCGGCAAAGTGATACGCGCCATCATGGCGTTGAACAAATCTGCCTTGTTCCTGAAATGCCAGTAAATCGCCCCGCGCGTGGTACCCGCCGCCTGCGCAATGTCCTGCAGACTGGTGCGTGACACGCCCTTTTAAGAAAAAACAAGCTCTGCCGCATCCAGTAACTGATGGCGGGTGGCAAGCGCATCTTCCTTGGTTCGACGAGCCATGATCGGCCTTCCGGCAAAGTGGTCAATACATCATGAATCCTGAGTTACATTCATCATTGTATTTATAATTTTCACGACCGGAACAGCCCGGACACACGGCATTCTTTCCATCTAACCGAGATTGTCCGTGAGGGCTTGGGATGGCAGCGAGTGCAGTTGCGAGACAGTTTGACCCCGACTGCGAAGCCGGTAGCCGTCGCTACAAGCGACACCGAGGGGAAAAAATGACCGCATATGCGCCGCTGATGCCCAAGCAGCACCGCAGGTGCGCCTCATGGACAATCTCGGTTTAAAACCACCTCACCCGGCATGACCATGCTCACCACTCAAAACGCATCATCGACTTTGGCGGGGCAGCCCATGCGCATCAGAACGGCACAGCTCGGCAGCCTTGTGAGCGCAGTTGCGCTCACCTCCTTGGTGACCGCGTGTGGCCAGGGCAGTGCGCCAGCGGCAGGCCCTGGCGGGCCGGGCGCTGCGCCACCCCCGGCAGAAGTGGGCGTGGTCACGGTCAAAGCGGGCGACGTGGCTTTGGTCACCGAACTGCCCGGCCGACTGGAAGCCTCGCGCGTGGCGCAGGTGCGCGCCCGGGTGGCCGGCATCGTGCAAAAACGCCTGTTTGTCGAAGGCAGCAATGTGCGCGCCGGCCAAATGCTGTTTCAGATCGATGCCAGCCCCTACCAGGCCACATTGGCCAGCGCCCAGGCAAGCTTGGCCAGGGCCGAAGCCAATCTGATGCAGGCCAGTGCGCAAGCTGAGCGCTTCAAGCCGCTGATCGAAGCCCGGGCCATCAGCCAGCAGGAGTTTGTCAACGCCCAGGCCGCTCAAAAGCTGGCCGAAGCCGATGTGGCCGTGGTCCGCGCGGCGCTGCAGACTGCGCGCATCAACCTTGGCTACGCCTCCATCACCGCGCCGATTGGCGGGCGCATCGGCCGCGCGCTGGTGACCGAAGGTGCGTTGGTCGGCCAGGGCGAGGCCACGCCGCTGGCGGTGATCCAGCAAACCGATCCGATATACGTGAATTTCACCCAGTCAGCCGCCGAAGTCATGCGACTGCGCAGCCTTCTGGAGTCCGGCCAGCTCAAACGTGCCGGCGCCCAGGCGGCCAGCGTGCGCGTACTGCTGGAGGACGGCACCGAGTACACCCAAACAGGCAAGTTGCTGTTTTCCGACCTGACGGTGGACGCCACCAGCGGCCAGATCACACTGCGCGCCGAAGTGCCGAATCCGGCAGGCACACTGATGCCGGGTCTGTTTGTGCGCGTGCGGCTGGAGCAGGCCCAGGCCGGCAATGCCATCACCCTGCCGCAGCAGGCGGTGACGCGCTCACCGCAGGGCGACTCGGTGATGGTGGTCGCAGCCGACGGCCAAGTAGCGCCGCGACCGGTCAAGGTGGGTGCCCAGCAGCACGGCCAATGGGTGATTCTGGATGGCCTCCGGGACGGCGACCAGGTCATGGTGGACGGCTTCCAGAAACTGCGCGGTGGCGCACCGGTGAAACCGGTTCCATGGCAAGCCCCGGGAAGCGAACCAGCCAAGGCAGGCAGCGCCGCGGGTGCTGCTGGCGCGGCCGCAGCGCCAGCAGCACCCGCATCGGCCACCAGCGCAGCGCGCTAAGAAGACACCGCCATGGCAAAGTTTTTCATCGACCGGCCGATCTTTGCGTGGGTCATCGCGCTGTTCATCATCGTGCTGGGCTCGGTGGCCATCACCCAGCTGCCGATTGCGCAGTACCCACCAGTAGCGCCTCCATCGATCGTCATCTCGGCCAGCTACCCCGGTGCTTCGGCGCAGACGCTGGAAGACAGCGTGCTCTCGATTGTGGAGCAGGAGATGAACGGTTCACCCGGGCTGATCTACATGGAATCGGTCGCG
>Ga0172367_10007123_pt1 | contig 12899 bp, 11 predicted proteins | sample Lak10m_FD_114542 | JGI IMG/M metagenome (GOLD analysis project Ga0172367, IMG submission 114542) | Freshwater microbial communities from Kabuno Bay, South-Kivu, Congo - kab_022012_10m | ecosystem: Environmental > Aquatic > Freshwater > Lake | place: Democratic Republic of the Congo: South-Kivu...
GGGCCTGCCGCCCGCAGCCTCACCGCCTTGTTCCTTCAATTCGCAGGCATCGTCGGCGTGGTCGCGGTCGGCACCATCGCCTTCTGGAGCCTCAACGAATGCGTGCTCCATGCCGAGCGCCACTGGCGGCATCTCACCACGGCGCGGATTCCCCGCGGCGGCCTGTATGGCTTATGCCTGTTGACGATCCTGGCCGCCGGCCACTCCGATCTGGCGCTGGTAATCCAGTTGATCACCTTGACCGCCGGCGACGGCGGCCTCATGGCCCCGCTGTGGCTGGGCGGTCTCTATCTTGCCGTCTGCGAGACGATGGCAGCGGCGCTGTGGCTGGTGGCCGAGGCGGGCCGCTGGTACCTTGATTACAGGCTGAAGGAGTCCCCTGGACTGCGCAGTGGCCTGCTGGCACTCTGGACAACCTGTGCAGTCCTGGCCGTGGTCGGCGGCGGCGAACGGCGCCTGACCGCAGATGACGACCCGACAGAAGCGGCGCCGACGGTGCCATCAACGGGCCTCGCCTCCCGCCTCGGCGCAGTCTCCCAGGTCGGGACAGCACTGGCCCAGGTCAAGACACCGCTGCTCGAGCCGTTTCGCCCCGCCTGGTATCAGGGCCATCCGGTTGCCTGGACGCCGCGCCCGCCCGCGTTGACTCGCGCCCAAGCGCTCGCCCCGCCGATGCTGGCACTGCCGGGCGCCACGGTCGGACTCGGCCGGGCCTCCGGCGTTGCGACCGGGGAAACCATCGAGGAAACCCCGATGGAACGCCGGTCCCCGGCCGCCCACAGTCCGGCCGCTCCGGTCGGGGATACCGTCACCCCGGCCGCCCTCGCGACGGTGACACTCGCCCCCTTCTCCATCGGCCGCTACGAGGTTTCGCGTGCCGAGTGGACCTGGTGTTGGCATGACGGCGTCTGCGGCCCTCCAGCCGATGAGGACGCCGGGGCAGGAGCACCGGCGTCTTCATCCGCCGGCCGCGAGTCGGCCCGTTTGGCCGATAAAGACCCGGGCCGCGAGTCGGCCCGTTTGGCCGATAAAGACGCGGGCCGCGAGTCGGCCCGTTTGGCCGATAAAGACGCGGGCCGCGAGTCGGCCCGCCTGGCCGATAAAGACACGGGCCGCGAGTCGGCCCGCTTGGCCGATAAAGACGCGGGCCGCGAGTCGGCCCGTTTGGCCAATAAAGACGCGGGCCGCGAGTCGGCCCGCTTGGCCGGCAATCTTCCGGTGACCGGCGTCAACCGCGCCGCCATCGATCGTTATCTCTCGTGGCTCAATGCGGCTACCGATGGAGGATACCGACTCCCAAGCGAGGAGGAATGGGAATACGCAGCCCGCGGCGCCACCGATACCCTCTACTGGTGGGGCGATCATGTCGGCCCCGGCCTGGCCCGCTGCCGCACCTGCGGCGACCGGATGTCGCCCGCAGGGTCCCCCTCTGGGCCGGCAGCGGTCGGCAGTTTCGGCCCAAACCGATTCGGCCTTCAAGAAACCGCCGGCAATGTCTGGGAATGGACGGCCGGCACAACCCCGGCGGGGGGTGCGGGCGACGCCCTTACAGCCGCCCGCGGCGGCGCCGGGGCCAGCACCGCCGCCCGCGGCGGCGCCTGGACCAGCACCGCCAGCGCAGTGGCACCGACCAGCCGTCTGCTGCTTTCCCCCACCGTCGCCCGGCCCGACCTCGGTTTCCGTCTGGCACGTTCGCGGCCATAGTCGTACGATGCCGGTCCGTCATGATCATGAGATCCACCGGACAAAACCATGGCAGACACGTCGGGAAGCGACGCAACGACGGATGGTGCAGCCAGGACCGGCACTGGCCAGGACCGGCACTGGAATGTCGGAAACGGCTGGGATATCGGAAACGGCTGGGATATCGGAAACGAATGGAGCGAGGATGAGCGATTTGACGCGGGTGGAACGCGCGATCGGTGGTCCGGCCGCGTGCAGCCGTCGGCGCTGGCCGGGTTGGCTTGGCCCGGTCATGACGGTACCGGCGCTGATCCTGGCGCTGGTGCTGATGGTCCTGCCGATGACCCCGGCCGCGGCCGCTTGGCCGGCCGCCCCAGCCCGGTCCGCCGGGTTGCTCTCGAGAGCGGCGGCAACGCCGGTGTCGCTGTTGGCGCCCTTCTCGGGCGGCCGGGCGCTGATCGGCAAGCGGTACTTCTTCTCCAGCGTCTCCTTCCTGGTCCTGCTCGGCCTCACCGTCGGTTACCTGGCGATGACCGAAGCGGGGGCCCCGGACTGGGCGTTGGAAGGGGGCAACTACGTGGTCGGCGGCTGGGGCGCGATCGTGGTCCCGCTGGCGCTGCTTTACGACTATTCCAAACTGCTCTTCGTACGCGCGGTCTTCCTGCCCTGACCGGTAAGAGCCTGTCCCGAAAGTATATTCATGATTCCAATGGCATCCGACGAGCCAGTCCATCGAGATCAAGGCCCGCCGCCCGTAGCAGCGCTACGGGCAAGGGACTTGGTCCGATGGATGGCCGCCGGGGCCGCGACCAAATATCCCGGGGTGGCGAGTCTCCGGGAAAACGGCGTTCAACGATGTCCGCCCCGTCCCCATGTGATGGTGAGAAGGCGTGACGAGGGGGAAGGTGTCTCGTGGCCCGGAAGTGCCGGAGCCAGGATGCCTCCCGGCCCGGGCAGCCGGTTCTTTCGTCGACCGCTGCTTGCAGGGACTGCCGGCTTCGTCTAGAAGCGTGCCAATGCGGTGTGCTCGGGTCCACGCCTCACTTTGCTGCGGGATCGGCTGACCGGTTGCCGGGTTGACCATTGATGTTGACCTGACGGGTGGCGGCTGGTTTCCAATCATCTATACCTGGGACGCTCGCGCGCCACGTCCGCTTGAAACACGTCATCAAACAAGAATACCCCATCCGAGCACGCTAACGACGAAACCGAGGAGGAGCCCTCTTATGTACATTTCCGACATTATAGAGACCAAGGGCGCGGCGGTGACCACCATCGTCGAGACCGAGACCATCCAGGCGGCCGCCAAGATTTTGCGCGAAAAGCGGTTTGGCTCGCTGGTGGTCCGCGATCGCCACGGCAAGCTCGCCGGCATCATCACCGAGCGCGACCTGATCCGCGGTGTCGCCGACAAGGGGGCCGCCGCGCTCAACTATCGGGTCGAAGACCTGATGACCCGCGACGTCAAGACCTGCAAGCCAACCGATCTGGTCAAGGACGTGATGGAGATGATGGCCTCACGCAAGATCCGGCACGTTCCGGTGGTTGTCAGCGGTGAATTGGTCGGGATCATCTCCAGCACCGATATCGTCAAGTTCCGGCTCAGCGAGCGGGCCAGCGAAGTCGCCGTGCTGCGGGACCTCAGCCGGGCCCGCGCCTGATCGTTTCCTGATCGCTTCCTGAACGCTTCCTGACCGCCGCCGGCAGGGACGGACGACAGCGCCGCTGTCGCCCGTTTCGGTCGGTTGTCTTTTTTGTCCCACTGGCGGGACGGCGCGGTTTCTGGCCCCCCCCCGCCCGAGTCGGACCGTCGGGAGATCGGGATGACGGTGGCAACCGCATAAGGTTCTGGTTCTAGCAGACTTGAGGCTGCTCCGCAGACGGGGTCATTCCGGCACGACGGACCTTGTATTCGCGCGTCGCCACAGTTCGGCGACGCAGGCACAATTCCGGACCGACCGACGCGAGTCCCTTCGTGATCACAAGCCGAATCGCCAGACAAAAAACGCCGGAACACCTCCTGCCATGCACCTGCTGACGGGCGAGACCGGCCTCTTCTCCGAAGGCGGCGGCGCGGTTGATCTTGGCCAGAGTCCGGCCGCGCTGGTGGTGCTCTCGGCCGCCGACAGCGAACTCGCCTGCCTGGCCGCCGCTTACGATCGCCTTGGCGCTGCGGCGCCAACAAATTACCGGGGCGCGGCGGCGCCAGCAATTCACCCGGGCGCGGCGGCGCCAGCAATTCACCCGGGCGCGGCGGCGCCAACATTGTACCCGGACGCCGGGGCGCCAACATTGCGCCTGGCCAACTGGCAGCGGCTCGGTCATCCGCTCTCGGTCGATCTTTACCTGGAGCAGGTGATTCGCAAGAGCCGGCTGGTGGTGGTCCGGCTGCTTGGCGGGCGCGCCTATTGGCCCTACGGAGTCGAGCAGCTCGTGCTGCTGGCACGGGCGGGCGGGCCGGCGCTCGCCTTCCTGCCGGGCGACGATCGCCCCGATTCCGAGCTGGCCGAACTCTCCACCCTCCCCACCGAGGCGGCCTTGCGGCTGTGGCGCTATCTGGTCCACGGCGGCGTTGATAATGCGCAGCAGTTTCTGATCTACGCCGCCACCCTTGCCGGAGTACCGGGTGTCGGCCCGATCCCGGCCGAACGCGAACCGGTGTGGCGAGAACCGGCGCCGCTGCCGCGCGCTTCCCTCTACTGGCCCGGCCTTGGCCAGCCGACGCTCGACGATCTGCGCCGGTGCTGGGCGCCTGAGACGCAGGAACCGCGCGGGGCGCTCGACGCCCCGATGCGCTGCCAAGCGCCCGATGCCCCGGTGGTCGGCGTGGTCTTCTACCGGGCGTTGCTCCAGGCCGGCGATCTTGCCGCCATTGATGCCCTGATCGCGGCGCTGACCGCCCGCGGCCTGGCTCCGCTGCCGGTGGCTGTCACCAGCCTGCGCGAGTCGCAGCCGGCGCGGGTGGTGGAGGCGTTGTTTGCGGCCACACCGCCCGCGGTCATCCTCAACGCCACCGCCTTCGCGGTCGACCGGCCGGGGGACCAGCGCGGCGGCACGCCATTCGACGGCGCCGATTGTCCGGTGCTTCAGGTGATCCTGGCCGGGACGCCGGAGTCGGCCTGGCGGGAGAGCACATCCGGCCTTTCGGCCCGCGACGTGGCAATGAACGTGGCCCTGCCTGAGGTCGACGGCCGGATCATCACCCGCGCCATCGCCTTCAAGGCCGAGGCCCGCCTGCACCGGCCCACCGAAAGCCGGCTGGTGGCGGTGCAGCCGGTGGCGGACCGGGTCGCCTTTGCCGCCGACCTGGCTGCCGCCTGGGTGCGGCTGCGCGCGACCCCGGCCGCGGAACGCCGGATCGCGATCGTGCTGGCCAACTATCCCAACCGCGACGCCCGGCTCGGCAACGGCGTCGGCCTCGACACTCCCGAATCGGTGGTCGACACCCTGGCCTGGCTGGAGGAGGCCGGCTACAGGGTCGACGGCCGCCCACCCACCGGGGCCGCCCTCATGCAGGCGCTCACCGCCGGCGTCACCAACGATGACGCGGCCCTCGCTCCCGCGGGCACCGATGCCGACGGCGGGCGCCGGGTGAGCGAGACGCTGGCGCTGGCGGCCTACCGGGACTGGTTCACCCGTCTGCCGCCTGCCGTCACTCAGGCCATCACCGGGCGCTGGGGGGCGCCGGAGGACGATCCGTTCGTCGCCGACGGGGCATTCCGGCTGCCGGTGCTCCGGTTCGGCCATGTCGCGGTCGCGATCCAGCCGGCCCGCGGCTACAACATCGATCCGGCCCGCAGCTATCACGACCCTGCCCTGCCGCCTCCGCACAACTACCTCGCCTTTTACGCCTGGCTGCGCGGGTGCGGCGATGATGGCACCCCGCCGGCCGGGTTTTCTGCCCACGCGGCCGGGTTCTTTGCCCACGCGGCAGGCTTTTTTGCCCACGCGGCCGGCTTTTTTGCCCACGCAATAATCCAGTTCGGCAAGCACGGCAACCTGGAGTGGCTGCCGGGCAAGGCGGTCGCGCTCTCGGCCCAGTGTCTGCCGGAGGCGATCCTCGGTCCCCTGCCGCTGCTCTATCCCTTCATCGTCAACGATCCGGGCGAGGGCACGCAGGCCAAGCGACGGGCCGCCGCGGTTATCGTCGACCACCTGACCCCGCCGTTGACCCGGGCCGGCAGCTACGGCCCCTTGCGCGCGCTGGAGTTGCTGGTTGACGAGTACGCCGAGGCGGCACGGATGGACCCGCGCCGGCTGCCGACTTTGCGCCGCAGCATCCTGGAGTTGGCCGCCACCACCGGCCTTGACCGCGACTCCGGGATTACCGGCGACCACACCACCGACGAGGCGCTGCTGCGGCTTGACCAGTGGTTATGCGAGGTCAAGGAACTTCAGATCCGCGATGGCTTGCATATTTTTGGGCGCTCGCCGGTGGGGAATCTGCGCCGCAGCCTGTTGCTGGCGCTGGTGCGGCTGCCGCGCGGGCGGGGCGAGGGGGGGGATGCGTCGCTGATGCGGGCGCTGGCGGCGGATGTCGGGTTGGGGTTTGATCCGTTGTGTCCGGAGCAAGGCGCAAGGTCAGGGGACGCTGTCCCCCGACACCCCCTGCCAAAGGCCGCGGGCCTTTGGGAACCATTCATGGGGTCTGGGGGCCGCTGCCCCCAGTGGGGTCCAGGGGCAAAGCCCCTGGTCGCCGAAGGCCCCAAGGACCTGGACAGGCTAGAAACCCTTGCCGAATCCCTGATCGACGAAACCCAAGCCCCCTCCCCCGACTGGCACCGGACCAAGGCGGTCCTGGCCAGGGTCCGCGACACGCTCGCCCCCGCCCTCGACGCCTGCGGCACCGCCGAGCGCACCGCCCTCCTGCGCGGGCTCGACGGCCGCTTTGTCCTGCCGGGTCCCTCCGGCGCCCCCACCCGCGGCCGGCCGGAGGTGCTGCCGACCGGACGCAACTTCCATGGCCTAGACCCCCGCGCGGTACCGACGCCGGCGGCCTGGGCGCTTGGTGCCGCCTCGGCGGCCCGGATCATCGAACGCCACCTCCAGGAGCACGGCGACTGGCCGCGGCGAATCGCGCTCTCGGCCTGGGGCACCGCCAACATGCGCACCGGCGGCGACGATATCGCCCAGGCGTTGGCCCTGATGGGTGTACGCCCGACCTGGGAAGGCAGCACCGGCAGGCTGACCGGTTTTGACATCATCCCCCTGGCGGAGCTCGACCGGCCGCGGGTCGATGTCACGCTGCGCATCTCCGGCTTTTTCCGCGATGCCTTCCCGTTCCAGATCGATCTGATCGACCGCGCCGTGCGTGCGGTGGCTGCGCTCGACGAACCGGCCGACTCCAATCCGCTGGCCGCCCGGGTGCGGGCGGACCGCGAGGGGCTGATCGCGGCCGGAGTCACGACGGCCGAGGCGGAAGCCCGGGCCGCATTCCGGGTCTTCGGCTCCCGGCCGGGGGCCTACGGCGCCGGCCTTCAGGCACTGATCGACGAAGGCACCTGGCAGACCCGTGCCGATCTTGCTGATGCCTATCTGACCTGGGGCGGCTATGCCTACGGCGAGCACGCGGCCGGCCGGCCCGAACGCGCGCTCCTGGAACAACGGCTGGCAACGGTCGAAGTGGTCCTCCATAACCAGGACAATCGCGAGCATGACCTGCTCGACAGCGATGACTATTATCAGTTTGAAGGCGGGCTGACCGCGGCGGTGGCCACGCTTTCAGGCCAAGAGCCGACGGTCTTCCACGCCGATCACTCGCTGCCCGAACGCCCGCGCATCCGCACGCTGGCCGAAGAGGTGGCCCGAATCGTCCGCGGCCGGGTGGTCAACCCCAAATGGATCGCCGGGGTCATGCGCCACGGCTACAAGGGCGCCTTTGAGATGGCGGCCACGGTCGACTACCTGTTCGCCTTCGCCGCAACCACCCGCGCGGTCGCCGACCACCACTTCGACGCGGTGTTCGCCGCCTATCTCGAGGACCCGGAGGTCTGCGGCTTTCTCCGTTGCGCCAACCCCGCCGCACTCGCCGACATCGCGCGGCGCCTGGCGGAGGCGCAAGAGCGCGGCCTGTGGCAGCCGCGCTCCAACCATAGCCACCAGCGGCTCCGGGAACTCTGCGAAACCGGGAGGAGACGCGGGAGTCATACCGGCGAGCGTAAGGGGTGATCCATTGCTTCTCGGCGATGCCGGCTCACGCCGGCCGTCGGGGGACGCTGTCCCCCGACCCCCCCAGCCAAAGGCCGAAAGGCCTTTGGAAACCGGTTATAAGAGCAAATGTGTCCGGCAATCTTGACGCACTCAATTCTTGTAGATACATTAAATCACATGGATATCTGGGATGAGGCCAAGCACGCCGCCAACCTTGCCAAGCATGGCCTGGATTTCGCCGGCGCGCAGGGGTTCGAGTGGGAAACCGCCCTGACCGCGGTCGCCGACCGGAGCAGTTATGACGAGACGCGGTTTATCTCGATCGGTTTTCTTGGCGCCCGCCTGCACGTTCTGGTCTGGACGGAACGGGAGGGCAACCGGCGCCTCATCAGCCTGCGCAAAGCCAACCCACGGGAGATCAAACGCTATGCCCGACAGATTTGAACAGGCCCGTCGGCGCGCGCTCGCCTCTTTGGGAGATATCAGGCCTGACGAGGAGGCCGCCATTAACGCCGGGATCGCCGCTGATCCCGATACCCACGAGTTGGACGATGGCTGGTTCAAGAAGGCGATTCGCGGCCGGCCGCCATCCGCGAAGCGCAAGGAGATGATCAACATCCGGCTGGACCCGGACATCCTGGCCTACTTCCGCGCCACCGGCCCCGGCTGGCAATCCCGCATCAACGCAACGCTGCGCAAGGCGGCGGGTCTTTGACCATCAACCCGCGGTCAATGCAGGCGGCCGATTTTCCGTTATGATTGGATTGCCTGGAAGGGAGAGGTCGGATGCTTGGTATCCAGCAAAGTCACTATTCGGTAAAGCGCCGCGGCGGTCGAATCGTCATTCGCGAGCCGGCCCAGGCGGGCACGGCCGAGGTGGCGCTGACGCAGACCCGTGGGACGATGCCCCATAGGATGATACCCGGTGCGGGAGCCGCAGCGGTTCAGGCTGCGTCTTGCGAATTCAGTTCTCCGATTGCCTGTGCGACGGCGACTACGGTGTTTGACATCTTTGGCTCGGACCTGCCCGACGTCTTGTTCGAAGGGGTGTTCGATCACGATCGGCGCTGCGAGGAGCAGCGTTCTGGCGACCTGTGAGCTATCTTATTGATACCAACGTGATTTCAGAGCTGCGCAAGCGTGAGCGCGGCGATCCCGGCGTGGTGCGCTGGGCGGCTCCGATCCAGCCTTCTGAGCTGTATACCAGCGTGTTGGTGATCGGGAGATTCGGCGTGGTATCGAGCGCAAGCGTCGAACCGACTCCAGGCAGGCGGCCGTTCTTGAGGCTTGGCTGGAAAAAATGCACGGTTGGGTTGGGCGCTTGGGTTCTCCCGGTAGATAATCGGGTTGGCGATGTCTCGGGGCGCTTGGGCATACCCGATCCACTTCCACCGATTGACGCTCTCATCGCCGCCACTGCCTTGGCCTATGACTTTACTGTTGTCACTCGCAATACCGACGATCTGGTCAGGGCCGGCGTAAAGGTGTTCAATAAATTTAGTTTGAGATAGCGTTCATCGATCGCGGCCGCGCGAAACCATGCGGCTTCGGGAACGCTACGAAACCGGGGGAAGACTCGGGAATAGCCGATACCGGTGAGCGATGAGTCTGACCTTGCCCCGATTCCAGATCGCGCCTGCCCAAAGGGGGTAAGGTGATGTTGATCAGGGTGAAGGAGGCCTGACCGGAGGCCACGAAGTGGCGATCAATCCCCACCCCAACGCAAAAGGCACACCGCCGTCATGTCTCGGGGGGTCCGAAGTTCGTCTTCACGCATTAATGATTAGAATGATAACTCATCGTGGTCTCCGCCTCGTCCCGAGGCGGAGAGGCCGGGCGCCGTCCCGGCGCCCGGCCAGTCGGCCCTCCGGGCCGACCTTACTCTGTATCCGGCTTGATGGACTGGAGGCGCACCCGGAAGCCCACGTTGCTGAACACGCTATCCGGGTGAAGCGCGTACCGGAAGGCGGAACGCACCCCCCCGGCGTGGCGGATCCAGGCCCCGCCCCGAAGGGCGCGGGGCGCCCCTGCTTCCAGAGGGCCGTGCGGGTCGGTCTCGCTCTCATCCCGATAGTCCCGCAGGCCGTCGGCGCACCACTCCCAGATATTGCCGTGCATCTCGTAAAGCCCCCACGGATTCGGGGGAAAAGTTCGTACCGCAACTGTCTCCTGCCGATATTGGCCTTCTGCCCCCCCGGCATAGGGATAGCTGCCATCAAAATTGGCCTGATCGGTGGTGACGGTCGCGCCAAAGCTGAACGGCGTCTGGGTGCCCGCCCGGCAGGCATATTCCCATTCGGCCTCGGTGGGAAGCGCCGCCTCGCAACCGAGGACCAGCGCCGCCAGCCGTTGCAGGAACTCCTGAACGTTATTCCAGCTCACCTTTTCAACCGGCCGGTCCGGACCCTTGAACCGGCTCGGATTGCCCCCGGTCACCGCCTGCCACAGCCCCTGGGTGCACACCGTCTCGCCAAGCCAGAAACCCCGGGGCAATGTCACCCAGTGCTGCGGCCCTTCGCGGTCCTCTCTCTCGGGTTCGGCCGCCGGCGATCCCATCAAAAAACGCCCCGGCTCGATCCAGCGGAAACGCTGGATCACCGGCGGGGTCTGCCCGGTTTCCGGTACCTGGAGATCCGCCCACAGGCCATATTGGTCGTCGCCCCAGGCGCTGGCAAAGCGCGGCGGAAATGGATCGGGATAGCGGCCGGCCAACTCGGGTAACAGGGAAGAATCTTGCGCCGCCGGGGTCATGCCCAGTCTCTCCGTGCGGTGGCTCTGGGGGCGGTGGCTCTGGGGGCGGTGGCCCGGGAAGCGTTCGGTCCGGCGCATCCACGCCCGGACCTACCAGCACCCCGGACACCTTGCGGTTCGCCGCCGCGGGGACAACCGCGACGAACAGGACGTACGATCTGGTCCATGCTTTCCGGTGCCTTGCGCGTGTTATTGACATCGCGTGCTGGCGCACGCGAAAGCCCAGGTTGTCGTTTGGGGGGGCGAGGGATTCGCGCTCCGGCAGGCGGTGGGCTTGTCATCGTTTCAATTCATGCCCCCTTGGACACAGCATAATGCCGCCCCGCGCTCGCGTCATCCCTCATTCGGCCGGCCACACCGGGTGCGAGGATGGTGAGATGACGGGAATGGGCGGGCTCCCCGAAATCGGGTTGAAATCCGGGCTTAGTGGTGATAGCCTCCACGGGTGTTATATTTCGTTAATTCGATAATCAGGGCAACGCGGGACCGTGGAACTGGCCTTTTCATCGAAAAAGCTGAAACGTCAGTTGACCGAACAGCGGCAGATGGCAAGGTCTTGCGGACATGTCATGCCAGCCCTGGCACGACGGCTGTCGCTGCTACGTGCGGCGTCAGTTCTGGCGGAGGTTCCGCATACCCGGCCTGCCCGACGCCACGAACTCTTCGGTGAATGGAGCGGCCACTTCGCGGTTGATCTGACCGGCAACTGGCGTCTTGTGTTCAGGCCTGATCATGATCCGGTCCCGCGGCGGGCAGATGGTGGCGTTGACATCACCGCCGTGACGGCGGTTGTCATTGTCTCCATTATTGATTATCATAACGACTGAGAGACTGCACCGGGAGGCTTTGAGAGAGATGGCACACGTTGTCGAGGCCGTGGAACGCGGCGCGTGGTCCCCGGATTGGGCGACCCACCCGGGCGAGCACGTGGCGGAGTATCTGGATATCAATAACTGGACCGCGGCAGACTTGGCCCAAGCGACCGGCCTGCCGACGGCACAGATCAACGCTATTCTCTGCGGTGCCAGCCCGGTCACCGCGGAAAGTGCCGCTCGGTTCGAGCAGGTGTTTGGTATGAAGGCCGCGGTCTGGATCAACCTCCAAGCCCAATGGGATGCCGTACAGACCCGCATCGGGAAGGCCGCAGCCGCATAGGTTATACCGGCGTGCAGACTGAATCCTTCCATTGTCCGCCGGAGCGTGCGAGCTTAGGCGCCCTTCGGACACAGCCGAATCGTAGACGCTGTCTCCAGACCGCGTGAAGTGGCCAGAGGCCGCTTCACGCGGCAGGATGCCGCGTCTACGATTCGGTTATTGGCGGAGGTCGCCTTAGCGCCTGTTTGTAATCGATCCGGAATATCGCACCGACGCTGCCGCGCGCCGCGAACTTGCGATCCGGTGTCTTCAGCGCCTCCGGCAGCGGTCCGGCGCCCGCGGTCACGGTGACGCACACCGCCCAGAACGAGGCCTGACCGGCGGCTACGAACTGGCGCTCGATCCCCACCACCCGCCGGCTGGCACACAGCCGATTGAGGTCGTCTTGAGCGGGATCCGGATTCAGGACCGGAACGGTAAAAAAGTGGAATTCCATGGCACTGTCATTTCCCGGGGCGTAGACGTCGTCCCAATTCGTTAATAAGAGAACGAACCTTTGACGTGGGCTCCGCCTCGTCCCGAGGCGGAGCCGCCGGGCGCCGTCCCGGCGCCCGGCCAGTCGGCCCTCCGGGCCGACCCTGCTCGCTACCTGACTCGATGGACTGGAGGCGCACCCGGAAGCCCACGAAGTCGTCCGCGTCATCCGGGTGACCCGCGCCCCGGCAAGCGGAACGCACCCACCTGGCGTAGATGATCCAGGACCCGCCCCGAAGGGCGCGGGGCGCCCCTGCTTCCAGGGGGCCGTGCGGGTCGGTCTCACTCTCATCCCGATACGCCCGCAGGCCGTCGGCGCACCACTCCCAAATATTACCGTGCATCTCGTAAAGCCCCCACGGATTCGGGGGAAAAGTTCGTACCGCAACTGTCTCCTGCCGATCTTGGCCTTTTGTCCCCCCGGCATAGGGTTGGTTGCCATCAAAATTGGCCTGATCGGTGGTGACAATTGCGCCAGTGCTGAACGGCGTCTCGGTGCCAGCGCGGCAGGCATATTCCCATTCGGCCTCGGTGGGAAGCGCCGCCTCGCACCCGGGCACCAGCGCCGCCAGCCGTTGCAGGAACTCCTGAACGTTATTCCAGCTCACTTGCTCAACCGGCCGGTCCGGACCCTTGAACCCGTTCGGATTGCCCCCGGTCACCGCCTGCCACAGCCCCTGGGTGCA
>Ga0172367_10007124_pt1 | contig 12898 bp, 10 predicted proteins | sample Lak10m_FD_114542 | JGI IMG/M metagenome (GOLD analysis project Ga0172367, IMG submission 114542) | Freshwater microbial communities from Kabuno Bay, South-Kivu, Congo - kab_022012_10m | ecosystem: Environmental > Aquatic > Freshwater > Lake | place: Democratic Republic of the Congo: South-Kivu...
CGTGCACTATGATGTTCTCGCACGATGAAAGACATTGTGGCAAGCCAATACAGTGAGGATAATCTGTCCAATGAAGAAAATGCATACATGAATGCACTAACTTCTTCTCTTGTAAAAGGTGGCATTTCAGCAAGTTCAGCATCCGAGAACAGATATGTGAATGAAGCGAACTGTCTATTGGTGATATCATGCTCAAGAGACATGATTGCATTTCTGATGATGATTGCTTCTCTCTTTGCATGATGTGAATTCATCACATTGCGAATGGGAGATTTGATGTCTTTCGCATAAATTAATCGGCTATCGCCTGTGCGATTGGGAAAAGCTGAATCGAGCAATAGATTATAACATGCAACTTGAATCACATGATTTTTCCAAGCACCCATTGGTATAATGAAACCGGAAAGATTCACCGGTAATCCGATTGAAGGGGCATTGCCTGATTTCAATTCAATGACAGTTTTTCTCAGAGGATCATCTGCATATTCCATCAGAATATCCAATCTTCCCATTAATCCATAATGCGGTGCAAGGAATGTTGTCTCTGTTGAAACATCATCCCCATCAAATGAATCAAGTGTTTCACCAAGAGATTGAATGAGTTCTTGACACAGCAGAGTAAGTATTTCCAAGTCAACTGCATCACGTATCGCTGACAATGCTTGTAATGGCATGCTTTTCATTGTTTCAGTGATGATATCTTGAGGAAGCTTTGATTCCTTTGCAATCTCTGCATCCAACCAATTACCTATGATGATACCGGCCAGCAATGCTATACCGGATTGCTTCTTGGCGAATTTTCTGATGAACATTGATCCGATGGAAATATGTTCTCCATTGCCACAACATTCAGCAATATCCGTTGCTGTAAAAAGTATATCCGGTTCGATGATGCACAATGTTGATTCTGTTGAATGATAATGATCTGATTGCTGGGACTTCATGCAATGCATGAAATGCATCGTCGCACCAATCCAGAGTTTTGTACAAGATGTATGAATATCCAAAATATCTACATGGAATATCCGCTGAAATTCATCTCTGCATATGATATGTGTGTGATGCTTGAATTGTTCCCATGATTGTATCGTACATCGAAGTAAGGCTACCTCGAACTGTGTTTCTTCATCATGTAGATACGGAATATCAGAAGTGATTTCTTTATTCGGATTAGCAAATATCAAGAGAATTGTTCGACATAACACTCTAGCTTTTTCTAGGCGATCAGGAATATTCGTATGCTTCTTAATGAGTGTAAACTTTCCATACAATATTCCGGCCTGTTTGTATTGAGGATATTTCTGAATGAGAAAAGTCCATCGAGCTATGTTCGAGGAGAATAATTGTAATTCTGATGATAAAATCAATGAGATGATATCATTGAGTATGTCTTCATATTCACCAAAAAGTACACCATGCTCAAGTGCACCTTCTTGTAGAGAAGGTACTTCATCAAGTAATGAAAAGATATGTTGAGAGATTGATTGATTGAGCATGAGATGTATGATTTGATTATGTTCTTGCAAAGTACTGAGTTTCACAAAGACATAAAAAAAGGTGTCTGAATATCAGACACCTTTGCGTGTTTTTTTGATGATATCTTAGAAATTCACCGCTTCACCCCAAGCTCCTGCAGCAGCTTCCATCACTGCTTCCGAGAGAGTTGGATGAGCATGAATTGTCTTGAATAAGGTTGGACCTGTGGCTTCCAATGAACGGGCAAGACCAAGTTCTGCAATCATTTCGGTGACATCAGGACCAATCATGTGGGCACCAAGAAGTTCGCCATATTTCGCATCAAAAATAAGCTTCACAAAACCGGCTGTTTTACCAATGCCATGTGCTTTACCGGATGCAGTGAATGGAAATTTACCAACCTTGATTTCATGACCGGCTTCTCTTGCTTTCGCTTCGGTAAGACCGACACTTGCAACTTGAGGATTGCAATAGGTACATCCGGGAATATTGTCATAATCCACTCCATGTGTTTCATGTCCGGCGATGAATTCAGCACACACAATACCTTCAGCTGATGCTTTATGTGCAAGCCATGGTGGTCCTGCAACATCACCGATGGCATAGACGCCTTCGACATTGGTGCGAAGATATGAATCTACTACAATCCATCCTCTTTCCATTTTCACGCCTAATTGCTCAAGTCCAATTCCTTCAATATTTGCTTGAACACCGACAGCATTCAATGCGCGATCTGCGATGAGGGTTTCTTGTGTTCCATCTTTTTTCTCAACAAGAACTTCGACGCCCTTTTTGGTTGGCTTCGCAGATATCACTCTTGTTTGTGTGAGAATATTCATTCCGGCTTTCTTGAAATTACGTTCCAATTCTTTGGATACATCAATATCCTCGACCGGCACGATATTCGGCATCATTTCAACGATGGTGACATTTGTACCATAGGCACTGTAGAAATACGCAAGCTCTACACCAATTGCACCTGCGCCGATAACGATGAGTGAACCCGGATTTTCTCTTTGGAAAATTGCATCGGTGGAAGTCCAAACATGCTTGTGATCAACTTCGATGAAAGGGAACATGCGCGTGCGTGCGCCTGTTGCAATAATCACATTTTTGCAGGAAATCGTATCGGTGACTGCATTCGTTTTCGGATCACGAACTTCTACTTTCGAACGAGAAAGGACAGTACCATGTCCTGTCACTTGTTGTACTTTATTCTTCTTGAAGAGGAAACTCACGCCATTTGACATACGATCTGCAACTTCACGACTTCTATCAATTGCACGTGAAAAGTCAACATCCATTTTTTGAATATTGAATCCAAAATCAGATGCATTCTTGAAAAAGTTCATATACTCGGCATTTTTCAGGAGAGATTTGCTTGGAATACATCCAACATTCAAGCATACTCCACCGAGTTTGTCCTTTTCTACGCAAATGGTTTTAAGGCCAAGTTGAGATGCACGGATTGCGGCTACATAACCGCCTGGACCGCTTCCAACGACAACGAGGTCGCATTCATGTTGAGTCATGGTGATTTCCTATGGTTTTTCTGATGATTGCTAATTCACGTCTGCGAATATACCGTATTGCTCTTTATTTCTTAGTGAGCAATTCCGTGATTTTTGACCGGATTGCCTCGCCTTCGGAAAGCGGATTGACATCTTTCAATGCAACATTGCCTTCTTGATCAAGTATCCACACGCTTGGAATGGAACCAATACCATAGAGCATGGCGGCTTTATTGTCCCAAAAATTACCATCAGCAACTTGTGTCCAAGACATTTGCTGCTCTTTGACATATTGTTTCCATGTGTCTAGATCTTTATCCAAGGAAATACCCAATAGCACAAAGTCTTTCTTCTTATATGTATTCCAAATGCTTTTGGCTTCAGGTATGGAGCGGATGCAAGGCGGACACCATGTTGCCCAGAAATCTATCATGACCACTTTTCCTTTCAAAGAGGAGAGTGTAAAAGGTTTGCCCTCTATGTCATTCATCGTAAAATCAGGGGCAGGAGCTCCGATTTGTATTTGAGGTGCAGTTGGAGCGAATTCCTGAGTGATTTCACCGCCGGGCATTTCATCTTTGGGTTCTTGTTGTTCCTCGGTACATCCAATGAAAAAGATAGAAGAGAACAGAAGTGCTAGAAGTCGTCTTGAATACATGGTATATCTGGTAAATGTGAATCCGAAAACTACGGAATTGACATAAAAAAAGCCCTTTCAGAGAGGATCCAAAAGGGCTTGTGGATAACTTTTCGGATTATAATGCGGAAGCTGCAGACATAATGGCTTCATAATTTGGTTCGACACCAGGATTTTCAGTGACTTCGGCATATTGTATGATGCCTTGGCCATCAATCAAGAATACTGCTCTAGCACTTACATCGAGTCCAGGTACATTCGCAAGATTTGGAAAAAGCACATCATATGCCTTTGTGACTTCACGATTCATATCGGAAAGAATCGGGAAATTCAATTCATTTTTCTTGGAGAACGCATCAGCACTGAATGGAAGATCTACGCTGATGCCAAAAACCTTGGCATTTGCCGATGCAAGTGTGCCCAAATTATCTCTGAATGTACACATTTCTTTCTCACAAACGCCTGTGAATGCTGCAGGGAAGAATGCGAGAATGACTGATTGGCCTGAATAGGAGCTCAATGTGTGTGGGGTCAATGTATTATCGACCAAGGTAAAATCTGGTGCGGTATGTCCGACTGACAAAGCCATAAAAACCTCTAGTAAATCTGTGAAAAGTGATGCGTAGTATTGCAAAGATGAAAATTTCTGAATTCATTCAGGCCATCTTCACCGATATAACGCTCGAGCATTGAATTGTTTGCTTTCAATAAGTCAATCATGACAAGACAATCAACCGCATCGTTGAAAGCAGGATCGATGCCAAAACCACAGAATTTCCCTCCAAGTTTCATATACTGTCGAATTAATATTGGAATGCCTTTTCCATCAGGCTCAATCTCCATGATCATGCTATTGATGACTTCGATATCGGAATGGATATTCTGAGTACCAATCATCGTCTGAAATGCATGATACTGTTTGCTGAAGAGAAAAGGATGTTTGGCTTTGATACAAGAGGCAAACTCATTATCAAAACAATGTTCTTTCAAATATGAGATGATCAATTGCTTTGACAATGGATGATAGTTATTGCTGATGCTTACGCTTCCAAATAAATAGCGATACTGTAATTGTTTGTGAATATATGCACCTATTCCTTTCCATAATAACTGAAGCGGGAGGAATGAACGTTGAAATTCTTTACAAATGAATGCTCTACCCAATTCAAGACCTTTGGGCATTCTCTGATGAAATTCTTGTGAATACTGGAATAATGTTTGGGTATATAAACCATTCTTACCAAATACGGACTGCACATGATCAGTTCTTCCAATTCTATATCCACCAATGATGCCATGTCCTGTTTTATGCAGAATCAATTGATCATATTCAGAATCGAAAATATCTAGATCAAGAGCTTTTCCGGTACCTTCGCCGACTTCCCTGAAAGCAGATTCTCGTAATCTACCAATCTCTCTCAATATGGCGGGATGTGTTTCTGCTTTTGCAAGATAGACAGCATAATCGCCTGATTCAGCAAGCATATCATCTTGTGTATATCGTGATAATTCGCGCTCAATCTCATCTCTTGAAGGCGAGGGTATTTCTTGTTGATGAATAATCTCATTCTTCTTGATATTTCTATCCAATTGCAGGAGATACGTTCTTTGTCTAATATATCGAGTGCAATCGTTTTCGCTCATGAATGAGCTCAGTACCTGCTTTTGAATTGGCTTGCCGACAGAAATTGTAATCTGCTGATTATTCTGTTTGAGATATTCTCGTGGCAATAGCATTGTTCTCAAACGAGGATGAATCATACCCATTGTTTGAAATAGCAATGAGTTGTGACCATGAATAAACATTGGAATAATGCTCGCATCAGTCATTTTTGCCATTCGTACGATATTCGTGTTCCAATATGGGTCTGTGATCATTCCCATGCTTGGTTGATAATGAGACACTTCGCCTGCGGGAAACACACCTAATATACCTCCATCCTTCACCCAATGTATGGCCTCTTTGAGACCCTTTCGATTTTCCGTGATGGCATCATTTCCACCAAATGGGTTCACAAAAATCATAGAATCATGGAATTCCGGAATTCGTCCCAATAATGAATTCGCCATAATCTTAAAGTCAGGTCGAATACTTCCCATTAATGAACCAAGAATCACACCTTCAATCCCACCAAATGGATGATTTGCAACAATGATCACAGGACCTTCTTTTGGTATGAGTTCATGTCCATGAACATGATATGTGCAATTCATCGTTTTCAGCACTGTATCATAAAATGAATCATCCTCATTATGCATACTAAGCGCATATTCATACATGGAAGACATCGTTGACAAGCCGATTGAATCTTCAATGATTCGTTCGATCAAACTTCCAATGGAAGGGAATGGGAAATTGAGAGAATTGCTGATTGAAATGGCAAATGGGTCTGCTTGCAAGTCTTTATGCATGATGTCCTCGAATTACTAAATGCTGCATTCGAACTTAGCATCAAGGATATTATCCAAATATTATGATATCAGTGAATTACTTTACGTATTCATAATAAAGTCACTGAATATCATACCGAATTTCCCTAAATTGCGCATCCACAGTGAATAGTAGGGAATACGCATGAATCTCTTTCGATACATTCTCTTGAGTATGGCTTGTCTTATTACCTATACGACAATTGCCCAGATTTCCAGGCCAACGGAATTCATACCTCAACCATTTGACATCATTGCATATGATGTGTCAATTGACTTGCTTTCAACGCCACTTCCCAAACTTGAGCATGGTAAATGTCAAATTCAGATTGCTTGGACAGATACTCCGCAAGGTATAATACCAATTCACTTGAGAGATTTGACTATTGATTCAGTTGTGGTCAATGGAGTGCGATCGGGTTTTCTTCGTAAAGGTGAAATCAAAGATGATACGATGCATTTTGCGATTGATATACCTTCTACGATCAAAAAAGGTGATACATCCATAGTGACCATTTTCTATCAAGGGATGATGGGGAAAGAACCACCAAGATCTATTTCCTGGGGTGGGGTATATTCAACAAAAAGAATCTTATATGCAATCGGAACTGGTTTTTTTGCGAATTATGTTGGCACAACCCAACATTGGATTCCTTGTTATGATCATCCATCTGATAAAGCACTACTCACAACGCGGATTCTTGTCCCAAAAGGATTGATGGCAGTGGCAAATGGTACTCTGAAATCCATAGACTCAACTGAAAATGGGATCCGTTATACTTGGTCTATTGACAAACCTTTGTCTACATATCTCATGACATTTGCTGTTGATTCATTTCAAAAGCATGTCATTGGAGAAGACAGAAATGCTGTATATGCTATCAAACAAGATAGCTTGGCCACTGCAATTTCCTTTTCTCAATTACCTAGAATGATCAAGACATTGGAAAGATCATATGGCTCCTATCCATTTGAATCCGTCGGCTATGTACTCACTCCCACCGGTTCAATGGAACATCAAACAATGATTAGCATTGATGAAGCAATTGTCAGAAAGAAAGACTCAACAAATGCAACGATACTTCATGAACTCGCTCATCAATGGTTTGGTGATAAAGTAACACCAAGAGATTATAGCTATCACTGGCTATCAGAATCATTTGCTACATATTCTGAATCTTTATGGGCTGAGGAATTGAAAGGAACACCGGGTTATGTACAAGATGTACAATCAAAAATCACTGAGTATTTTGGAACGACTGTTTCCCGAGAAGGTGTCATGCCTCTTGAAAAATATGGGAGATCCGCACCTTCATCAAATTATCCCAGAACAATCTATGTGAAAGGTGCCGTGGTACTGGGCATGCTCAGACATCAATTGGGCGATAGTATCTTTTTTGCATCATTACAAACATATCTTGAAAGACATCGCTTTGGCAATGCAATCACTGAAGATTTTCAAAAAGCATGCGAAGATGTTTCAGGAAGAGATCTACAATGGTTTTTTGATCAGTGGGTGAAGAGAAAAGGGTGGCCAAGAATTCAAGTAGATACAGCATCAACAGTGAATGGCGATATGCGTTCTTTGAGAGTGAAGATCACGCAAGTCCAAGCCCAAGAGTATGGGATCTATGAACAAGTGCCACTGCAAATTGGATTTAGATTGCCGGATAATTCTTTTGTATATCGAACAATCACATTTTCCGGACCAGAGACAATTCTGACAGTGGACTCACTTCCTGAATATCGTTCCATGAATGTCAATCAAGGAAATATATTCCGATCACTGGTACAAATAGCAAGAGTAACAGGTATCGAGTCGTCCACTGAATTTCTTGCAAATGCATTATATGTCTATCCGAATCCCGGCACAAATCAATTGACCATTGAATTTCCAATATCGAAGAAAGAGACTGCAATCCTGTCCCTTCTTGACCTCAATGGAAATGTCATCAAGACATGGGATATTCAAGTACCCCATTATGGCAATGCGATTACCGGACAATTCCACATTGATGTCTCCGGAATTGTCTCAGGGAGTTATGTCGTATCCCTGAATGATGGAAACAACATTATGAACACACATTGTATCATCACTCAATAAATCACCATGAAAAATATACAAATACTTGTAACGATTATTCTTTTTCTACTTGCAGCAAGTGAACAAAAAGCACAATTGATTCATACCGAGAACATTCATGTCGAATTGGGAATCCCATTGGATAATAATGCCTCGAATGATTATTTGATTCTCAGGCCTCAATATGCTTTGAGTTATAATAGCGAACTCAATGTCCCCAATTGGGTTTCATGGAATTTGCATCGAGGTTGGTTCGGCGGAGTTCCACGCTATTCAGGGAATTTTATTCAGGACACGAGTTTACCCGCTGAATTTTATAAAGTGAAGCATACTGATTATACCAATTCAGGCTATGATCGTGGGCATATGGTTCGTTCCGAAGAGAGAACTGCAACGGCTGAGGACAATAAGTCAACATTTCTACTCACGAATATCATGCCTCAGACCCCAACATTGAATCAGCAGACTTGGCTTTCACTTGAATTTGAATGTGAGAGATTATGCAAAGATCAAAACAAAGAATTATTCATCATTGCAGGTGGAATCTTTGGAGCAAATCCCAAACGACTGAACACTGTTGTTTCAGTACCTGATTCATATTGGAAAATTGTGGTGATATTGGATAGTGGTCAGAGAGTCTCAGACATAACACCTGCCACAAAAGTGATTGCGGTATTGATGAAGAATGAAGTTTATACATCCGGCACTACAGACTGGAAATTATATTCCACAACGGTCAATGCCATTGAAGAAAAAACAGGATATGATTTCTTGAGTGATGTTCCGAAAGAGATTCAAGAAATGATTGAATCTAAAAACTTTGTGTCAGTTCAAGAACAAGTAGAATCAACTACATTAGTTATTTCACCAAATCCAGTGAGCAATCAACTCGGAATTGTTTTTCCTGGAATGATTTCAAAGCAATATGAAATTCAAGTCATTGACATTATGGGTAGAATCATCAGGAATGATAATGTAGAGTTACCTGTTGATGCAGATGGAATGATACGTCATCAAATCGATATACGATATCTTCCACAAGGTGCATATTCTCTCATCATTGGGAATGGAATAAATACGTATTCCTCAGCCTTTATGAAGAGTGAATGATGAGATATTATGTTTACATGTTGTCTATTCTCATTTCTGCAGTTGCATTTGGACAGAGTGGGGTACAGAATCCCATAGCAGTTCATACTCCATGGGGATTGCCGGTAGATTCTGATAAATCGGATGACCATCTGATTCAAAGAAGACAATATATCCTTAGTTATAATCACTTATTGAATGTTCCCAATTGGGTTGCATGGCAACTGAATGCATCATGGTATGGCGATGTGCCTCGTAGATCAGGGAAGTTTATAGCGGATACATCACTCCCTTCTTCTTTCCCTTTGATTACTCATGATGATTATACGAAGTCAGGGTATGATCGTGGACATATGGTACGATCTGAAGAAAGAACTGCAAGTGAGGAAGATAATCGGTCAACTTTTCTCATGAGCAATATTGTACCTCAAACCCCAAAATTAAATCAACAAACGTGGCTATCTCTAGAGTATGAATGTGAACGCTTGTGTAAAGCTGAAGGGAAGGAGCTATATGTAATAGCTGGTGGTGTCTATTCGAAACAACCACAAAGACTGAATGGAAAAGTGGCAGTCCCGGATTCCTGTTGGAAAATTGTGGTGATATTGGATAAAGGGCAAAAACCAAAAGATATATCATCATCTACAAAAGTCATTGCGGTAATGATGAATAATGGACAATATGATAAGTCCAATAATTCTTGGGAACTCTATACAACAACAATTAATGCAATCGAAAGAAGCACAGGATATGATGTTTTGAGAGACTTGCCCGATGTTTTGGAAGAACAGATTGAAAGTAAGTGAAGAAGAGGTAAAGTATTTTCTACAGTATATCAGGGTTAATAATCAATAATAAAGAATATTCATCGTTACAGTATCGGTTTAATAAGGGTATTTACGTACAATAAGGGGAATTACCATGTTTTATCATTATATCATTCTTGTATCTATCTTCATTTCATCAAGTGCATTCGCTCGAACAATTGAGTATTCGGGTATTGATGCTGATAATGCCTTTTCAAGTTTTCTTGGGGTCTATGCATCCAAGCAGACGAAGAGTCTGATTCATGAAATTCCTATTCATGGAAAGATGCGTACTATTCTTACATCTATGCTATTGGTTCATGCAGCAAAAAGCATAGATCCGAATTCAATAGATACATTGTTGAAGAATTATCATGTGGATGGATATGCTCTGCAATGTAAAAAACTATTTCTATCCATGCTCTCCAAATTGAAATTATTCCACAGAATTATTCCGGGAAAAGTCATCATTCATACTGATGAAGCAGGTCGTATCATTGGAGTAATTGCTGAATCTTATGGAAATAAGCATGGGAAAATGAATCTTGGTAAGCAGTATTTCAAAGATGTGAACATATATATACATGAATTATCTGTCAAATCAGGAGAGAGACAATGAAATACTCTGTAATAATGGGACTCTGCATAATAGTATTATGTGCTTTGGGATGCAAACAATACTCTTTCGAACATATTCTCATTGATTCTGATAATGGAACGATGACCATTGGCGAACAAGTGTGGATGAAAGAAAATCTTTCTGTGAAAGTATTCAACAATGGAGACCGAATTCCGAGGGCTCAAAATGCAAAGGAATGGGAGAATGCCGGAAAGAATAAACAACCTGCTTGGTGTTATTCAAATGGAGATGAACATAGTGTGTTATATAACTGGTATGCTATACAAGATCCAAGAGGTATTATTCCTGATGGCTGGCATATTCCTACTTATGATGAGATTCACTATCTGATGAAGATTCATCAAACATTGAATAATCTTGTCGAACATAAAAATGATTATGCCGATGCGTATTCTTCAAGACCTTCAAAACATTCATCCATAACTGATAATCATACTCTCTATTTCATTCCATTGACATATGAAGGAAATAGATTCGGCAATGGTAGATTCAAAGGAATTGAGAATATAGGTGTATTCTGGACATCTGAACAACCGGAAGAGAAAACAGGGTATATTCCGGTATTTGCCCAGCTAGCGGATGAGAAAGAAGTGTATATGATTGCATCCAACCCTGCAAATGGTGTTTCAGTACGCTTGATACGAAATTGACATTAGCGGATATTTCTCCATAGTGGTTTCACAGTGCTATCGGATATATGTTCAGTAGTGGCATATTTCAAGGAACCGGATTGAATGCTTTTGAAATCTTTTGTCAATAATTGAACGATATATTTTGGACAACATCTAGCACCTGAACTAACATGGACAAATAACTGTATTTGATACATTCCTTTTTGTTCATCCCACAAAAAGAGTCCCTCGAACCGATCAGTATCGGCTGATGCATCTTCTTTTGCAACTCTGGACATCAATCGCTCGACAGTGGAAATAATTGTTGAAAGATGTAATTCTGAATAGTCCTTTCCTTTTTTCAAGAAATAACGCTTTTCTGCTGAACCTGCCATCCCGCCTCCATTATAATCCAATGTGAGAATGTTCTTGGTAGGCACATATATATCCACACTCATATAATAATAGCTGAACACTGAATCATTGATGAACTTGAGTATTTCAGCTTTTGATTGATCAGTATCTATCATATGAGAAATAGATTGATAGAGCTTTTCAAATTCAATGGTATCATATTCCAATGCATCGCTTGGTATATCTTGATTATATGCAAGAGTAATCATTTGCATTAGCTGTGAATCACTCAAGAACTTCAAACTATCAACACTTCTTGATTGATCAAACTTTGCTGTGATAAGAGCTCTTCGCAATAGTTTGATTCTTTCAGTTTTTCTGGTGACACAACGCATATAGGAGAGAATGGAGTCGGTATTATGCGAAGCAGAGTATTCAAAACCTGAATGACAGACAATAGGAATGTCTGTAATAAATTTTGTAGTGAAATATCCAAAAAATGGATGCTTGCTCAATTCTTCTTTCTCAATGAGAGATGCGCCTCCACTCTCGACCCACCGTAAAGAATCTTCCTTGATAGCTTTTTTCCATTCTTTACGAAATGAGTCAACATTGATTTGTGACTCATTATTATTCCAATTGAATACCCTGTCATTGCAAGCACTATAACCAAATAGAGCAATGAAAAGAACGAATATTAGGTAGTGATTCATGATATATCCCCAGATAATTATGATTGAATGACAAAAATAGAAAAATAATATTGCATGAACAATAAAAATTTATAAAGAATGTCTAAAGCATAAAAACAATAAGAACTTATAAAAAAAGGGGGTCTTATGAGAAATCCACATTTCAAAACAGCGGTCATCATGAATATTATCGTAGGCATGATCTCATTATTTACCATCATTTTACCGGAGGCAATTGCGCAGTCAATGAATCGCATTACCCATGAATATGTTGATTTCGAGTACATAGACCGCAAAGCCATGCAAATCCCAATTCAGCATACCAATTCAGTGAAAGATCTATCAAAGTATATCAAAACATTTACACATTCAGATCTTGAGTTTATCCGAGCGATGTATGTATGGTTTGCTTCACCAACAGGAATGAGTTATGATTTTGATTGTGTATATGGCAATAAAAAACGACCAAGTCAAAGTACAGAACATGCATTGCGTACCAAATTAGGTGTATGTGTAGCATACTCAAATATCATGGTGGATGCATGTAAACAGGTTGGAATACATGCTTA